>Ga0180085_1000335_pt1 | contig 16817 bp, 18 predicted proteins | sample EasRiv730_16_10D_FD_123013 | JGI IMG/M metagenome (GOLD analysis project Ga0180085, IMG submission 123013) | Soil microbial communities from meander-bound floodplain in the East River, Colorado, USA - East River metaG ERMLT730_16_10D | ecosystem: Environmental > Terrestrial > Soil > Floodplain ... | reverse complement strand
CTGGTAGAAAGTTTCTTCATCATGGGAAATTCAATGGCTCCAGTTCCGGAAATCGGAAGGCAGTTTGAACCAGCAACGGACTGCTTCGGCAGCGGAAAGATTCTAGCACACGCGTGTGCTGCACAGGTTACCATGACAGTTTGAGCCCCGCTGCGAGCGACTCCGGTTGCATGTGGTGCTCTGGGCGAGTGACTGAAGCACGCTGGCGCTCTGCAATCGTCCAATCTACAGTCCCCACTTTAGTGAGGACATGTTTAGGGGGTTGCCATTCTGTCTCTCACGCGTCGAAAATTCCTCTGGAGGGCTGGCGCCGGGCTCGTCGGTTCGACTGTGACGACTGGATTCTATGTCTGGCGCATCGAACCCCACTGGGTGGAGGTCGTCGAGCGACCGCTTCCCGTAGCGCAACTGCCCGTAGGCCTGAGAGGAAAGCGGCTGGTTCAGATCAGCGATCTTCATGTGGGACCGCGTGTCGATGATGGGTATTTGATGGCGACACTGGATCGGGTGCGCGATCTGAGTCCGGATATTCTCGTGATCACCGGCGACTTTGTTAGTTACTGGGGCGAAGGCACATTTCCACAGTTGGATCGAGTGCTTCGCCACCTGCCTCGCGGGAGGCGCGCCACTTTGGCGGCTCTCGGCAATCATGACTATGGCCGCCGCTGGTCGCAAGCCGACGTGGCCGACAAGATCACGGTACGGCTGCTTGGGTTGGGTGTCGTGGTGCTTCGGAATGAACGCTGCACGGTTGATGGTTTGGAGGTCGTTGGTCTGGACGATTACTGGGGGCCGCACTTTTCTCCGCAAAAGGTGCTGGGTGACCTGGAACCAGATAGGCCGGCTTTGGTCCTTTGCCACAATCCAGACGCAGCGGACCGTCCGGTCTGGGGCGACTTTCGCGGATGGATCCTTTCCGGACATACGCATGGTGGCCAATGCAAGCCGCCGTTTCTGCCCCCTCCGATTCTGCCTACGAAGAACAAGCGCTACACCGCCGGCGAGTTTGACTTGGGAGGCGGTCGCCGAATGTATATTAACCGGGGCCTCGGTCATCTTGTTCAAGTGCGATTTAATGTGCGACCCGAGATTACTGTGTTTACACTCGCCCAAGGATAGTGGGTGCCTGGCGCCGTTGAAGAAGCCTTGTGACGCACCTCCTTTGTTGCATTTGTGGTGGTGATTCTTCGCGCTGTCGCGACGCCATCCGCGACTTCTGTTGCACTGCTGCTTTGCTTGCTGATATGAGTTACGCGTCAGATGAAACGACACACGAGGAGGGTTGCATGCTAGAAGGCAATTGGAGCGAGAGCATCCATCGGCGGTCCTTGGTGCGCTGCCTGGGCGGGATTGTGATGGTTGGGCTAAAAGCTGGCAGTCTTCAGGCATTCTCATTCTTTGCAGGAGGTGAATCAAAAGTGACTCATGGTGATCTGAAGAACTGGAAGTCAATGCCCGATCTAAAGGGGTTTGAAGCGGCGTTCGAGTTTTTGGACAAGAAGACACTGGCGGACGTGCCCGTGGGCAAGCATGCTATCGAAGGCGAGCAGATTTACGCGCTGGTTCAGAAGCTGCCTTCGCGCGCGGCAGAAACGGCCCAGTTTGAATCGCATCGAAAGTATATTGACGTTCACTATGTGGTGTCTGGCCAGGAGACTTCTGGCTCTGCTCCGGCTCGGGACCTGAAGCTGGCGGTGCCCTACGATGAGTCGAAAGATGTCATGCTTTACAACGTCCCACAGCAATACACCAAGATCGAGGTGAGGCCGGGCCAATTTGTCATTTACCGTCCCGGGCAAGCGCACCTCCCAAACTGCCATCTCCAGGGCCCGCACGATCTTCACAAGGTGGTGATCAAAGTTCACGTGGACTACTTGGCGGCCAAAGGAAAGCAAGGCTGAAGTAGACCTTAGGCGGTCCCTAGGCCGGCTGCGGTGCCAGGACCTATGAAAATGATTCCTCGTCCTCGGCTTTTTCCGGGGACTAGCGCGAGTGTAGCCGCCGAGGTCACGAGGCGGAAACCGGCAGCCCCGCCCCCTCACGTCGGCGGCTACGGGCAGAATTGACGGAGAGGTATTTCAGTTTCTGGGAGAGACGCAATGAGTTCATTTCACGGTATCCTTCCCGCTGTCGTAACTCCGTTTGACGACGGCGAGCGATTCAATGCCACAGCCTTCGAGCGTTTGCTGGAGCGCCTCTACGGCCAAGGAATTCATGGCGTCTATGTTTGCGGCAGCACGGGCGAAGGGCTTCTGCAATCCGTTGCACAGCGAAAACGGATCGCCGAGACTGCGGTGCGCTGCTCACCGAAAGACAAACAGGTGATTCTTCATGTGGGAGCGCACAACACGGGAGATGCGGTCGAGTTGACCCGGCACGCGGCTCGTATTGGTGTCCACGCGGTCAGCAGCCTGCCACCGGCTGGAGGCTATTCGTTCGCCGAAATTCGCAGCTATTATCAGGCCATCGCAGCGTGCTCGGACTTACCAGTGTTGGTGTACTACTTTCCGGAGATTTGCCCCACGGTCAGTAGTACGGAGGAGATTCTGGAACTCTGTGAGATTCCCAATGTGGTGGGTCTGAAGTTTACGGATTTCGACTTGTACAAGATGTCGATCCTCAGGCGGCACGGACACGTCGTTTTCAACGGACGAGATGAAGTGCTGGTGGCGGGAAGACTCATGGGTGCCAACGGAGGGATTGGCAGCTTTTACAATCTCGTTCCGGAGCTCTTCCTTCAGGTCTATGAGTTGACCGAGAGTGGGCGCTGGAGGGAAGCGCGCGCGATTCAAGACAGAATCAATGAACTCATCGAGATCGTGCTTCGATTTCCGAGCATTCCAGCCATCAAAACGATGTTGGCTTGGTCGGGCATCGACTGCGGCCAGTGCTTGAAACCTAGACGCGCACTCACCGCCACCGAAGAATCTCAACTCCGAACTCAGCTATCACAGTCCAGCTTTGCTGAGACGGCATTGGTGGAGAAGGCAGTCTAAGGCGCAAAACAACGCCCCTTGGACTTGTGGGCGCTTCCACAGCCAGTCTTGTCTCTACTGACGCCGACCAGCCTCGGCTTGCACGACCTCACCAACCCATCACATAGTCGTCCTTGGCCGGTGAAACCCCGCCGTGCATGACTCCCGTTTTCGGATCAATCAGCACCATTTTCACAGCACCAGCGCCTGAAGGTTGTTGTCCGTAAGGTGGCTGAACGGCGCTGATCTTCACCTTGTGTCCTTTGGCGGTGAGTGCTGGCCCGATGCGGTCTGCCAGCATTTTGGGCACGGTGAGTTCGTCGCCGGCTTTTTGTGGGTACATCGACGCGTGAAAACTGGAACTGGTGATGGTCGGCGCCTCGGCAGCCTGCTGCAGGTTCATTCCAAACTCGACAAGGCTGAGAAATGCCTGCAGCATCGCCTGCGGTTGGTTGTCACCTCCCGGTGTGTTCCAGGCTAGAAAAGGTTTGCCATTCTTGAATGCCAGAGCGGGATTGATTGTGTGACGTGGTCTCTTGCCAGGCTCCAGGGCATTGACGTCGGCAGCGTCCAGACTGAAGTAAGGCATGCGGTCATTCAAGACGTAGCCTCCGCCTTCCACCACCAATCCGCTGCCAAAGGTTGCATTGACGCTGTGCGTGACCGATACGACATTGCCAAATCGGTCCGCAATCGAGAAGGATGACGTTTCACCCTGTGATGCGGGCAGCGATATGACGCTCGGGATCAAGGCGGCGGTTTGGTGCGTGGTTTCATAGCTGATCGACTGGTCTTGCAGGATCGCTGTCTGACGCTGCGGGTCGCCGGGCGGCGCAGCGCCTTGAATCGCTTGATTCATGTGAATCAAGCTGCGCCGCTTTGCTGCGTAATCCTTCGACAGGAGGGTATCGACAGGAATGTGTTTGGCAAAGCGCGGGTCTGCGATGTAGCGGTCGCGGTCGGCAAAGGCCAGCTTGAGCGCTTCCGTGACGACATGAATGTAGTCTGCAGAGTTGTGGCCGAGTTGCTGCAGATTGAATCCTTCCAAGATGTTCAGGGCAAGGAGTAGCACGATGCCTTGGGAATTGGGAGCACATTGGTAGACTTCGTAGTCTTTGTACGCGGTCTTGATCGGTGCAGCTTCCTCGGCTTCAAAGACTGCGAGGTCCTCAAACCGCAGCAGGCCCTTCTGTCTTTCATAGAACTCACCTGTCAATCGTGCCAACGAGCCCCGATAGAATGCTTGCGCTCCCTCTTTCGCTAGAGTCTTAAGCGTACGTGCCAGGTCGGGTTGTATGAACACCTCGGCAGGTTCAAAAGGTTTGCCATTGTTCGTCAGAGCCTTGACTGAACTGGGGAAGGCGGAAATCTTTGCCTGCCCTTGCCGGTGAAGGGATGCCGACCAGTAGGTGAGCGGATGACCCTGTTCGGCAGCATCGATGGCCGGCTGGATGAGTTTCGCCAGCGGCATGGTGCCATAACGCTTCAAAGCCAAGTCCATGCCGCCTACAGCGCCGGGCACGGTGCTGGAGTAGGGGCCGGCATCCGGTATCCCGTTGAGCTTCGCGTAGAACGCGCTCGTGGCCAGCTTGGGCGCAGGGCCCGTGCCGTTGAAGAAGACCACGCGCCTTTCCTTGGCGATGTAGGCGAGCACAAAGGCATCGCCCCCAATGCCAGCCTGATGCTGTTCCACGACGCTCGTCATGTAGAAGATGGCCACTGCGGCATCGATGGCGTTGCCGCCCGCCTCTAGAATCTTTATCCCGGCCCTTGCCTCCAGCGGATGCTCCGCAGCGACCATGCCTTTGGTTGCCATGACTACGGGCCGCCAGAACGGCTGGTCTTGGGCGATAGCTGGGCGAACCGGGCACAGGCACAACAGGACAGCCATTTGGAGTGCTCTTCTTCGGGTCACGGAGGTCTCCTTTGAGTGTGGGAGTGCGAGCGAGATTATAGAGGATTCGAACGGGAAGGGATGAGGAGAAAAACTGCCCGGCGCGTCATTCCGGTGGAAGTTGGAATCAACGCGCTTCCTAGTGTCGCGCATCGAGATTCCAGGAATGACGAAGTTGCAAACCCGCCAGGCCGCTACTCTGAACTACTTAGACGTATACCCGCTCCTGTCCGGTTGCGGTGCGCTTGAACTGCTGGGCACCCTACCTCACAAGATTTGACCGGGAAATCGACCGAGTAATCCGTTGCTTCCAGTCAGTACCTGCGTTTAGACTACGCGCGCCGCCGACCCGACAAAACCACGAGGATATCTCTTGAACGCGACGCCACCAAAACTGAAGGATCCATACAAACTCGAGATTGCCGATGTCGTCGACCCTCCGCGCGCATTCACGGATATCCTCCGTCGCATCGGTCCCGGAATCATTCTGGCTGCATCGATTGTCGGGTCTGGCGAATTGATCGCGACGACCACACTCGGAGCCCAGGTCGGGTATACAGCCATGTGGGTGATTGTTCTGAGCTGCCTGATCAAACCTATCGTGCAGGCGGAGCTCGGACGCTACTCGATTGCGACAGGTGAGACAGGACTGGCCGGCTTCAACCTGGTTCCCGGACCACGTTGGAAGGTGAACTGGATTGTCTGGGCATGGGCGTTGATGACGGTGCTGACTCAGTTGCAAATTGGCGCCATGTTCGGCGGCGTATCGCAGGTGATGTTTCAGCTGATTCCATCGATTCCGGTCAATGTGTGGGTTTTGATTTTTCTTGGCATCACGCTGGCCCTCCTACTCGGAGGCGGTTATGAGCGCATCGAAGGGTTGGCGATGGTCAAGGTTGGCCTGTTTACGTTGCTCACATTCTTGGCCGCAGTTGTGCTGACGCGCATGCCGCAATACTTCAACTGGGCCGATGTGTGGCAGGGGTTCAACTTCCGTCTTCCAGGGGAGGGTCTCTCAACGGCAGTGGCCGTGTTCGGTATCACGGGTGTGGGAGCCTCGGAGCTGTTCATGTATCCCTACTGGTGCGTGGAGAAGGGGTATGCTCGCTGTGCTGGCAAGCGTGACGCCTCGCCGGAATGGCGAGTGCGGGCAGAGGGTTGGATTCGGGTGATGCATGTCGACATTTTTGTTTCGATGTTCATCTACACAATTGCGACGATTGCCTTTTACCTTCTGGGAGCGGGCATTCTGCACGGCATGGGCAAGGTGCCGGCAGCCAGGGACATGATTTCGGTGCTTTCCAACATTTACACGCAGACGCTGGGCGCATGGTCGCTGTGGATTTTCTATCTTGGCGCGATTGCCACCCTTTACGGCACCATCTTCGCCGCAACGGCCGCCAATTCGCGCGTTTACGCCGACATGTTTCGGCTGATGGGCTTCTTCGATCACACCGATTACGCAGCACGTGTGCGCTACCGCCGCGGCTTCGTGCTCTTTCTAACGATCTTTCCAGTATGCCTGTTCATGCTGGTGCAGTCGCCGGTGAAAATGGTCGTGGCCGGCGGTGTGGTTCAGGCGTTGATGCTTCCCATCATTGGCATCGGCACTCTCTTCCTTAGGCATCGACACCTTCCTGCGGAAGTACGGCCGTCCAGTTGGATCACTGTGGCGCTTTGGGGCGCCACATTCGTGATTGTCGTGCTGATGGGTTATTACATCGTTCTGACACTACAATAGAATGCGGCCATGGGGCTGGGGCACACCCAGGTGTGCCCTGGCAGCGGCGCACGAAGAACTTGCGATCAAGCACTGCAATCGATTTTTCCAGTGACACTTGACAGTCGACGGGATACGATTTCGATCCGATGAATGGTCTGTCCTTCCTAGTTCCAACACTCTAGACACTTTGAGCGCAGACGACGTGAATTGCTGAAGGACGCCATTCGCCGAGCCGGGAGATTGTGTGGCAACAACCCGAAATGACGAGTTGCGAATCTTGATTGTCGATGCTCAGGCAGATGACCGGGCGCTGTTGTGCCAGCAACTGCCAGGCTTACCTGAACGCCCGTTTGTATTTGAAGAAGCTTGCAGCGGCGAGGAAGCCGTGGAAAAGCTGGAGAGATCCACCTTCCAATGCATCCTGCTTGACTGTGCTTTGCCTGGCGGCGGAGTGGGATGGGTGAGGCGTCTTCAAGAGAATGTGCCCCCGGTTCCCATCATTGCATTATCCCGCTTCGGTGGCGAAGAACTAGCCGTGGAGAGCCTGAAGTGTGGGGCTCATGACTATCTCAACAAGGCACGGCTCTCCGGCACGACACTGAGAGACGCAGTGCTTGCCGCAGTGGACAAGGCAAAGCAGACCCAGATTCTTGAAACTCAAAAACAGAAACTGCTCGAGGAGGAACGGTTACGGGTCCTGATGCAACTTGCCGGTTCGACGGCGCATGACCTAAGTCAACCGCTGACCGGCCTGATTGGCTATTGCCAATTGCTCCACCGCGATCCGAGCTGTCCTCCCAAGCTAATGCCGATCGTCGATAACATTGTGCGTTCGGCGCATCAGATCCACGGTGTGCTTCAGCAGGTGCGAATGACCCCTCCCAAAGATCCTTCCGCCGGAGTTCCGCAGCCGGCTGCGGTGATCTTCTCGCGGCCGTTTCAGGTCCTTACCGTTGAAGACAGTGATGCAGACTTTGAACGTGTCCGCCAGTTGCTGGAGACTGAGGCGCGCCAGTTGCGCCTGACGCGCGCCACCAGTTTGGGCGCTGCGTTGCGACTGTGCCGTGAACGGTCGTTTGATCTCTGCCTTGTGGACTATCAACTACCCGACGGGCACGGCATTGATTTTGCCGAAATGGTGAAACAAGCGGGCCGCGTTGTTCCATGCATTCTCGTCACGGGCTTCGGCGGTGAGAGCCTTGCTGCCGAGGCCTTCCGGCGCGGATTCTACGACTACCTTCCCAAGCACGAACTAAGCCGCGCCGTGCTACCCCGAAGTATCTGGAATGCACTCGAGCGAGCGCGCATGCTGAGTGAGATTGAAGAAGCCACCCGCCGCATCACCGACCTTTCGGCTCGCGACAAAGTCACAGGGTTGTGGAACCGGCACCGGCTGGACGAGCGGTTGGCAGAGGAATTTACCCGCAGCCGGCGCTACAAAGCTCCGGTCACGATCTGCATTTGTGACTTAGATCACTTCAAGCAGGTGAACGATTCCTTCGGCCATGCCATTGGTGACCAGGTGTTGAGAACCACCGCCGAATTGATGAAGGCTGCGTTGAGGCAAACCGACTTCCTCGGCCGGTATGGCGGAGAGGAGTTTTGTCTGGTGTTTACCAACACCGAGTTGATGGATGCCGCACTCTGTTGCGAACGTATCCGCCAACGCATCGAGAACGAGAAGTTCGCGTCGGACAGCGGAGCGTCATTCTCGCTTACCGTGAGTTTCGGACTCTGCCAATGCAGTGCTCAACACGCCACGGTAGAAGCGCTGCTTGCCGACGCAGACCGGGCGCTGTACGGCGCCAAGAATCAAGGTCGCAACCAAGTCTATTTGTCTGTGGATGGACGTCTGCTGGCCTGGGCGCAAGCGACGGGTCTCGGATCTGTTTCCCCTCAGGAATTGGGCATTTGAAGATCCAACTTCGAAAAAGCGGAAGTGCGGCCGAGCAGCCTCGACGCGGGTGAGAAACTTGCTTGGCTGCTTCTCTAACCTCTCAGGCCGATTTCGATTCCAGCTCTGCTTCGGTTACGACCCTGTTCTTACCGTTCTTCTTTGCCAGGTAGAGCGCCTCATCAGCGCGGTGAATCAGGGATTCTGGCGTGTCTCCGGCTTGGTACAGGCTAAGCCCAACACTGATTGATATCTTCAGGTAGAATTCCTTGCCATTGACTGGACAGTTATAGGTTGGCTTTGAGATTTCTTTACAGAGCCGTTCCAGTCGTCCCTTAGCCTTGTCGATGCTGGGTAAAGATAGTGCGAAAGCGAACTCATCCCCGCCAAAGCGGGCGATAAAGTCCTCCGCCCGTAGCGATTCTTTGAAGAAGCTCGCCAGTTTTTTCAGAATCAAATCACCCACCTGATGTCCGCCGCTGTCGTTGATTTTCTTGAAGGCATCCACATCCACCATTGCGACAGTGAATGGTTTGTTTGTTACCGTGGCAACGCGGCAGGCTTCGGTGAGTTCATGATCCCATCCTTCGCGATTGAAAAGGTCGGTCAAAGGGTCTCGCAAGGATCGGTTAATTGCAGTCTTCAGTTTGGATTGAAGCGCCTCTACAGACTCGGAGAGCTTTGCCTGTTGCTGGCGTTCCTTGGATTGCTGCTCTTTTACGGCATCCTTCAGCAATCCAATCTCGACCGACAGTGATGACCTGATCTTTCGAATGTCTTCGAGCTGGGAGATTTGCGAAAGCGTCTGAGTCGTTTGGAGGATTTTGCCATGGTAGTCCTCATTGCCATGTGACAGTGTGGCGATGGCCTCAGTGAGGACCGTGATCATGGACTTGAGCTCGGCCTCCCGATCCTCGAGATAATTCTTCTCTTTCTTAATGAACTGAACTGCCTTCTCATAGAAGCTGCGTCGGGATCGGTCGAGAGCGAGCGGGCTTTCCGATTCGGGGAACGTCTCTTTAAACTCTTCGATGTCTTCCAGGAACTTGCCAGACTGAATTTCCTCGAGTTCCCAGCGGTATTGCTGCAGCAACGTCAGCAAGGTGCGGCTCAGCTCGGTGAGAGCGATTCTCCAGTCGTCTGAACCCGGGGGAAACAAAGAGACCAAAGTCGGCTCCGTCTTACGCATCCATCGACTAAACCATTTCACCCGGAGTATCCCCCCAAACGAACGATAATCTGCCAGCTCTTTCTATCGGTCGGTGTGGACCGCAGCAATAGGGTGAACTAGAGGAATCGACCAGAATATTGGGTTCTTTGCGAGGTCGGCGCGTGCGGGAAGGGAAAGCAAAAAAAGGCACCCAGAGTGGGGTGCCTTTAACGTACTAAATCCGCGGAACCTAGGCGCGGGCTTGCGGGGCAAGAAGCTTATTCACGCCGTGCATGAGCCGTGATTTCTGTCTAGAGGCAGCATTCTTGTGAAGAACACCTTTTTGAATTGACTTGTCAATGAGAGACAAGGTAGGTGCCAGAAGCTTCTGCACGTCATCCTTGTTGCTGGCGCCAATGGCCAGTTTGATCTTCTTCAACTGGGTGCGCAGGCGTTGGGTGTTGCTTCGATTGATGGCGCGACGATTCTGGCTCTGACGGTTCCGTTTGATTGCTGACTTATGATTTGCCATGAACTGAGTTTCTCCGAATCAGGTTCAGCGCCTTCTGTGGAAGGCACCGGACAAAAAAGCACCCAGGTTATACAGTGCTGGCTCAGTTCTTGTCAAGGAACTAATCAGCTCCTAATCCACGCCGGCTCAGCACTTTCGACATGCCTGCAGACCGCGACGGACTAGCGCGACTGCTCACCGAACCGTCCCCGATACACAAAATCGCGGTCCGGACCTGCTTTTACATGACATTCTGCACAGACAGAGGAACTTTGCGGGGCAGTGATGTAGCTCTTGTCGGCTTTATATTCGACGTATTCCCACTCGCCGGTGCGATTCTTGCCATAGGCTGCGCCAAAGCCAGGTTCCCGCCTCATCACATGCAGCCCCAGGATCTTACCTTTGTTCTTCTTGTCTGACTTCAGCAAGCTCGCGGTTTCCATCACCAAGACAGACCCAAATGGGTAGGGCAACTGCCGGGTCTCAGTGACTGAAGCAGCCAACTGGTTTCCGTAGACAGTCACGAACTGCTGTTGCTTCTCCTTCACGAAGGAGCGAAGTACTGTGTACCTTTGCTCGTAGCCGTCTGGGAAGCCAACCCGATCCGTGGTTGGAGCCGAGTTGCCGTCGGACAGCAAGGGTTGGACCAGCCTCACCAGACTCAAAGCCAAGAGCAGGGCACCGAAGCGATAGAACATTGGTTGCCTCCGTGTTTTATGTACAAGTCTTCACCGAACTCAGGAAGGAATGCTCGGACAATAGGTCCACATGGTCAACTCAAGATGGCCATGTCCCCACTTGGGGAACTTTGTGGCGCTGGGGCTGCACGTGTCTTGTCCGACGATGGTTCTCGTCCACTCCGTCTTCCGCATTCACGCGCTTGACAAAAACCTCTGCGTAATGCTACTGGTAGGTGTCTTTCACCTTGGCGGTTTCGCTCTCCATCCTTCATGAAGAATCAAGATTCGGTGATTGAGCTGAGAATTCAGAGCAATCTGGAGTATACCGATCTGGTGGAAAACGTCACCAATAACCTGACGGCCTTGGCTGGGTGCGATTCAGATCAGGCCTATTTCATCGAAATGGCGGTGCGCGAGATCGTTGTCAATGCCATCCGGCATGGAAACCAACTCGACCTGGACAAGGTGGTCCGCGTCAACTACAGGTTTAATTCCGAGCGCTTTGAAGTTGGTATTCTTGATCAGGGTCCAGGGTTCGATTTTGACCATCTCCCTGACCCGTGTGATCCTGAGAACCTGATGAAATCATCGGGCCGCGGCATTTTCCTCGTGCGTTCGTTCATGGACGACTTCTCGTTGGCCCGGCTGCCCGATCAAGGTACCGAAGTGAGGTTTGCCAAGAAGCTGTCTCACTCTTGACGCCGTTGCGTGACCGAGGGTTGATCGCTTCGGGCGGTTCAATTGCCGATGGGTAGTTTGGCTCGCAGGAGCCCTGTTTAGACTCAGCCTTATTGTACACCCTCACCAAGTTTCGACCGCACTGCCCGACCAGGAGGAATGAATCGTGAGCATGACCGCAACGACCCGAAAGATAGAAGGGGTTAGCATTGTAGACCTGAGCGGAAGAATTACGATCGGGGAGGGGACGGTGGTTCTGAAGGAGGCCGTGCGCAGCCTGCTGAACAAGCGGGAAATGAATATTCTGCTGAACCTTGGGGATGTTTCCTACATCGACAGCTCAGGCATTGGCGAACTGGTCAGTAGTTTCACAACTGCTGGGAAGCAGGGCGGTAAGTTGAAACTGCTAAACCTCACCAAAAAGGTTCACGATCTGCTTTCCATCACGAAACTACTCACCGTCTTCGAAGTCTTCGACGACGAAGCCAAAGCGATTCGCAGTTTTTAACTGACAGAGACTCTCGCGGCCGAACGAAATCCCGTCAACTTGAAGACGTCACGCTTCTGTGTTTCTCGGGCAGGACCGTCTCCCGGCCTCACCGTCAATCCAAGATCTAGTGGCCAACCTTGTCCATGATTTTCTTGGTGTTCTGGTAACTCCGGCGGGCATAAAACATTCCCCACAGACTGGCGAAAGTTGCCACCATCAGTAGTCCGATAACGAGTGTGTCGTTCATTGGCTCCTCCTCTGAAGTCAATCCTGCAAAAACCGAGTGATGATACAATTTCTTCGACTTAGGGCCGAAATTCATTAGGTTTTTTTCTCGTTCGTCCGAAAAAGGAAGAGTGCCATCGAGACTTGCTGTGAGAACGCAGATAATCAACTTCCTGTTGGAACAACAAAACACTGATGGAAGTTGGGGGTTCTCTCCTGGAAAGGCAGGTGCCATTGAGGCGACTGCCTATGCCCTAATGTCCCTAACGTGGGAGGAACCTGGACGCAAGGCCATTGAGCGTACTCTGGAGTTTCTACGAAAGACTCAAACCGCAAGAGGAGCATGGCCGGTGACCACGCAGGATTCCGAGGAGGCTGCCTGGGCCACGGCACTCGCAGGCTTGGCCTTGCTGGGATTCGAAGGCACGGACTCGATGCGTAGCGCTGCTGCCCAATTTGTTGTGGATTCCTTCGGAAGGCATCCAAGGCCATGGGTTTTGCGTTTGGCTGATTGGATGCGTTCTTTTGATGCTTCCTACGTCGAGGAGAACCGTGGAGGCTGGAAATGGAACCCTGACACGGCGAACTGGGTTGAGCCGACTTCTTATGCTCTGATGTTCCTAAAGAAATTTCAGCAATCGGTTGCCAATTCTCCCGCGAGTGGCGGGAGTACCATGAAGCCCATCATCGCCGAAGCGGAATTGCTGCTCTATCAGCGCATGTGCAAAGAAGGCGGTTGGAACTACGGTAATGCCCGAGTCTTGGGCGAAGAACTGCGTCCCTATCCATTGACGACGGCTGTCGCTCTGATTGCTTTGCAGAACGCATCTAATCCTGAATGCCAGAAGAGTCTGGGCTATTTGCAGCGTGCGGTGCGAGAGGAACGGTCGGCTCTGGCTCTCTGCATGGTGGCGCATTGTTTCAGTTTGTACGGCATTCAAGCAGAACCTTGGATGCAGGCGGCCACAGTTCTTTACAGCGAGACACAGTTTTTTCACAACATCAAAACCTCCGCGCTGGCAGTGCTTGCACTCCAATCGTTGAACGGGAAAAGCCCCTTTCGTTTGGCAGGCTGAAGCCGATCATTTCTTATGCCCGACTCGGCGTGGAAAAAAGTACCGCATGAGCTGTGATCCATCGGCAAGATTTTCAACAGAGGGCGAAGTGAATTACCCGCTCAGCACTCATGACTCAGCACTCAGTACGCGAAGCCAAGAGTTCAGCCGTCGCTGTTTTCTGAAAGCAGCGTCCACATTGGGCCTTGTTTCATTGTCGAGTTGTGCAGGACGGAAACCCACCTGGAAAAAGGGCGGTTACCGCAAGCCTAACCAGTCGCAGGTGGCAATTCTCAAGGCTGCCAGCTACGACCGAGATCTGACAAGCGTGATTCTTGATGGGATCAAGAGCTTCCACCTGGATGTGGTGGGAAAGCGGGTCTTGCTCAAACCGAACCTTGTTGAGTACGAACGCGACACCGTTATCAATACCCATCCCGCCGTCATTGGAGCCGCGATTGAAGCATTTCTAAAGCTGGGAGCCAAAGAGGTGAAAGTGGGTGAAGGGCCGGGACACCGCCGTGACACGGATGGGCTCCTCTTGGCTTCAGGGCTCTATCCGTTTCTCAAGGACACCAAAACCCAGTTCGTTGACCTCAACCTGGACGACATCCGGCGAATGCCGCTTCAGAGCGATTTCATGGGCATTGATTCTCTGTATTTTGCCGACACAGTTCTGCAGTCCGATCTGCTCGTCTCCATGCCCAAGCTGAAAACCCATCACTGGGCCGGCATGACGCTTTCGATGAAAAATCTCTTTGGCATAGTCCCCGGCGTGAAGTATGGCTGGCCAAAGAACTTCCTTCACTGGCACGGCATCAACGAGAGCATCGTGGATATCAACAGCACTATCCGTTCCCACTTTTCAATCGTTGACGGAATCGTTGGCATGGAAGGAAATGGCCCAATCCAGGGTACGCCGAAGCCTGTCGGAGTGCTGGTCTTCGGGGACGACCCGGTAGCGGTCGACGCCACCTGCGCGCGAGTGGTAGGACTGAAGCCGGAGCGGATTGATTACTTGAAGAGCGCCAAGGCGTTCCTTGGGAATCTGGATCCGGCGGGCATCCGGCAGTTGGGTGAACGCGTTTCCCAAGTCGTAAAGCCTTTCGAGGTCATCGAGAGTTTTCGCCATCTTAAGATCTAGGCGAGCCCGTAGTATGCACAACGGACAGCTCCAAAAATGCATCTGGTTCCACCTTCCAAAGCAGCTTCCTATCTGTTCATTTCCTGCCCGAAAGACGGTATCGTTTTTCGATAACTTCATCTTTTCACGAGTGCTGTTCTAGTCCGTTGTTCTCGTCCTTGTCAGCCGTTCCTGCCCGCAAGGTCCTTGAGGATCAAACGCGGTTGATTCGAGCGAAGAAACGCTCAGTCTCGATCAAAGCGTTAGTGGATCGTCGTCTTGAACATCAACGCAAAGAAACCATTTCCCCGCCACTTATAGGAAAAGGGTTTCTCTTTTTGTGAGAACGCGCTGCAGAAATCAAGATGGCTTTTCCTCGAATGATCTGTAAATAATACATACACTTCCGTGTTCCTCATTGAATTCGATTCCGTCAATCTTGGCGTGGAAAATGCATTCATTCTAGGAACTTGCCCAGGACTTATTGTGCGCTCACATTCAAATCTTCCGAGTCCCTGCACCCAATCTGATGAGTCGCAGAATCGAGAGTTTTGGGTCTCGGGACATCGATAGGCGGTTTCGATGCCACTTGGCGCGAATTGATACACCCGAATTCAAAGAGCGAGTTCAACTCGCCGCATGAACGACTTCCAGAGGAAGTTTTGATCCATTGTGTTGGGCTTCTATTCATTGGCTACGGAACAGGATCTCGAGCAAATAGGCATTCCAGCCAGGTAGGTATTTTCGGAGCTACAGCCTTCCAGACGGTCAGAAAAGAGGCGCGGAGTCTTCAATGAAACAACGTTTAGCACACGCAGGAGTGATGACCACAATTCTTGCTGTTTGCCTTTGTCTATTTCCAACGAAAACCTACGCCTATTTAGACCCGGGAGCGGGCAGCTCTATTCTTCAGCTGCTGATAGCAAGCTTGCTGGGTGCTTTGTATGCAGCCAAACTTCATTGGACTCGGATCAAGAGCTTTCTCGCCAAGCGCCGAAGTACCAGCGTTCCCACTAAGACATAAAACTAGACTCTCAACTGGGAGGCGGGCTTGACCGAATCAACAGCTACCGTCTTGAAACATACCGCCATTGGGGGGTCTTCGGATCGTCGCTTACCGTCATCTTTCCGCGACCCAAGCGGGTTCTTGTTCGTGCGGGACGGAATCCTGTATCGTCAAGTCAATCGCAGCTACCAGCGGAACTACGACCTTCTCCAGGATTCAGGATTGTACAAAGAGCTCGTATCGCGTGGGTTGCTCATTCCTCATGAAGAGGTTCTATTAGACTCCGATTCTCAAGTGGCTTACAAGACGCTGAAACCCGAAGTCGTTCCATTTGTTTCGTACCCTTACGAATGGAGTTTCAGTCAACTCCAAGATACTGCCTTGGCGACTTTGCAGGTTCAAAAACTGGCGCTCCGGTTTGGAATGTCATTGAAAGACGCGAGTGCCTATAACATTCAATTCAGATCGGGCAGACCTGTTCTCATTGATACGCTCTCCTTCGAACGCTATGCAGAAGGCGCTCCCTGGGTGGCGTACCGACAGTTTTGCCAGCACTTCTTGGGGCCCTTGGCGCTGATGAGCTGTGTGGATGCTCGTCTTGGCCAATTGCTGAGAATCCACATTGATGGCGTGCCCATTGACTTGGCGAGCCGACTGCTTTCTTGGCGGAGGTATTTTTCTTTCAGTCAGTTCATTCACCTTCATCTGCATGCTCTGGCCCAGCGACGCTTCAGCGCCAAGGCGCGCCCAACTGGTTTCCGTCGCCTGAGCCGGTCGGGTTTTCTCGGTCTGATTGACAATCTGGAAACCGCTGTGAGGAAGCTCCGTTGGCAGCCGCAGCAAACCCACTGGGCAGGCTACTACGGCCATAACAATTATCAGGCCGTCGCGTTTCAGGAGAAGACTCGGATAGTCGCTGATTGGCTCGATAAGATGGTTCCGGCAGTGCAAAGCATTTGGGATTTTGGGGCAAACACCGGCTACTTCAGTCGGCTGGCCAGTCAACGAGGCATCTTCACGGTTTCGATAGATGCTGACCCCTGGTGCGTTGAGATGAACTACAAGCAATGCTGCCGACAAGGCGAAACTCAGTTGCTCCCACTTCTGTTGGATTTGACTAATCCCAGCGCCGCTAAGGGATGGCAGAATCAGGAGAGGATGTCGCTGCTGGACCGCGGACCAGCAGACTTGGCATTTGCGCTGGCGATGGTGCACCACCTCGCGATCTCTAACAATTTGCCTCTGCGCAAAATAGCCGAATTCTTCAGCGGATGCTGTAAACGACTTCTGATTGAATTTGTTCCCAAGACCGACTTGCAGGTCCAGAAGATGCTTGATACCCGTGAAGACATCTTTGGTGAGTATACCCAGCAGGCTTTTGAACGCGAGTTCAGCAAGGTCTTCTCGCTTCGT
>Ga0180085_1000334_pt1 | contig 16836 bp, 17 predicted proteins | sample EasRiv730_16_10D_FD_123013 | JGI IMG/M metagenome (GOLD analysis project Ga0180085, IMG submission 123013) | Soil microbial communities from meander-bound floodplain in the East River, Colorado, USA - East River metaG ERMLT730_16_10D | ecosystem: Environmental > Terrestrial > Soil > Floodplain ... | reverse complement strand
GGCGTTCGGCTGGTTCAAGCGGCCGATCAAGAACCTCGCCGACTTCAAAGGCATGAAGTGCCGCCAGACCGGCATGGCTGCCGAGGTCTGGCAGAGGATGGGCATGCAGACCGTCAACATGCCCGGCGGCGAGATCATCCCGTCGGCGCAGCGCGGCGTGATCGACTGCGCGGAATGGGTCGGCGGCGTCGAGGACCTGCGCCTGGGTTTCCACAACGTCTGGAAATACCACTACACGCCCGGCGTGCACGAGAACGTGACCATCGGCGAAGTGCTCATGAACGGCGACGTCTGGAAGGCGATGAAGCCGGAGCACCAGGAGATGATGAAGTCGATTGCGAGCGAAACCTTCGTCATCTGGTGGGCGAAGTGGCAGCGCCAGAACGCCGACGCGATCAAGGAGCTGCAGGAGAAGCACGGCGTTCGCATCCTGCGCACGCCGCCCGACATCCTGATCGAGTTCCTCAAGACCTGGGACAAGATCGCCGCCGAGGAAAGCGCGAAGAACCCGTTCTTCAAGAAGACGCTCGAGTCGCAGCGCCAGTACGCCTCGCTGGTGGTGCCGGCGAAGCGCTTCATGTTCCCGCCGTACTCGTTCGTCGCGAACTACTACTTCCCGGAGGGCGGCGCGAAATCCGCCGCCAAGGCCGACGCCAAGAAGAAGTAACGGAGAAGACCGAAAAAGGGCGATGAGAATCGCCCCTTTTTTTGCCGTGTAACAGGGGTTTTCCCAGCATGCCCGCTGCACCGTCGCCCCGCCTGATCAAGGCGGTCAACGTCATCGACAAGTTCACCGACACCACCGGCACCTGGGTGGCGTGGCTGAACGTGCCGCTGGTGCTGGCGGTGGCCTACGAGGTGTTCGCGCGCTACGCGTTCAACGCGCCGACCATCTGGTCGTTCGACGTCACCTACATGCTCTACGGCACGATCTTCATGCTCGGCGCCGCCTACGCGCTGCACAAGGGCGCGCACATCCGCACCGACTTCTTCTTCGAGAAGTGGTCGATCCGCACCAAGGGAGTCATCGACTCGACCGCGTACATCGTGTTCTTTTTCCCCGCGATCTTCACCTTCCTGATCGTGAGCTGGAACGAGGGCTGGTACGCCTTCCAGATCGGCGAGACCTCGGAGCAGACGCCGTGGCGGCCGATCCTGTGGCCGTTCAAGTGGGTGGTGCCGCTCGCCTGCCTGCTGCTCCTCATCCAGGGCGTGTCCGAGACGATCAAGAGCGTGTACGCGGCGCGTCTGGGCATCGAGCTCGAGCATAAGGAAAAAATCGAAGTATGAGCGGGCTAGCGTTCCTCGGCCTGGTGATGCTGGTGGTGATGATCGGGACGATTTTCGTCGGCTTCCCGATCTCGTTCACGCTGCTGTTCCTCGCGCTCACCTTCGGCTACTTCGGCCTGGGCGAAATCGTGTTCAGCCTGGCCTACTTCCAGACCATCGGCCTGATGAAGGAGGAGCTGCTCGCGGCGGTGCCGCTGTTCATCTTCATGGGGTTCCTCACCGAGCAGGCGGGATTGATGGAGCGCCTGTTCGTCGCGCTGCGCAACATCCTCGCGCCGATCCGCGGCTCCCTCTTCGCGGTGGTCATCCTCACCGCGACCATCTTCGCCATGGCGACCGGGATCGTCGGCGCCGCGGTCACCGTGCTCGGCATCATGGCGAGCCCGATCATGGTGAAGACCGGCTACGACGGAAAGCTCTCGGCGGGCGCGATCACGGCCGGCGGCACGCTGGGAATCCTGATTCCGCCCTCGGTGATGCTGATCGTGATGGGCCCGGTGCTGGGCGTTTCGGTCGCCGACCTGTACGCGTCGGCTTTCGGGCCGGGGTTCCTGCTCGCCGGCCTCTACCTCGCATACCTGCTCGGCCGCTCGTTCATCAATCCCAAGCTCGGCCCGCCGGTCCCCAAGGAAGAGCGTGTGCACAGCGTCGCTGTGATGGTGAAAGAAGTGCTGATCGGCGTGGTGCCGCTCATCGCTTTGATCGGCGCGGCGCTCGGCTCGATCCTCGCGGGCCTCGCCACGCCCACCGAGGCCGCCGGCATCGGCGCGCTGGGTGCGGCGTTGCTGGCGGCGGCCTATGGCAGGCTGACCTACGCCGGCGTCAGGCGCGCGATCCTCAGTACCACCGCCACTTCGAGCATGGTGCTGCTGCTCGCCATGTGCTCGAACATCTTCGGCGCGGTGTTCGCGCGCCTCGGCACCGCGAACTGGATTACCGAGTCGATGCTCGCGATGCAGCTCCCGCCGGTGATGATGCTGATCGTGGTGCTCATCCTCATCTTCCTGCTCGGCTGGCCGTTCGAATGGCCGGCGATCATCCTGGTGTTCCTGCCGATCTTCTACCCGGTGATGGAGGCACTCAAGCCGCAGCTCGCCATCTCGCTCGGCATCGCCCCCGACATGGTGATGGTCTGGTTCGGGGCGACGGTGGCGGTGGTGCTGCAGACCGCGTTCCTGTCGCCGCCCGTGGCGATGTCTGCCTATTACCTGCGCCAAGTGGTCAAGGAGTGGTCGCTCGCCACGATCTACAAGGGGATGTTCGAGTTCATGATCCTGCAGGTGATCGCCATCGCCCTGATCGTGATCTTCCCGCAGATCGCGACTTCGTTCCCCGAGCATCTGCAGGCCGAGTCCCGCGCCATCAAGACCGAAGAGGTCGACGACAGCGCCAACCGCCTGGAAGAGGATCCGCTCAAGCGCGCGCAGGAGGACGCCGGGCAGGGAGAACAGCAGGAGGAGGAGAGCCTAGAAAAAGACGAAATGTCGACCAAGAAGAAGTAAGGTCGGGCACGCTTGAGGGGGGTCGGAGATAATCGCTCCGGCCCCTTTTCTTTTCTATGCTTGGTATGAAGTTTGATTTCGATACCTCCGTCGACCGCAGCGGAACCTGGAGCACGCGCTGGGAGCGCCACGCCGGGCATGACGTGATCCCGCTCTGGGTCGCCGACACCGACTTCCGCGCCGCGCCGGCGATCCTGCAGGCCCTTTCCGGGAGGATCGAGCACGGCGTATTCGGCTACAGCACGCCGCCGCACGAGCTGCGCGCGGCGATCGCCGAGCGCATGCAGCGCCTTTATCGCTGGCGCATCGACCCGGGCTGGATCGTGTTCCTGCCCGGCGTGGTGCCGGGACTGCATCTCGCCGCGCGCAAGCTCGTCCCGCCGGGCGGCCATGCGCTCATTCCGCGCCCGGTTTACCACCACTTCAAGCGCGCGGTGGAGCTCGCGCCGTGCCCGTTCACCGAGATCCCGCTGGTCCTGGAGCGCGGGCGCTGGGTTTTCGATCTGGATGCGTTCAAGAAATCTCTGTCCCGGGAAACGAAAGCCTTCTTCCTCTGCAATCCGCAGAATCCCGGCGGTACGGTATTCAGGCGCGAGGAGCTCGAGCAGCTCGCCGCGCTTTCGCAGGATCTGGTCATCGTCTCCGACGAGATCCACTGCGACCTGATCCTGGAACGAGGGCTGCATCACATCCCGATCGCGAGCCTGTCGCCGGAACTCTCCCGCCGCACGGTGACGCTCATGTCGGCCAACAAGAGCTTCAACATCCCCGCCACGGGCTGCGGCTGGGCCATCATCGAAGATCCCGAGCTGAGAAGGGCATTTTCCAGCGATGTGAGCGCGCATGTCGTCGGCTCGCCCTCGGTGTTCGGGCTCGCGGCAACCCTCGCCGCACTAACGGACGGGGATGCGTGGCTCGCCGCCCAGCTCGACTACCTGCGCGGCAACCGGGACCTCCTGGAGAAGAACATTGGTCTGCCAATGGCGCACGTCGAGGCGACGTATCTCGCCTGGATCGATTGCTCGAGCCTGGAAGATGCTGCCGGCCTGTTTCTGAAGAACGGCGTCGCCGTCTATCCGGGCGCGCAGTTCGGCGACTCCCGCTTCGCGCGGCTGAACTTCGGTACCCAAAGAAAAGTTCTGGAAGAAGCCCTGCGGCGTATCAACGCCTCTATTACGACCTCATCCACGCCGAGCCCCAGAGGTTGAGCGTCCTCTGCTCGTGGGGCCACGTACGGTGCGGCATGTCCTTCGGCATCAGCTCGAGCTCGGCGGAGAACTCGACCTTGTGGCCGTCGGGGTCCTCGATCATGAAGAACAGGTTGTTGCCCGGGCCGTGGCGCCCGGGTCCCCACCACAGCGGAATGCGGAGCCGCCCCATGCGGTCCGCCCAGTCGCGGATGTCGAGCCAGCCGGTCGTCTCGTAGCAGTGGTGGTCGGGGCGCGACTCCGGCGCGCGGAACGCCGCGAAGCTGTGGTGCTCGGGATCGGAACGCAGGAACACGGCGCTCAGCGCATCGTTCTCGAGCACGCGGTCGGACTCGACCATGCCGAGGCCGCGATAGAACTCCAGCATCTCGGGCAAGCGCTGCGTCGCGCAGACGAAGTGCTGCAGGCGACCGGGCAAGCCGCTGGATGCTTCGATTTCTTTTGCCAAACCAAAAACGACGCGCCGGCCATCCGGGTCGGTTACCGCGAACGCGCCTTCTGCGAACAGGGGCGAGGCGAAGGCTTCTGCCCTGCAGGCGCGGCGATACGCTTCCAGATGGAGGCCATCCTGCAGCTCGAGGGCGAAGTACGGGACCGAGCCCGCGGTGCCCTTGCCGACCACGAGGCGCCGGCCGCGGCCGGCGACGAGCCAGCTACCGTCGGGAAGCGGCGCGACGCGGTCGCCGAGGAGCTCGCCGTAGAACCGCGCCAGCGGCTCGGGCTTCGGGCTGTCGCGCCGCAGATGGTGCAACCGCGCAGGCCATAGATCCTGAACCATTGCCGCCATTTTCCCGCAAAGCGAGCGCGGCGTGCAGGATGCGCTCGAGATGCGGATCGCGCACGCCGACGTCGTGCATGTGATCGAGCGTGTTGCGGATGTAGTCGACGCACGGCCCGCGGATGCCGATTCCCTGCGCCACCAGCCGCGCGCGGCCGTGCAGGTCGAGCTCGCGCACGTAGGACGGATGCGCCGGATCGGCGACGAAGGCCAGCGCACGCACGGTTTTGGTTTTGAGCTTTACGGGGATAAGGCGAGGCTCGTAGACGCGCCGGGGCATCTCGCGATACCACAGGCGCGCGAGCGCGCGCCGCAGGCGCGGCGCATCGATGCGGTAGGCCATGCCCCAGCACGAGCCGCCGCGGCACAGCCCCATCACGAGACCCGGCTTGCGCTGCGTGCCGCGGTAGCGCGTGGACAGGATGCAGAGCGCGCGGTGGTACCCGTGCGCCTGCCCAAGCGCCTTGTGCTTGTAGTCGAAGCACGGCGACCACATGAGCGAGCCGTAGCCGAACACCCAGAGATCGCCTTTGGGCAGCAGCGCCTTGAACTCGCCGAGCTTCATCGACCAATTATAGAATTCGCATAATGGGTTTACCTCGGCAGTCCCGCCGGCCGCCGATCGCGGGCCGCTTCACGGCCGAAGAGCTCGCGCTCGCCGCGCGCAACCGCGGCATGCCTCTCGAAGCGTTGCGCCACGACGTAACGCCGCCGGGGCTGCACTACCTCCTGATTCATTTTGACATCCCTGACGCGGACGAAAGCGGCTGGAAGCTCGAGATTCAGGGTCTCGTCGGCAAGCCCGCCGCGCTCGCTCTTTCCGAATTGAAGCGACTGCCCGCCAAGACGCTGCGCGTGACGATGGAGTGCGCCGGCAACGGGCGCGGCCAGCTCTCGCCGCGCTACCCCTCGGTGCCGTGGCTGGAGGAGGGCGTGTCGACCGCCGACTGGACCGGCGTGCCGCTCACGCAGCTTTTGGAGCTCCAGCCAGGCGCGACTGAAGTCGTGTTCCACGGCGCCGATCGCGGCTTCGATGCCGGCGTCGAGCATCACTTCGCGCGCAGCTTGAATCGCGAGCATGCGTTGCGCGGCGAGGCGCTCGTCGCCTATGCGATGAACGGCGCGCCGCTGCCGCCGCAGCACGGCGCGCCGCTGCGCCTGGTGGTGCCGCGCTGGTACGGGATGGCGAGCGTGAAATGGCTGCGCGCGATCGAGGCGATCGACCGTCCATTCGACGGCGTGCAGCAGGTGCGCAGCTACCACTTCCGCCGCGTGCGCGGCGAGAAAGGCGAGCCCTGCACGCTGATGCGCGTCAATTCCCTGATGGCGCCTCCCGGAATCCCGGACTTCTATACGCGCCGGCGCATCGTCGAGGCGGGCCCGGTCGAGATCATCGGCCGCGCATGGTCGGGCGCGGCGCCGGTCGAGCGCGTCGAATTCGGCGTCGACGGTCATTGGACTGCGGCGGCTGTCGCTTCGGGACGGCACGCGCAGTGCTGGAACCTCTGGAAATTCGTGTGGCAGGCGCTGCCGGGCGAGCACGAGCTCTCCTGCCGCGCCACCGACGCAGCCGGCAACGCGCAGCCGCTCGAGCCGCCGTGGGACCTCTCCGGTTTCGGCAACAACGGCGTGCAGCGAATCCATGTCACGGTAAGGGCTTAACGGGCTTTTTTTTGGGGTACGCTTTGCGGTTTCACGTACGGAGGAGCCATGGACCGCCGGGCATTCCTGAAGTCGACCGCTGCCGCCGCAGTGCTCCCCTGGCCATCGGCGTTCGCCGCTGCCGAGTGGCGCAGCTACGAGGTCACGACGCGGGTGGAGATCCTCAAGCCGCAGGGCATCACGCGCGTGTGGCTGCCGCTGCCGTTGATCGAAGACACCCCATGGCAGCGCAGCTACGGCAATCAATGGTCGGGGAATGCGGCGCGCGCGCAGATCCTCCCCGACGGCAAGTACGGCGCGACCATGCTGTATGCGGAATGGAATGCGGGCATGCCGGTGCTGGAACTCACCAGCCGCTTCTCGACGCGCGACCATGCGGTCGAGCTTTCGCGGCCGCGAAACGATGCCGAGCGCCTGAGCGCGGCGGAGCGCGCATTCTTCACTGCGCCGACCGAGCTCATTCCCACCGACGGAATTGTGCGCGAGAGCGCGACCGCGATCGTCAAGAATACTCGCGGGGAAGTGAACAAGGCGCGGGCGATCTACGACTGGGTGGTGGAAAACACCTTCCGCGACGCCAAGGTGCGCGGCTGCGGCTGGGGCGACATCAAGTCGATGCTCGAGACGCGCAACTTCGGCGGCAAGTGCGGCGACCTGAACGCGATGTTCGTCGGCCTGGCGCGCTCGGTCGGCGTGCCTGCGCGCGACGTGTACGGCCTGCGCGTCGCGCGCTCGGCGCATGGCTACGCGAGCCTCGGCGTCGGCACGCCGAACGTGACGCGCGCGCAGCACTGCCGCGCCGAGTTCTTCGCGCCGGGCTACGGCTGGGTGCCGGTCGATCCCGCGGACGTGCGCAAGGTGGTGCTCGAGGAGCCGCCGGGACAGCTCGCCATCGGCGATCCGAAGGTGACCGCCGCGCGCAAGCGGCTCTTCGGCAGCTGGGAAATGAACTGGCTCGCCTACAACATGGGCCACGACATCAAGCTGCCGAACTCGAGCGGCTCGACGCTGCCCTACCTCATGTATCCGAACGGCGAAACCGGCGGCACGCGGCTCGATCAGCTCGACCCGGACGCGTTCAAGTACACGATCACCGCGCGCCCGGCCAGCGCTTGAGATTTCTTGCCGTCCTGCTGGCGCTGGCGCTGCCCGCAGCTGCACAGGAACTGAAACCATGGCCTGGAGGCGCCGCCCCGCCCCTGGAGCTTTCGGATCTTCAGGGAAAGAAGCACCGGCTGGCCGACTACCGCGGCAAGGTCGTGCTGATCAATTTCTGGGCCACCTGGTGCGTGCCTTGCCGCGAGGAGATGCCGAGCATCGAGAGGCTGCGCAGCTCCCTCGAGGGCCGGCCGTTTGCCGTGCTCGCAGTGAATCTTGCGGAGCCCGAATCCCGCATCCACAAGTTTCTCGAGGCGGTACCGCTCGGCTTTCCGGTGCTCCTCGATCGCGACACCAAGACGACGCGGGCGTGGCAGGCCAAGCTCCTGCCCGCCACGTACATCGTCGGGCCGGACGGCGCGATCCGCTATCGCCATCTGGGCGAGCTTGACTGGTCGAAACCGCAAGTGCGGGAAGCGATCCTGGCCTTGCTTCGATGAGAAGGCTATTGCTCGTCCTGGCCGCGCTCGCGGCCCCGGTTCACGGCGATGAAAGCGAATGGCGGCCGCCCTTCATCACCACGCCGCCGGAAGTCGTCGAGCGCATGCTGCAGCTCGCCGGCACGCGGCCGGGGGACCTCGTGGTCGACCTCGGCTCGGGCGACGGGCGCATCGTGATCGCGGCGGCGCAGAAGTTCGGCGCGCGCGGCCTGGGCATCGAGCTCGACGGCGCATTGGTGGAGAAATCGCGCCGGAGCGCCCAGGCGGCCAAAGTTGCGGACCGGGTCAGCTTCGTGCAGGGCGACGTCCTGGTCGCCGACATTTCGCGCGCCACCGTGATCACCGTCTATCTGCTGCCGGCGCTGATGGCCCAGCTCCAGTCGCGCTTCATCGACGAGCTCGTGCCCGGCACGCGCATCGTGTCGCACGCCTTCGCCATGGCGGGCTGGGCGCCCGACGCGAGCGAGACCGTGAGGCTCAAGGAGCGCCATCGCGGCCAGGGGGACGAGAGCACGCTTCACCTGTGGATCGTGCCCGCCGACGTGCGCGGCGTGTGGCGCGGGCCCGGCGTGCAGCTGCGCATCGAGCAGAACTACCAGAAGATCGAGATCGAGGGCGCGACCGCGGCAACTCTTTCGGGGCGCGACATTGCCTGGCAGGGGTTCAAGGGACGTGTCGAGGGGAACCGCATCGTGGGCGAGCTTGCCGGTCGCCCGATAGAACTTCGCCGTTAAAGAACCTTGCCGGGATTCATCAGGCCTTTCGGGTCGAGGGCTGCCTTGAGCTTCTTCATCAGCTCGAGCTCGAGCGGCGACTTGTGGGCGCGGATCGCTTCGCGCTTGAGCTGCCCGAGGCCGTGCTCGGCGGAGATCGAGCCGCCGAGCCGCTCGACGGTGTCGTAGACGATGCGGTTGACCGCATCGCGGCTCTCGAGCAGCCGCTCCGGGCCGACGTTGTAATGCAGGTTGCCGTCGCCGACGTGGCCGAAGCAGTAGATTTCGACTTCCTGAAAGGAGGATTTCAGGTCCCGGCCGGCGTGCGCGACGAAGTCTGGAATCCTGGAAATCGGCATGGAGATGTCGTGCTTCACGTTCGCGAACTGCGCTTCCGGGATGCTTTCGCGGATGCGCCAGAGGCTGCGCGCCTGCTCGCCGCTTTGCGCGATGACAGCCTCGTGCTCGGCGAGCGCCTGCTCGACGCGTTCCTGCAGCTCGGCGGTTCCGCCGCTGTCGGCGAATTGCGCAAGCACATACCAGGGATGCTGCCCGCGCAGCGGGTCGCGCAGCCCCGAAACATGGGCAAGCACTGCCTCCAGGCAAGTGCGCGATACGAGCTCGAAGGCGGAAATGCGCTCGCCGAGACGCTCGCGCAGCGCGGCGAGCAGCTCTACCGCCTGGCGGGGGCTGTCGAGGGCGATCCAGGCCGTCGCGCTGGCGGCGGGCTTCGGATAGAGCCGCAGCACCGCGGCCGTGATCACGCCGAGCGTGCCTTCGGCGCCGAGGAAGAGCTGCTTCAGGTCGTAGCCGGTGTTGTCCTTGCGCAGGCCGCGCAGCCCGTCCCAGACCCGGCCGTCGGGCAGCACGACCTCGAGCCCGAGCACCTGCTCGCGCGCGTTGCCGTAGCGCAGGACGTTGACGCCGCCGGCGTTGGTCGAAAGATTGCCGCCGATCTGGCAGCTCCCTTCGGCGGCGAGGGAAAGCGGGAAGAGGCGCCCGGCCTCGTCGGCGGCGCGCTGCACCGCCGCCAGCACGCAGCCTGCCTCCGCGGTGAGCGTATCGTTCAGGACGTCGAGCGCGCGGATGCGGTTCATCCGGGCCAGAGCGAGGACGATCTCGCGCCCGGCGCCGGTCGGGACCGAGCCGCCGACCAGGCCGGTATTTCCGCCTTGCGGCACTATGGCGACGCCGTCCCGCGCGCACAGCGCCACGACCTGCGAGACCTCCCGCGTCGTCGCCGGCCTGACCACGCACTCCGCCGGCGCCGAGTACTGCCTGCGCCAGTCGGTGAAGTACGGTTTCGTGTCCTCGGGCGCGGTGAGCACGTTCGCCGCCCCTACAATGTCGGCGAGGCGCTTTTGCAGGCTCATCCTTGAACACTATTCGGCTTCTCCTGATTTTGCTAGCAGGGCTGTCTGCCGCCTTTTCACAGGAAAATCCCATCGTCGTGGGCGCGGTGATCTCCCGGACGGGCGCGCATGCCGGGCTCGCCGCCGACTACCTGAAAGGGCTGCAGCTTTGGCGCGAGCAGGTCAACGAGTCCGACGGCCTGCTCGGGCGTCGCCTCGAGCTGCGGGTGCTCGACGACGGCTCGCGCGCAGTGCGCGCGCGCGAGCTGTATGCGGAGCTGATGCGCGACCCCAAGGTCGATCTGCTGGTCGGCCCGTACGGCTCCGCTGCCACGCTGCTCGCCGGCGCCGAGGCCGAGCGCGCGCGGCGCGTAATTGTGAACGGCGCCGGCCCGTCGGCCGCGGTGCACAGCCGGCCCGGGCGCTATCTCTTCCAGACCGCGGTGCCCTATGCGGCGTATGGCCTTGGCGTGCTGCAGGTCGCAGAGGCGGCCGACCTGCGCAGGCTCTTCATCGTGGCGCGGGACGACGCGGCATCGCGCGAGATGGCCGAAGCGACCCGCGGCGCCGCGCAGAACGGCTTTGCGCCCGGCGAAATCGAGATCTACCGCCCCGGCACCCTCGATTTCGCGGCGCTGGTGGCGAAGGCGCGCGCCGCGCGGGCCGAGGCCTGGATCGCGTTCGGCGACGTGCGCGACGCCGCCGAGATGGTCAAGACCTTCAAGCGGCTCGATTACGCGCCGCAGCTTTTTTTCGCGAATGCCGCCTCGCATCCGCGCTTCATTGCCCTGCTCGGCCAGGACGCCGAGTTCAGTCTCGGCGCGATCGATTTCGATCCGCGTCTCGGCGACGCGGCTCGCGCCTTCGCCAAGGCGTTCAGCGCCCGATGGGACGTGCCGCCTCGGCTTGCGGCTGCCGAAGGCTACACCGCGGGAACCGTGCTTGCCGCCGCAGTGCGCAGCGCGGGCACGCTCGACCAGGAGCGCCTGGGCGCCGCGCTGGCCGGGCTCGAGATCTCCACGGTGCTCGGCGAATACCGGGTCGCGCGGGAGAACGGCGCGCAGATCGGTTTCCGGCCTGCCGTGGTGCAGATCCGCAAGGGGCGCCCGGAGCTCGGGACGCCGCTCCTCCCCTACCCACAGTGGAACGAGAGAGCCCTGATCCGATGAACCGCTCATTCCTTTTCGCGCCCGGCAACGTCGCGCGCCGCGTCGAGAAAGCGCTCACCCTCGAGGCCGACGCCGTGATCGTGGATCTCGAGGACTCGGTCGCGATCGCGGAAAAGGCGGCGACGCGAAAGAGCGTCGCCGCCGCCCTCGAGCGGCCGCGGCGCGGGCGCGGCTATGTGCGCGTGAATGCGCCTTCGACGCCTTTTTGTTTTGCGGATTTATATGAAGTCCTGCATGCCAAGGTCGACGGCGTCGTACTGCCCAAGGTCGAGAGCGCGGCCGACCTGCACGCGATCGACTGGCTGCTCTGGAACCTCGAGCGCGACCGCGGGATCGCCGAGGGGTCGATCGATCTCATGCCGCAGATCGAGACCGCGGCCGGCCTGCACCGCGTCGACCGCGTCCTGCAGGCGAGGAGCCTGCGGCCTTACAAGGGTCCGTGGCGCGTAAAACGCGTTGCGTTCGGCGCAGCCGACTATTCCCATGAATTGGGTCTCACACCGTCCCTCGATGAACCCGAGCTGGCCGATGCCCGCGCGCGCGTCGTGCTCGCCTCGCGCGCCGCGGGGCTCGAGGGCCCGATCGACAGCCCGTGGTTTCATTTCAAGGAAGCCGAGGGATTCGCGCGCGCATTGGAGCGCAGCCGCCGCGGCGGCTTCCAGGGGCGGCTGTGCGTGCACCCCGACCAGATCGCACCGGTGAACGCGGCTTATCTGCCGAGCGACGAGGAGCTCGCGCGCGCCGAGCGCATCGTCGCGGCGTTCAAGCAGGCGGAAGCGCGTGGTGAGGCCGCGGTGCAGGTGGACGGCCAGATGGTCGACTATCCGGTGGCATACCGGGCGCAGGCTCTGCTCGACACGGTTCGCAAGAACAACTGAAAATCTTTCTTCCGGTCGCCGCCACGCTGGCGATCCAGACGCTGGTATCGACCGCGGTCTATGGCGCCCCGGTGATGGCGCCCGCCGCGGCGCCGGCACCCGGCGTGGCGCCCGCGGCGGTCGGGTACTTCGTCAGCGTGGTCTATCTCGGCTCGATGATCGGCACGGTCACTGCCGGCGGCTGGGTGGGCCGGTTCGGCCCGATCCTCGTCTCTCAGGCCGGGCTCCTTCTCTGCCTCGTGGGCCTCGCGGTCGCCGCCAGCGGTGCGCTGCCGGCCGTGCTCCTCGGCGCGCTGCTTCTCGGCCTGGGCTACGGGCCGGCGACGCCGGCGAGCTCGATGATCCTCGCGCGCGCCGCGCCGCCGCACATGCTGGCGCTCACGTTCTCCATCAAGCAGACCGGCGTGCCGCTCGGCACGGCGATCGCCGGCGCCGCCGTCCCGGTGCTGGTGCTCGCTCTGGGCTGGCAGGCGGCGGCGCTCGCGATCGGCATGGCCTGCGCGCTGTGCGCGGCAGCGCTCGTGCCGATTCGGGCGCGCTACGACGCGGGCCGCAACCCGGCGGCGCCGGTGTCGATCCGCTCGGCGTTCGCGCCGGTCGCGCTCATCGTGCGCGACCGACGGCTCCTCGAGCTGTCGCTGGTGTCGTTCATCTACGGCGGAATGCAAATCACGCTGCTCGCTTACCTGGTGACGTTTTTGGTTGAAAGTTTCTCGCTTTCTCTGGTCCTCGCCGGGATGGTGATGGCGGCGTCGCAATTCACCAGCGTCGCCGCGCGCATCGCCTGGGGGGTGTTCGCCGACCGCGTGGCGACGCGGCGCGCGACGCTCGGGCTTCTCGGCATCGGCATGGGAGTCACCGCCATGACCGCACTTGCCGCGACGCCGGGGTGGCCGCTGTGGGCGCTGTTCGCGTTCGCGATGGCCTATGGCGCCACGGCGGTGGGCTGGAACGGCGTGTTCCTCGCCGAGATCGCGCGGCGCGCGCCGCGCGATCGCGTCAGCGACGCCACCGGCGGCTCTGCATTTTTTACATTCCTCGGCGTGGTCGTGACGCCGCCGCTCTTTCACATGGTTTTGAACACGACGTCCTCCTACGGGGCCACTTACGCTTTGTTCGGCGTGCCCGCGCTCGCCGCCGGTTTGCGCCTGCTCCTCACCGCTAAAATCGCGCGCGATGCCACGCATTCCTGAAGGCTTCCGGAGGATCGAGCGTCTGAGTCCCTTCAACGCGCTGGTCGGCCCGCTCTACGAGCGGCGCGACGGCGAGACGGTGTCGATCGGGCTCGCCATCGAGGCAAGACACACCAACTCGCGCGGCATCTGCCACGGCGGCGTGCTCGCCACGCTCGCCGACCTCGCGCTCGGCTACGCCATGCTGGCGAAATCGGGCGACAAAGGCAGTTTCGTCACCGCGCACCTCGCGGTCGACTACGCCGGCGCGGCGAAAGCCGGCGACTGGGTCGAATCGAGGGCGCAGATCCAGCGCGTGGGATCGCGGCTCGCGTTCGCCAATTGTTACCTCGTCGTCGATGAAAAACCCATCGTGCGGGCAAGCGCGATTTTCGCGCGCGGCGGCCAGGGTGAATGAAGCAAAAACTTGTTCTCGCACCAGGACTGTGGATGCCGGCGGCCGCGATGGCGGTCCTTGCGGCGCGGCTCCGAAGCCGGGGCTACGAAGTGCACATCTTCGCCTACCGCGGTCGCAGCCCCTACGAGGCGAACCTTGAAGCCCTGGCGCGCTTCGCTCGCGGGAATGCGTTCTTCGTCGGCCATAGCCTGGGCGGCGTGCTGATCCTGGACATGCTCAACCGCCATCCCGAGATCCAGGCAGAGGCCGTCGTGCTGGTCGGCGCGCCGGTGCGCGGCTGCCTCGCGGGCAGGCGCTTCGGGCGCGCGCGGATCGGGCGTTGGATGATGGGGGCATGCCGGCCGGTGTGGGAGGAGCATGCGGCGCGCTGGACGCGCGTCGCGCCGCTTGGCGTGATCGCCGGCACGCTGCCCATGGGGCTCGGGCGCGCGTTCGGCGCGCTGCCGGGGCCGAACGACGGCGTCGTCTGCGTCGAGGAAACCACCGTCGACGGCATGACCGGGCGCACGCTGGTCCGCCAGGGCCACAGCATGCTCATACTGTCGGGGCGAGTGGGCGCGCTGGTCGATCGCTTCCTCACCTCGGGAAGGTTTGAATGAGGCTGGGCTGGGTATTGGCAACGGCCGCAGCGTCGCTCGTGATGGGGTGCCAATCCCTCGCGTACTACACGCAGGCGATCGGCGGCCACCTGGGCGTGCTCGCCAGAGCGCGGCCTGTGGCGGACTGGCTCGCCGACCCGTCGACGCCGCCGGAGCTGAAGGAGCGCCTCGAGACCGCGCGCCGCATTCGCGAATTTGCTTCGAACGATCTTAAGTTGCCCGAAAACAGCAGCTACCTTGCCTATGCCGAGCTCGACCGCTCGTACGTGGTGTGGAACGTATTCGCCGCGCCTGAATTCTCGGTGGAGCCCAGGAAGGAATGCTTCCCCTTCACCGGCTGTGTGAGCTACCGCGGCTTCTATTCCGAAGAGGAAGCGCGGCGCCATGCCGCCCGGCTGCGCGAAGCGGGCTACGACGTCTACGTGGGCGGCGTGCCGGCCTACTCGACGCTCGGCTGGTTCGACGACCCGCTGCTCTCGACCTTCATCCGCTACTCCGACGTGCAGCTTGCGCGCCTCGTGTTCCACGAGCTCGCCCACCAGCTCGTCTACGTGCGCGACGACACCACCTTCAACGAATCCTTCGCCGTAGCGGTCGAGGAGGAGGGCGTGAAGCGCTGGCTGGAGTCCCGGGGGCGCTCGGGCGAGCTCGCCGCCTTCCACAGCGCGCAGGCGCGCAAGCGCGAGCTTGCCGAGCGGGTGACCCGGACGCGCGAGCGCCTCGCTGCGGCGTACCGGATGGACCTCCCGCGCGAGGCGAAGCTCGAGCACAAGCGCGGCGAATGGGAGCGGCTGCGCGCGTCCTATCCGGCGCTGCCGCCCGAGCCGAACAACGCGTTCCTCGCCTCGATCGCGGTGTACACCGAGCTCGTGCCCGCGTTCGAGCGCCTGCTCGCCGAGAGCGGCAGCCTCGAGCGCTTCTACGTAGAGGTCAGGAAATTGGCGAAAGCGGGGCGCGCCGACAGGGACCTTACCCTTGCACGCAAGCCCTGATCACGAAAGCGGGATATCGACGATCTTCTTGAACGCCGCGCGGGTGCACAGCCGGTCGAACCAGCGCTGCAGGTTGTGGTGCGCCGGGCGCTCGATCGGCAGCCGCATCCACAGCTGCACGTGGCAGCCGAGCGGGATATCGCCGATGGTGAGGCTGTTGCCGGCGAAGTAGGGCCGGTTCGCAAGCGCCTGGTCCGGGATCGCGAGCAGCTCGGCGCATTTCTGGCGTCCTTCCTCGACGGCCTTCATGTCCCGCTTCTCCTGCGGCGTGCGCACCAGGTTCCAGAACACCGCGCGCAACGAGGCTTGGAACGTGAAGGCCCAGTCCATCCAGCGGTCGGAGTCGGCGCGCTGCTTGAGGTCCACCGGCCAGAGTGTGCCGGCCCCGTGCTTCGCCGCCAGGTAGCGCACGATGGCGTGCGACTCCCATAGCACGAAGCCGTCGTCGTCGATCGTCGGCACGAGCGAGTTCGGGTTCATCTTCTTGTACTCGGGCGTGTTCACGACGCCGAACTCGCGGCCGGCGTCGATGCGCTCGTACTTGAGCCCGAGCTCCTCCATCGCCCACAGCGCCTTCTTCACGTTGACTGAATTGACTCGGCCCCAGATCTTGAGCATCAGAACCCCACTGCCTGTCCGTCGCGGCGCGGATCGCTCGCCGTGAAATAGCCGCCGTCGAGCTTCCAGATGAGCTGCGCGGCTCCGAACTGGTTGTAGTCGTCGGGCAGCGAAACAATCCTGTGGCCGCGACGCTTGAGGTCATCAAGGACTGTTGATTGAAAGCTCGTTTCCACGCTCACGTCCATGCCCTGGACGACGCGGAAGCGCGGCCCGTCGCAGGCCGCCTGCGGGCTCTGGCCGTAGTCGGCGATGCGCACCATCACCTGCGCATGGCCCTGCGGTTGCATCGTCCCGCCCATGACGCCGAAGCTCATTACTGGCTGGCCCTCGCGCGTGACGAAGCCCGGGATGATGGTCTGGTAGGGACGCTTGCGCGGCGCGACGCAGTTCGGGTGCCCGGGCTCGAGCACGAAGGTGGCGCCGCGGTTCTGCAGCGAGATGCCGTCGAGCACCACGCCGGAGCCGAACCCCATGAAGTTCGACTGGATGAAGGACACCATCATGCCGGAGGCGTCGGCGGCGGTCAGATATACCGTGCCGCTCCGCGGCGGCGAGCCGTGGCCGAAGTCCTGCGCGCGCTTCGGATCGATGAGCTTTGCTCTCGATTTCAGGTAGTCCTTGTCGAGCAGGTGGCGCGGTTTCACGTCCACCATGGCGTCGATGTCGGCGACGTAGCGCCGCGCGTCGGCGAACGCGAGCTTCTGCGCCTCGATCTGCAAGTGCAGGCTGTCGGCGCCATCGACCGGGTGCGAGCGCAGGTCGAAATGCTCGAGCATGCCGAGCGCCATCAGCGCCACGATCCCCTGCCCGTTGGGCGGGATCTCGTGCAGCGTATAGCCGCGGTAGTCCATGGCAAGCGGCTCGACCCAGTCGGACTTGTGCGC
>Ga0180085_1000333_pt1 | contig 16842 bp, 17 predicted proteins | sample EasRiv730_16_10D_FD_123013 | JGI IMG/M metagenome (GOLD analysis project Ga0180085, IMG submission 123013) | Soil microbial communities from meander-bound floodplain in the East River, Colorado, USA - East River metaG ERMLT730_16_10D | ecosystem: Environmental > Terrestrial > Soil > Floodplain ... | reverse complement strand
TCGGCCTCCTCGAACACGTCCTTGCACCACTGGTCCCGCTGGGCCTCGACGAGGTAGCGCTCGAGCGTGTCGAAATCGCACCAGTTGCTCGACGACTGGGAAATGTCGAGAATTCGGCCGCTGACAAACGGAATGTGGGAGCGCTCGATTTTCGAACCCTTCACCACGCCAATCTCGCCGGCCTTGACCAGCAGTAGTTCGTCTTTGGTCACTCCGTACCAGACGCCGGACCCGATTTTCTCTTCAGCGTGGAAGCGCTTGTCGCAGGCTGCGTCGGCGATTGCCATTCTCACGTCCTTCATGTTCGCCTTTCCGGGAACCGGATCCTTCGTGTCGTGAACGTACTCCTCGACGACCTCTCTGCCGATGAGCTGCGCGAGCTTCACAATGGTCATCCGGTCGAGATCATCGATGGTGTGACTCTTGCGAGTGTTCTCGATGCAAACCTCGATCTTCTGGGTCCCCTCGTGCTCGCCGATCACCACCAAGCCCAGGCTCTTGAGGAGGGCATCGCTGGCCGACAACTGGGCCGCCGCGTCGGTCGCCTCGACCGGCTCGAACGTCCGGGCATAGGCGTCCAGGTCGGCATAGGTCCGCCAGCTCGGCTTACCGTCCGGTCCGGGCTCGCCCACCGGCTCCGTCAGCCAGGCCCGCACGTCGTTCTTCCCGCCGTCCTTCCCCAAGGGCAGCTTGGGAACGCGGACGACCTTCGCCACCTTGACCATCGCCGCCGTCCACACTGCCCCGGAGATTTCACCTTCGTTCTTCGCGTCCCCGACGTGGGGCCAGATGCGGATCTCCTTGCCAGTGAAGTGCTGCATCCACTCGATTTTCGGATGATATGTAGCGCCGCCGGACGAAAGGACAACGTGCCGGCGCGGGTCGGCTTCGGTCGCTCCGTCCCGCCAGGGCCCGAGCACCGCCTGCACCGCCCCCAAGTCGCTGATCCCCTCGACGATGTTGACGACGTCGGCCTCGGGCAGCCGCTGTAGGCCGTCCACGTTCATCAGGCCGTACTCGCCGACCGTCATTTTGTCGAGCAGTTCCTCCTCATTCCCCTTCCCGCGGAACTTGCGGATCTTGATCCTGGGAGTCTGCGAGACACAGTGCCAGCCGGTCGGGTCCAGCTCGATCAGGGCCGACGTGCCATACATCGGGAACACGATCATGTGGTTCGTGCGTTCGAGCGGCAGGCCCCTCGGCCATGTAGCCGTGCGGGCCCCCATTTCGACGAGCCCACGAGCCGTAAACCCCTGCTTTTCCTTGGGGTAGAACAGCCGGATGCTGACGGGCAGCTCCGTCCCGCCAAATTCCAGCCGATCGACTGTTCGCTCTTCCGGGTCGCTCGGGAGCTTCACGCCGGCCTTGGCAGCGTAGTGCTTGAGCACCTCGCTGTAGGTGCCTTTGTTCGCCCGAATGGCGAAGTCGAAGAACCCGCAGTTGTTGGCCTTGTTGCGGAAGTCGTGGTAGCGGCCGAGGAATGGGCCGTCGGCAATGCAAACTCCAGCGCTCGGATTGCGATCTTCCACTCCGAAACAGTGGCACTCAATCCAACCCTTGCCGTTGGGGTGGGCGCCGTTGGCCAGTTGCAGGCCGAGTGCTTGGTACTCGCCGGGCAAATTGAGGGCGAGCAGGATTTCCCGGCGGGCTTCCTGCCACTTTTGTTTCGCGTCAGCCATGCCGCAATCCTCCACGCGGCTTCTCCTTGCTGGAGCGATATGCAGCGTCGGCCGTCAAGGTCCATAGGTACGTCGGATCGCTTGATCGTTCGCTGAGTTGCACCGGGCAGCTCGGCGGCGGATGGCCTCGTTCCTCCGCGACGATCCGCCGGCAAACCCAATTCAGGACTTGCGACAGTTCGGCCGAAAGCAGGGTCAATTCCCAGCGACGAAGAATGGGCGAGAACTGGTTCAACTCGTCGCTCGCGATACCAAGTTGGAGCAATCCATCGCGCGACGGACGCTGGAACCATCCGCCGATTTGCACCTTAACTCGGAGCGGCCAGAGCGGTTCCTCGCGACCATATAACCACGCCCAGCAGCCGCTCAACTTATCTCCCGCCAACAGAAAATATGCGGTGTCGCCATTCCGCCGCGGACCGACGGTGGTCGGTAGGTCATCGGCCAGAAGGTCCACGAGTTGCTCGGCGAAAACAACCTGGATGTGGCGAATGAGCCGCCGCGATTGAGTTTTCGTGACGCCGCTGGAAAGTGCCTGCCCCGTTCGCCGCAGCTCGGACTGCCGCCCGTGGCGGCTATTTGGAAGTCGAGCGGGCAAGTAGAATTGCGGACGGCGGGTGTGCTTGATTCGGGCGTTCGTGTTAAGATCAATCATAACTTGTGGATCCTTTCGCAAGTCGAGTGAAAAATTGGGTTACGCCATCGAGCCGGCAACTCTGGGGAGGGGAGCCGGCTCGCGGCACGTCTGGGCTAGGGGGAGGCGCCGGCTGCTCCGGTGGATAGACGACGCCAGGCCGCAGCCGGTCGAGGCACAGCACGTCGTGGTCGCCGAGACAAAAATCACACATTTTTGGCCTCAGATGCGAGAGTCGCGGCGGAAAGAAAGCGCTCGATTTCGGCGCGCGGAATTCTGACCGACCGCTTACCGACGCGGACAGCCCGGAGCTTGCCCTCGCTGCAAAGGCCCCAGGCGGTCCTGGGTGAGACGCCAAGTAGCTGGGCCGCCTCCTCGTAGGTGTAGGCGAGACGATCGATTAGCCGCTGCGACGAGGCTTGATCGGCGAAGGTCGTAGGTCGGGAGGGGCTACCCACGCTGCCCTCCTTGCCGGCTGCTCCGCCGGGCGTCCTGGGCGTTCAGCTCGTGCCTTACTTTGGCGACGGCGGCATTGTTGTAGAGTCGCAGTGTGCCGGCCTTGGCTACCGGTTGAATGTGAGGCCGCGTGTTGAGCACGTGCAGAATGCGGTGCAACGGCACGCCCAATTCGGCCGCAAGCCGCCCCGGCGTCCGCAGGCTTGGAACTTCAATTGTTTCCATGATCAACCTCTCTATCCATCTCACTGCGCACGGCGATTACCGGCCTGTTTTCGCGCCGCCTAGAAAGATTCGCCCAGAAAAGGCGGGCATTTTGTGCGTCGCTGCGCATGATTGCGCACGGCAACTTGAAATTGCGCACGATTGGGGCCCCCGTGCGCAGACAAATTCACGGCCTCTTGGTGACCTTTACCGACAACGGCGACTTTTCGAAGGGACTAGGTTCATAGTCCTCACGCTGTTCGGCAGCTAGCTGTTCAACCAGCTCTCCAGTCCCTACTGCTTTTGGTTTTCTCGATCCCCGCGTTCGGCCGCGGCCCATCTCTTTCATCGTTGCCTCCCAAAAAGGGAGCTTGCCAACCAGCGAACTGGAACACGACTTGCCGATCTCGCGAGCTATTCTCTTTGCCCACTTATCACGGGTGAGGTGCGGAAAGTTTGAATCGGCTGCGGCCAATTTCATGGCCGCCTCATTCGCCTCCGCTCTAGTGGCCTTTTGCGCGTCCCCTTGCTCTGCACCTTCGCAATGCACTGCGGCTGATTGCGGCACCGCCGTTGTATTCATTGCGGGATGCACGTGGACTTGGCCAGTGCTGGTTGACTTGAGTCCGATCCTTCCTGCTAGTTCCCGATGGCGAGCCAAATACTCATTTTGGGAAAGGATCGCGAGTAATCGCGCTGAATCGCCAGCTTCATCGCGCTGGTGCAGGCGATCAACGAGGTCGGGCTCTCCACGAAAATTCTGCGATGCGGCTTTCTTCAAGGACTCGCTACCACAGCCGATCGAGCGCGCTACCCATTCGCAAATGAAGTCGGCCGGGTGATCCTCCTCATCGGCTTGGTCGAGCCAATCCTCCGCTTTGCGTCGCGCCTCCAAGAGTTGCGATCTACGATCCTGACGCGACATTCCCTCATTCAACGACTCGATTCTCAACAACGCATCCGCGATGTCCTCCTCCGTGTGGGCTTCGAGAAGCCATTGCTCGGCAGATGCAAACTGGTGCAACCGTTTGAGTACGTCGTCAATCTGCCGCTGTTTGCGGCCAATCCTGGCTTCGCGCATTCGGCAGTGGCGAACCGAATGAAAAACTATGTCACAAAGCCGCAGCGGCGCGGAAGAAGATGGAGTCACCTGAGCGTCCTTTCTCTTTTTTGGGGCCCGGCCGCAGCCGTGGGCGAAAGAGAAAGAGAACGCCTCACGGCAGCGACCGTGTTTTGCAGGCCGCGCCACCCGTCGGTAATCGCGGCCACCCTTGACCTTTCAACGATTGCGAGCCGCGTCTCCGTCGTCAAGGGGCAGAACGTTCGCGACGGAGTTTTTACGACCGTTTTTCCCAGCTTTCAGCGCAAAAGCGGGGACGTTTTTTAGGAGACGACCGTCGCGTTCGCTCAGCGAAACGCCGCCGGCATGATTCGGACATCTACCGGGGCCTGGCCATCCGCTTCGACGGGAATCGGGCGAGTGTTCACAATCTCGACGTCTGCGGTATTCGCCACCGTAACGCTCGGCGTGTTGTCAACTTCTACGGGAACTGAACCCAGCACGTTCCAGTCCTCAACACTCACGTCAGCCTTGAGCTGTCCCCGAACCACGATGACGGGAATCGGCTTGACGGCCGCCCCCAAAGCCGCCTGCGGGCCGCTGGGGTCAGCCAGCGGGACGGGCTCGCGCCGCCTCGACTCAACGACCACGGTCAGAAGGATCACGAGCAGCGTCAGCAGAGAAGCGAAGTTGAGGGCGACGTTCACGATCGGCCCGTACATTCGGGCGGCGGCGTTCATGCGTTCGAGGCTGGGCATGGAGATTCTCCAGCTACGGTGCGGACTGGCGGGCGGCACCGAGGCCAACCCGCGGGGCAGCGGTCCCCGCACATTTCTTGTGCGAGATTTCTCATCGGCGAACACGCGGATCCCTTCGCAACGCATTTTTGGACACGCCAACATGGCTTGCCGGATATGACGATGGAGAGTCGGTTTCTAAGACGTTGCGGCGACTCGGCGAACTGATACGATCACTAATGTTCGACCTGGACGATGAATTCCCGTCCCGTGATGTTGATCCTCTGGGCTGCCCTATTGGCAAGCTGAGATTCCCGACTGCCGACTATGACGACGACCACATACTCGACTTCTGGGGGCGGTATCAATCAATCGTCAGTGCCCCAGAGTGCCTTCAGTGTCTATTCAGGACGGAAATGGAAACCGCGTTTGCGTCCTCTGGTGTTGATGTATGTGGTCGAGCGCAGCGCGAGAGGCACAAGGACAAGAAGGGGTTTGTGGACCAAGCCAGGCCACAGCGCGATAAGCCATCCCTGGTGGCCGCAACACACGTTCTGGAGTGCGACTAAGGATTGGTGGGGGCTTTGAGACCCGCACGTTCGCGCGCCGCTTCGACCCGGGCGTTGTAGGCTTCCGGGGTTGGCCATTGGACAGAGAACGCGCCTCGTTTTACGTCCACAAACCAGCCGGCTTTGCGCATTGCATCGGCCAAACTCGTGGCCTGGTCTTCCCAGAGTTTACCGTTGCTTCGCTCCTCAGCGGCAATGCGACGTTCTTCCATCAATGCGCTGTTCAATTGGGCCCAATTGATGCACCATCCCAGTGCCAGGGCAACGATGACGGTCAACAGCACCAGCTCACGAATCGTGAAACGGAACATGGGCGGCTCCTAGGGAACGGCAGGCACGAACATGGCCCTAAATTCCTTGAACTGCTCCCGGAGGCTTGGCCGGAATTGGGCGCGGATCGCACCCGACCATGCCCAAACCACCAACGCGGCCAGCGTGAGCCAGATCATGGCATCGCGGAGAGTGAACTGGCGGTCCATGCCCCTGATTGTCGCTGGCACCCGACCCCGGCGGCAAGCAGAATGGCCCCTGAGCGGTGGCTAGGAATTGGGCAGGGCTACTGACGCCACGGTCTAATTCGCTCGGATAAGACGACGGCGTACTCGACGGCCAGATATGACGCGACGCCGGCCACGCCAGCGACGACTATGAACGGCACTCGGACGCATTCAAAGTCGCCAGGGGCCAGGCTTGCGGCCCAGCATTCACTCTTGGCCATTCGAGTCGCCTGCTTGGCCTCGGCTGCGGTCGTCGATCTGTTTCTACTCCGTCTACTGCGTTCGTCGAGCCCGCTGGCCCAAGCTGCATGGTCATGCGACCGGGCTTGCAGTATAGAAAGCTCTCGGCCGTACCGATAACGACGATGCGGCAGAGTCGCATCGAGCTGAAGGACATGCAGATATGCGTTCGTGGACGGCAAAAACGGGAAAAGTGCTAAGCTGCTTGCTGACATTGCTAGCAACAGTTCAGCCCACGTTTGTGTCGCTTTGTCTCTGCCCGTGCCGAGACTGCGAATCAAGTCTCTCACAAGAATCGTGTGATTGCGAAAAGCACTGCTTGCACTCCGACGAAGCATGTGACGATTGCCCCAGCTGCACACATTGTCAGGACAGCCAACTTGGCGAGGCTTCCTCAAAGAGTTGGTGCCTGGGCCTTCTTCCTTGTGACTGCCCCAAGGAGTGTGATTGCCATTTGCGGCATTCGACGCCCAATGGTTCAGAGCCAACCGCAGGCCCGCGGGTCACCAAACAACAGACTGCTGCCTCATACTACTGCGCGTCCAATTGGCCGAAACCAAATGGCTTGCTTGCCACCTTCTTAAATCGGCCGGAATGCGGCATTCACCTGGCCCTCGATGCGCCTTCTTCTTGCGAGGTGCTCTGCCGCTTCACGATCTAATCGCCTGCTCCTTGCGACAGCAATCGTGAATCCGTTTCCTACGGATGCCCAGCCACGCCCGCGCCATTCTTGAATCGTTCAGGATGGTCGAGGCAATACTCTCTAGCCGGACCGAAAACAACTGCGCCGCCTGTGCGCACAGCGAAGAAGGAGCTTCCCTTGAACCATTCAACCCAACTAATTTTCGCCACGGCGATTACGGTCGTCATGGCAACCGGATGCGGCAAGTCGTCCGCCGATGGAACGGCCGCTTGGGTCAAGCGCAACATCCACTTGAGCCAGGAACCAGCCGGAGCGGTCGAAGTCCTCGACGCGCGAGACGAGGCGAAGGACGGCGAACCGATTGTGCTCGTTGGCCGTCTCAGTGGCGGCCTGAGGCCGTGGATTGACGGACGCGCCGCATCCTTGCTCGTCGATACTCGGCTTCTTCCCTCCTGAGCGGACAGCAACTATCGTGAGGGCGGCTGTCCCGATTGCAGCAATGAGATGCTCGCAGCAAGCACTATGGTCAAGTTTCTCGGCGACGATGGCAAGGTCTTGTCGGCGGATGCGCGCAGCCTGCTGGGGATGGAGGAGGAGAACACTTTGGTCGGCCGGGAGACGATTAGCCCTGAATCCTTACGTCCGATTTGTGCATTCGCGGGCCGGGCAGACGGGAAGGCAGTGACGGTTCTGCCATCTTTTCCGCAGGTTGACTTGACCAGGGAACCGATAAATGGAAGGATAAAGTGCGTCGGTGTATTCATGCGCGAAGTCTTCACTAGATTGATGGCTGCTTGGATTTTCGTCCTGGCAGTATCTGGATGGTGTTGCCGTCCTCCGTTCGCCTGCGCGCAGGCCGACTCCGCACCATCGGTGTCGCAGACTGTCGCGTGCTGCCAGCGCTGCGGCCGGGAGGGACACCGGGAAAGCGAGCCGACTGCACCTTGCAAGGGCCAATCCGAGTGCCACGGGGTTTGTGTTTACGTACCTGCGCAGAAGGCGCAGCTTGACACCAAACCAGTGCTGTCGGCCATTGACTTCATTGCTATCGCTCCCCCGCTTACAGATTCGCAGATCGCGGCAGCGCTCGCTTGGGAGCAGCTAGGCGATCCCCTTCGATTCGAGCCGCCGTTGCGGCTACATCTGGTCCATCAGGTCTTGCTGATTTGATGTTCTTCGCCCGTTGCTGACGCTCTGCCGTCAGTGCTGCGCGCTTGGGACTCGGCGCGTGCTGCTCTTGGGCACAAGTAACTTTTCGCCGCTCTCGACGCTTTGCGCTTCGGGGAATCTTTCAGGGACTTCGACCTATGTCAACTACCGCTCACCATGACCACAAAAGTGCCGGTCACCCACCAACGGCGGCGGCAGATACGGAATTGTCGTCTGACAAACGCGCAGGCGAAACACCGAACGATTCGACCAGTGAGCCGAACCCGGCAAGAAGTTACGGTACAGGAGCGCGCACCGCTTTCCTGACTCGGTGGTTCGGACGCGCTATCCCAACAACGCTGGTGATGATCACGCTGGCCGGCCTTGGCTATTGGGGGCATCATTCTGGTTGGAAGATCCCCAAGTTCTCGGAACTGACAGGCCATGGGCAGATACAGCAGGTCGCGTGGTGCGATGAGCATGGGGTTCCCGAAAAGGACTGTATCGCTTGCAATGCGGACCTGATGCCCAAGGACAAGCTCCACGGGTGGTGCATGGAGCACGGCGTTGCCGAGTGCGTGCTGGAACATCCCGAGATTGCCCAATTAAAAGAGACGCCCGCCGTGTCGCAGGCAGACCTGGATCGCGCCCGCCGCGCGCTGGCGATCAAGCCCAGGAAGAAGAACGACCCGGCGTGCAAGTTGCACCTGCGCCGAATTCAGTTCCCTTCGATCACTGCTGTCGAAAAAGCGGGAGTCGATATCGACCTGGTGGACCGCGGGGCGATTGTGGAAGCCATTTCGATTACGGGGGAAGTCCGTTACGACCCGACCCGCGTGTCACATCCTTCCTCGCGGGCCTCCGGCACCGTGTGGCGGGTGGATAAGAGTGTCGGCGATCGCGTGCGGCAAGGCGAGGTGCTGGCCCTGGTCGATGCGGCTGACGTCGGTCGTACCAAGGCGGACTTGCTGCAAGCCAATGCACAGTTGGACCTGCGTCAGAAGACCTTGGAGCGTCTGTCGGGCCTGGGTGACGCCGTAGCAGGGAGCCGCGTCCAGGAAGCCGAAACCGCGCGGGCTGAGGCCGATGTGGCTGTTCAACGAGCCATTCAAATGCTGGTGAACCTGGGATTGCCAATCACCTACGAAGAGGTTCGGCAAACGCCCACCGATCAATTGGCGCGCAAGATTCAGTTTCTCGGACTGCCGGCGAGCATGGCGCAGGAATTCGACGCTGTGCAGACCACCTCCAATCTGATCCCAATTGTCGCGCCGCGGGAGGGCCTGATCGTGGCGCGCGACGTTGTGGCAAACAAGGTTGTGGATACGGCGACGACCCTCTTCACGGTGGCGGATACCAATCAGATGTGGCTAGTCGTGAACGTGCCCTTGGAAGAGGCGAAGCATGTTGCAGTCGGACAGAAAGTCATCTTTCGTCCCGACGGCGCCGAGCAAGCCGACAAGGGAACGCTGACCTGGATCAGCACGGACGTGGATACCCAGACGCGCACGATTGAGGTGCGAGCGGAACTGCCCAACGACGATAGCCACCTGCGCAACGAGACGTTTGGAGCAGGGGAGATCGTACTGCGGGAGGAACAGGACGCGATCGTCGTCCCCAAGCAGGCCGTGCACTGGGAAGGTTGCTGCCACGTGGTGTTCGTCCGCGACAGGAACTTTTTGAAGAAAGATTCGTACAAGGTGTTTCACACCCGGATGGTACGGCCAGGCGTGACCAGCGGCGACTACACGGAGATGATCGCCGGCGTGCTTCCTGGCGAAGTTGTAGTGACCGAAGGCAGCGACGTGTTGCGAGCAGAGTTGCTCAAGGGCAACCTGGGCGCGGGCTGACTGTGCGAGCACTAATCGGCCCGGTCGGGCTGACGAAAACGGATAGCGAAGAGTCGTGCGCGGAGGAGAAGCAGGAAGCGTCTATGTTGAATTGGATCATTGACTTCTCGTTGCGAAATCGCGCCCTCGTGGTGGTCGCTGTGCTGGGCGTCGTCCTGGCTGGGGCCTGGTCGCTGCAATTCATCGACATCGATGCGTTTCCCGATACGACCCCGGTGATGGTCCAGGTGAACACGACCGCGCCGTCGCTCGCTCCGGAAGAGGTCGAGCGCCAAATCACGTTTCCCATCGAGCAAGTGATCAGCGGACTGCCGCGCCTGGAGCACCTGCGCTCGATCTCGAAGTTTGGTCTATCGCAGGTCGTCGTCGTCTTTGAGGATGGCACCGACATCTATTTCGCACGCCAACTCATCAACGAGCGGCTTACGACCGTGGAGCTGCCGGCAGGCATCGAGCGACCGAAGATGGGTCCGGTTTCCACCGGACTGGGCGAGGTGTTTCATTATGTCGTGCGGCTAAAGAACGTGGATATTGCCGCGCTGCCCAAGGAGCGGCAGATCGAAAAACTGACGGAGCTGCGGACCATCCACGATTGGGTGATCAAGCCGCAACTGCGCACCGTCGCTGGCACCGCGGAAGTCAATAGTTGGGGTGGTTACGAGAAGCAGTACCAGGTGCGCATTGATCCCGACCGCGTCATCAAACACGGCTTGACGTTTGATGAAGTGGTCGAGGCCATCAACGCCAACAACCGTAACGTCGGCGGAGGGAATATCACGCAGAACAGTCAGATGTGGCTCGTTCACGGCATCGGACGCACGGTCAACATCGAACAGATCGAGAACATTGTTATCAAATCCATTGACGGCGTGCCGATCCGGATACACGACGTTGCGGACGTCGAGATTGGCCACGAAATCCGCCGCGGCGCTGTCACGGCCGACGGGAAGGGCGAGGTCGTCTATGGCCTGGGTTTTATGCTGATGGGCGAGAACAGCCACGATGTGACCTATCGGCTGAAGAAGAAGATGGAGGAAATCAAGGCCTCCCTGCCGCCTGGCGTGGAAGTCGCAACAGTCTATGACCGCACCGAACTGGTGGATCATGTGATCGATACCGTGCAGAAGAACTTGTTTGAAGGCGGCCTCCTGGTGATCGCCGTACTGTTCATGTTTCTGGGCAACCTGCGGGCCGGTTTGATCGTCGCCCTGGCAATTCCCCTGTCGATGCTCTTCGCCTTTTCGGGAATGCTGCAATTCGGGATCGCCGCCAGCCTGCTCAGCCTCGGGGCAGTCGATTTCGGCCTGGTCGTCGATAGTTCGGTGGTAATGGTCGAAAACTGCGTTCGTTGCCTCTCCCACGGAATTCCACCGGGCCGCACGAAGCTCGACGTCGTGCGCGACGCGGCAATCGAAGTCCGCAAGCCGACGATGTTCGGCGAGCTGATCATCATGATCGTTTATTTGCCGATCCTGACGCTCGAAGGAGTCGAGGGCAAGCTATTCCGGCCGATGGCACTGACCGTCATCTTTGCGCTTGCCGGCTCGATGCTCCTCTCGCTCACGCTCATGCCCGTGCTGGCGAGCTTAGTCTTGCCATCGAAGATGGAAGAACGCGAACCGATGTTGATCCGGCTCATCAAGCGGCTCTACCAGCCGGTGCTGCATTTTACGATGCATCATAAGCTGGCGGTCATCGGCTTTGCCCTGTGCGTGCTGCTGTTTGCCTTTGGATTGATTGCCCCGAACCTGGGAAGCGAGTTTGTGCCCAAGCTTTCGGAAGGGGCCCTCGCGATCAACGTGGTGCGCCTGGCCGGCACCGATCTGGAAGAGTCGATCCGCTACAACACGCAGATGGAGCGTACGATCCTGAAGGAATTCCCCGACGAAGTGGAGCATGCCTGGAGTCGCATTGGCAGCGCCGAAGTCGCGACCGATCCGATGGGCGTCGAATTGACGGACGTGTTCATCACCCTCAGGCCGCGCGAGCAGTGGAAGCAGGCCGCGACCCAGGACGAGCTCAACGAACTGATTCAACGGTCCATTCGCGAGCTGCCGGGCCAGCGGATCGCGATGACCCAGCCAATCGAGATGCGGCTGAACGAAATGATCAGCGGCGTGCGCTCCGATTTGGCCGTCAAGCTGTTCGGCGATGATTTCGACGTGCTCGTGGCCAAAGCCGAAGAAATCGAGCGTGTGCTGAAGTCGATCAGCGGCAGCGCTGATGTGAACGTAGAACAGGTCACTGGCCAGCCGGTACTGCAAATCACCGTGAAGCAGGACGAAATTGCCCGATACGGCGTCTCTGCCCGTCAGGTGCTCGATTTGGTTGAATCGTTGGGCAGCCTTGAGTTGGGCGAAGTGTTCGAGGGTCAGCTCCGTTTCCCCCTCGTGGTTCGCTTGCCCGAACGACTGCGCGCCGGCCCGGAAGCGATCGGCGCCATTCAAGTGACGACGGCCTCCGGGCAGCGGATTCCGCTGGCGCGGCTGGCCGACATCAAACTCATCGAAGGTCCCTCCACCATCACCCGCGAATGGGGGTACCGGCGGATCAACATCTCGACGAACATCCGCGGCCGGGACATCGGCAGCTTCGTCGCCGAGGCGCAGCGCCGGATCGAGAAGGACGAAGAAGTGAAGCTACCGCCGGGCCGTTACCACCTGGAGTGGGGCGGCCAGTTCGAAAACCTCATCAGCGCACGCCAGCGTTTAATGGTCGTTGTGCCGCTGGCGTTGGTCTCGATCTTCGGCCTGCTGTACCTGACGTACAACAATGTGATTGATGCCATCCGGGTTTTCACGGGGGTTCCCTTTGCGTGGACGGGCGGCATCATCGCCTTGTGGCTGCGCGACATGCCATTTTCAATCTCGGCAGCGGTCGGGTTCGTGGCCCTGTCGGGCGTGGCCGTGCTCGACGACATGCTGCTAGTCTCGTACATCCGCCAATTGCGAGCCCGCGGGCTCGGCTTGGAAACAGCGGTCGAAAGAGCGGCAATGACTCGGTTGCGCCCGGTCTTGATGACCACGCTGGTAGCCGCCCTGGGCTTTGTGCCGATGGCACTCAATACCGGCATGGGGGCGGAGGTTCAGCGTCCGCTGGCCACCGTGGTCATCGGCGGCGTCGTGAGCGCGATGGTAATGTCGCTGTTGGTGCTGCGGGTCCTGTACATGGTCTTTGCGGGTCCCGTGCAAGCGCGGCGGCTGCATCCGGAAGTCGAGGTACATGATGAGGAACCGATGACCGTGTAGAGAGCGGACAACCATTTGAACTCTTTTCCGAGGTGCAATACCTCACGGAGGATTTGATGAAAGCGAAGATTTTGAAGACAAGTGCGGTTCTGTCGATGCTCGCCGCCATGACTCTAGTGGCCAGCGGTTGTGGCCAGGCAGGCACCAAGTCCAGCGGTGCGCCGGCAAAAGTCTCGGAGGCGTCCTCCAAGGCTGGCGATCACAGCGGCTGGTGGTGCCCGGAACATGGCGTGCCGGAAGAAGAGTGCAGCATGTGCAACGCCAAGGTAGCGGAAGCATGTAAGGCCAAAGGCGACTGGTGCGAAGAGCACAACCGCGCCGAGTCGCAGTGCTTCATCTGTCATCCGGACCTGGAGGCAAAGTTCGCGGCCCGCTACGAGGCAAAGTACGGTGAGAAACCGCCCAAGCCGGAGGCCGGGGGTGAGAAGCACGAGCACAGCGAAGAGAAGGCAAAACCCTAACGCCTACGTGGGAGAACTCATCCCACACGCCACTCATCCCCGGATGGCAGGCGGCCAGGACGGAGATTGTTTCGGCGCTGCGTTACGGGTGATGATTCTGCGGTGACACAGTTTTTAAAGAGTGCAAGGAGGCAATCAATGTCACAAATGGAGAATCGCGTCCGACCGCGGACTTACAAGTACCCTGATCGAAAGCGGATTGCGGACCTCATCCGCCAGCATGGCGCTCGTGGAACACGCGAATTGCTGGCGAGGCAGATCTGTCATAACACGCTGCTGATAATTGCAAAGGAATTCAACATCGAACTTAAGGTAGGGCGACGACCGCGCAAGAAGGCGGCCTAAGCTAGTCGGCGAAGATGCGATAATGGAATTTGCTAGCTACTTGTTCGCGAGTGCTAGTGAGATTGAACGAAATCCGCTTGCAGGCCGGCAATCCACAGAACCGAATTCAATTCAATGCGCAAACTGGCGTCAACGCGACACCAGATGGGCAGGGAGGCTCAGATGCGACCCAGATTGCCTACAATCCTAGTCTGCGTGGCGCTGGCTGGCTGCCAGAATTTGGGCCGCCCGCCAGCCGACCCTTTGCCGGAGCCCGCTCCGCAGCAGCTCCCTACCCCGAATAATGCCGCTAGCAGTGGAACTGCTCCGACTTCTACTCCGCCAGCAGCCAATCAAACTCCGGTCCAGCAGGCGCAGCACGTTGAGCCAGTGCCCGGCCCTCAGCCGCAGCCGGAGCCGCTCCCCCAGGCGGCACTCAGACCCGTCGCACTGGGCAGGCTAACACTGCCAGACCTGGAGCAGATGGCCATCACCGCCAATCCATCGGTGGCGCGTGCTGCGGCACTCGTTCAGGCGGCTCGCGGCAATTGGATTCAGGCGGGATTGCCGCCGAATCCAAACGTCGGCTATGACGGCCAGCAAATCGGCAGCGCCGGTCGCGCGGAACAGGACGGCGTATTCGTCGAACAGGAGATCGTCCGCGGCGGCAAGCTGAGGCTCAACCGCCAGGTAGCCGCCCAGGAATGGGCGCGCCGCGAACAGGAACTGGCTGCACAACAGCAGCGCGTTGTCACGGATGTGCGAATCGCCTTCTACCAGGTCCTGATTGCTGAGCGCCAGGAGAAGCTGACCGGTCAATTGCGCGATATTGCGGCCGAGGCGGTCAAAGTGGCCGAGGCGCTCCTCAAGGGGAGGGAAGTGGGACGACCCGATTTGCTCCAGTCGCAATTGGAATTGGGTAACGCAGAGATATTGGCTCAGAACGCCAGGAACCGATATGCGGCGGCTTGGCGAACTCTGGCGACCGTTATTGGCGATCCAAACCTCCCGCCACAGGCGCTCGACGGCGACGTGGAAGGAGACCGCGGGGAGCACACGTGGGAAGCAAGCCGCCAGCGCCTGTTGTCGTCCAGTCCCGAGATCGCCGCGGCGATGGCTGAGATTGAGCGTGCCCGCTGGGCGCTAGAACGGGCCAACGTGGAGAAGGTCCCTAACGTGACGGTGGCGGGGCTGGTGAACTGGCGCGATAACGGGATCGGCGGTGACTCCGATGGCGCCATCACCGTCGGCGTTCCCCTGCCATTATGGAACCGCAATCAAGGCGGGATCGTCCAGGCCCAGGGTCAGGTTGCTGCCGCTGAGCGGGCACTGGACCAACTTGAGTTGTCGCTGGAGAACCGGCTTGCGCCCGTATTCGAGCGCTACGCAAACGCGCGCAATCAGGTCAACAAATACCGCTCGCAACTCCTGCCGGCAGCGCAGCAGTCATTGGACCTAGCCCGGCGTCTCTATCAGGCAGGTGAGACTCCGTATCTAAACTTGCTCACGGCTCAGCGGAGCTTCTCGCAGACGAACGTCAACTATCTCGAATCGCTTCGCGAACTCCGCGCAGCCGAGGCCGAGATTGAAGGATTGCTGCTATCGGGTAGTTTAGAAAGCCGCTAGTCGTTGCCTACCGGCGGACAATCACTCGCCGGCGGGCGTTAGTTCGTCACTCGATCCTTAGTGCCGGTGCCCTGACCGATGAAGGTCGTAGTGGCCAGGCACGTAGTCGAAATGGCCCACGTGACGTTGAAATGAGCCGGGGTGATAGTCGTAGTGGCTCGTATCGTGCCACCGCGAGCCGCCACCAAAGCTCAGGTTGATACCGCCATAGCCGACGTTGTACCCGCTGCCGTATCCGGGACTATAGACATTGTAGCCAGGTGCATAGCCGACATTGTAGCCAGAGCCACCGTAAGGCACGCCGCAGCCATAGCCGCCATGCCCCCCGTAGCCCTGAGCCGACGCCGTTGCTGCCCCAGCGGATAGGGCGATCACGGTAACAAGTGCCAAAATCCAACGCTTCATTGAGTATCTCCTTTTCCGAAAAACACGGTGAACGGTCAGGTGCCGTCATCTAGTTTCAGAAGGGAACGCAGAACCTATGCCGATGCGCCTAGTTCTGAAATTTTCAGCAACATTTCTTGGTCTTTTCCGCGTTCAGAGCCGACAACAACAGGTTCAAGAACTGACATCCAATTGACGGCACAGTGGCGCGAGTTTGATACTCGCCCCATGTTGGAATACGCGATGACGCTCTGAACGCTAGGCGATTGCTTCGCGTTCAGTGCAATTGCGAGCTTGCAGCCGGCGACCGGGCACGGCACCGCTGGCCGCGACTTCCTTCAATTTGATCCAGCTGCTGCTCGGCAGCAGTCACCGTCTCCGCCGCTTTTTGAACCGATTCGTCCGCACGGCGCGCCGTTTTCAGACCGGGCTGAATCGGTCCTACGTCGAACCCGCGATCATCCCCAACAATAGCGCCACCAGCGTCATGGCGATTAGCAGAGTGCGAAGGTTGAAGCGCCGTTTGAGCCACGGGGCAACCGAAAGGGTGGCGGCAATTAGGATCAAGAACCAGTTAGGCATCTGCAAAAAATAGACGCCGGGGGGTCCGGTGAAAGCGTGAAAACCATACTTCGCAATCCCCATCTGCTCAGGCCGGGGTTGCACTTTTTTTGGAATTGCTTTGTATCTGATGCCTGGTTTCGCGTTAGGAAAAACTGCTTTGCCCGTGCTGACACAGAACTCAATTCCCGTGTCGAACGAGGCAATGTGCGCGCCCCAGCCGAAGTACAACTCTAGAAGGTCCAAGGTGCGAAAGCTCCGCACGAACAGCACGATCAGCAGCAGGCAGGCGGTAAGGCTCAGGGCGGTCACGGCGATACGCAGATAGTGCAGGAGGGCGGTTAGGCGGACGTGGCGGTCCATGCCGCCATCCTACCGCGACGCGCATGAAGAAGCCGCCCCAAGCTCTGCGAAGGGCCGCCACTCCGAGATGTTGGAGCCATCCGAGTATCTCCCGGCGATAAAGAGACGTGGCGGCAATGTTGTAGCCCCCATGTTAGGGGATCGAAAACTTGTAACG
>Ga0180085_1000332_pt1 | contig 16876 bp, 20 predicted proteins | sample EasRiv730_16_10D_FD_123013 | JGI IMG/M metagenome (GOLD analysis project Ga0180085, IMG submission 123013) | Soil microbial communities from meander-bound floodplain in the East River, Colorado, USA - East River metaG ERMLT730_16_10D | ecosystem: Environmental > Terrestrial > Soil > Floodplain ... | reverse complement strand
CTAGCGCGCCAGATCCGCGAGCTCCGTAACATCGTCGGGATGAACGCCCGCCTGCTCGCACTTCGCGCGATAGTAGGCGACGTTGTCATAAGTGTGCCGGAGCGAGGACTTAAGACGCCGCAGCTGCAGCGCGGTCAACTCATCGCGACTCGCCGTCTCGATGCGCTGGAACGTAGTGCCGGTGTGCGCCACGGGACTCATTACTTGTGCCCGACGATGTAATACATGCCCGGGTCCGTGCCGAGCTCCTCATGCATGCGAAAGTGCACGGTCTCAAGCAGCAACCTGGACACGTTGCTCGACGGATCATCGCGATCGCCAAAGTGCAGCGCGCCGGCAATACAGGAGTTGACGCACGCGGGCGTCACTTCCGGATCGACGCCCGGAACCAGACCGCGCTCCTTCGCGATGTCGATGCGATCGCTGCAGAAAGTGCATTTCGTCGACACGCCGATTCGCTTGGGGTCGAACTTGACCTCCTCCGCGGGTGACGGTTCATCGCCGTAAGCGAATTCGGCGCGCTGCGTCTTGTGACGCTGCTGGTAGGGACAGGCGACCGCGCAGTATGCGCAGCCGATGCACAGTTCGTAGTTGATGCCGACCACGCCGTCGTCGCGTTGGAACGTCGCCTGCGTCGGACACACTGACATGCAGGGCGGATCACCGCAGTGCATGCAGCTCACCGGGACGAACATGCGGTGCACGTCGGGGAACTCCCCGCTCTCGATGTCGAGCACGCGACGCCACTGCACGCCGGGCGGCGTTGCGTTCGCGAGCTTGCAGGCAGCCGTACAGGTCTGACAGCCGACGCAACGACCCAGGTCGACCAGCATGACGTAGCGGGTCACGGGATGGTTACCCCGCAGGCGCGCCTGCGCCGGACATCTGCTGTTTGATGACCCTGATGTTCTCGGCGATGTGTCGCTCGATGTGCTCGATCTGCTCCGGCGAGAGATGCCGGTACTTTCCCATGACCTTGAGGTAGTCGGTGACCGGCAGCGGATCGTCCACCGGATGCGTGAGGCGCAGGCCCGTTTCCGGCTCGTACTCCCACAACATGACGAAATTCGTCTCCACGGCCTTACGAGCAACCTCGATGTTTTTCTCCGATGGGAAGCGCCAGCCGGTCGTGCACGGTGAGTAGACATGCAGGAAGGCGAAGCCGCGCTTGGACACCTGAATCGCCTTGTCGAGCTTGTGATAAAGGTCCTCCATGAATGCGGTCGAGGCCGTCGCCACGTACGCGCAGCGATGCGCGACCATGAGCAGCGGCAGGTTCTTCGCGTCCTGGGTCTTGCCGCGTGACTCGCGCCCGACTGGCGTCGTGCTGGTCCAGGCGCCGAACGGCGTGCAGCTCGAGCGCTGCATGCCGGTGTTCATGTATCCCTCGTTGTCGATGACGATGAACAGGATCTCCTCGCCGCGCTCGGCGGCACCCGAAAGCGACTGGAAGCCGACGTCCGAGGCGCCGCCGTCGCCGGCGAGCGCCATCGCCGTCACGTTGCGGCCCTTGCGCTTGTAGTGGCGCTTGATCCCGGTGAGCATGGACGCGGTATTGGTGAGCAGCGGGTGGAACACCGGCACCTTGCTGCCGGTCTGCCCGTTGTAGCCAACCGTGCCCATGCCCGGTACGCAGCCGGGTGGTGCCGCGACCACGGTATCCGGCCCTACCCGGCGCAGCGCATGGCGGATGAGGAGCTCCGTGTTGCAGCCCTGGCAGCCGGCGAGGCCCGGCACGAACAGGTCCTCAAGATCCCCTACTTCGTTGTAGATACTTGCGGTCGTGATGTACTTGAGCGCGCCGTCGCTGCAGGCCCGCACGCACGCGGGATCGCCGTCGCACTGGTCGCACTTGATGACGTGCCGCGCGACCTCATCGAACACGATTCCTCCGTAGGCGCAGCCCACCGTGCACAGCAGGCAATTCACGCACTTCGAGCAATCCCAGTCGATCACGCCCGTCGTGAAATTCTTCGTGAGCGCGGCGGCGGGACAGTTCGCCACGCATTTCGGATCGCCGCATTGGCGACACATCGCCAGTGAAAATTCGCCATTGATCACTCCAGGCGCGATCTGAATGCGGGAGCGGCGCGGGTCGTCGGAGCCGGTCTTCGCGCGGGCGCACGCGATCATGCAGTCGCCGCAGCCGTTGCAGCGGTCGGGCTTGAAGGCGATGGTGTTGTAGGCGGGCATAGTCGGATTACCTCAACGCCAGGTGCTGGACATAAGTGCCCGCGCCGTCACATTGGGCCGCTCAAGGAAACTCTCTCGCACCGGCCCGAGATCGATGCGCCTCAGGATGAGCTCCCACATCACGCCGGCGTCGAACAACTCGTTGACGCCGAAGATTCCCTGCAACCGATGGTCGCGAAGAATGATCTTGAGGTACTGGCCCCGTGCCGGATCCGTGCGCGTCACGACCTCGGCACCCTCGGGCGCCGCGTTGGTGCCCACGGAAATGGCGTGCTGACCCCAGAATGAACAGGTATTGAGCGGCACGCCGCCCCGGTAGGTCTCGAGCGCCGGGTCTTCCGCCATCGCCATGCCGGCGATGCGTCCCTGCTCAACCGCGTAGGGCAGGATGCCATTCAAGATCGGCTCGCAGCTGTAGAAGCCCCGCGCCTGCGCAACGTCGCCGGCCGCCCACACGTCGCTCACGTTCGTGCGCATCGTGTCGTCAACGAGGATGCCGCGATCCGTGGCAACGGGCGAGTCGCGCAGATAATCCATGATCGGCGTGACGCCGGTGCCCACGACCAGCAGATCGCCCGCCAGGGACTTGCCGTCTGCCAGCTGCACCGTGAACCCGCCACCCTCAGGTGTTACGCCGACGGCCTCAGCGCCGAGGCGAACGTCGACGCCCGCGTCAACAAACGCCTGCGCAATGATCGCGGCGGCCTCGGCGTCGAAATACCCGGGCAGGACCTGCGGCTCAATCTCGATGAGCGTGACATTCACTCCGCCTTTGCGCAGGTTCTCCGCCGCATGTATGCCCACGAGGCCGGCACCGAGCACGACGGCGCGCTGCACCGAGGGCAGGCTCGCACGCAGGCGCAACGCATCGTCGAGCGTGCGCAGCACATGCACTGTCACGCTTCCGAGTCCCGGAATTGCCGGCACCGCCGGGCGCGCACCGGTCGCGAGCAGCAGCTTCTTGTACCCGATCTCCGTGCCATCGCTCAGCTGCGCAACGTGCGCGTCGGTGTCGATGTGTGTCACGGATCGACCGCGCAGATAGGACGCGCGCTCGCGCTTGAAATACTGATCATCGCGCAGGAAGACTCGCCCGGGGTCGGAATAGCCCGAGACCACATACGGCAGAACTGTGGGCGAGTACGGCAGCGTGTCGTCCTTCGCCACCATCGTGAGCTCGCGGTCCGCATCCGCCATACGGATGGCCGCGAGCGCCGCCAGGCCGGCATGGCTTGCGCCGACGATGAGGTAGTGGCTGCTGTGCATGGTCTGAGCCTCCGCTGCGATCAGTCGTTCTCGTTGAGCCACACGGTTCGCCCCGCCGGCGCGCCGCGCCTCAGCTCGTCGGTTTCGCCGATGACGCGGGCGAAATGCTGCAGCGTGATGTCGGCGCCGGCAAGGCCGCCGATGAATGACATCGACGGTACCTGCGGTTGAACGTGATAGAGCGCGCCCAGCGTCTCGCGATAGAGCGGGCCGCAGTTCCAGCCGAAGTCGACCGAGCGATCGACGACACTGACCGCCTTGACCTGCCCGAGAGCGGCGCTGACCGCCGCTACCGGAAACGGACGGAATGTTTTCACCTTGACGAGGCCGACGCGCAGGCCGCGATCGCGCGCTTCGTCCACGGCATCCTTGCCGGCGCCGGTCATCGAGCCGAGCGTCATGATCGCGAACTCGGCGCCGTCCATGCGGTACGCTTCGACGAGTGGCGCGTGGTAGCGCCCGGTGAGTCGCCCCCACTCCTCGTGCACTTCCCCGATGACCTGCAGGGCGTGCTGCATGCCGGCGCACTGGCCCTTGCGGTAGCGCACGAACATGGCCGGACCGGGTCCACCGGCGCCGCCGGTCAGGGGATCGACCGCCATGGGCCGGTCGGGATCGAGCGCGACGTGCCAGTTCACATCCGGCGTCCCAACGAACGCATCGACCTCCGACTGCTCGGGCAGCTCGATGCGCGCGGTCCCGTAGGAGAGGTAATTGCCGTCGTGACAGACGTTCACCGGCAGCATGACGCGGCGGTCTTCGGCGATGCGATAGGCCATGATGACCGTGTCGAGAACTTCCTGTACGGACTCGCAATACATCTGCACCCAGCCCACTTCGCGCACCGACATCGCATCCTGGTGTCCACCCCAGACGCTCTGTGGGGTGAGCGTGTCGCGGGTCACGATTGACATCACCATCGGCAGCCGCAAACCGGGTGTGCGCAGGTACGGCTCGAACATGAACGCGAGTCCGGGTCCGCAGCTCGCGGTATAGGTGCGCGCGCCGGCGAGAGCCGCACCATGCAGTACCGAGAGCACACTGTGTTCGCCCTCGACATCGACGAGCTCGGCCTGCAGCCGGCCGTCGGCGATGAACTTCGCCAGGTATTCGACCAGCGAGGACTGCGGCGTGATCGGGTACACGGCGACCATGTCGACCCGCGCCAGGGCGACCGCGAGAGCAGCGGCCTCGTTGCCGTCGCAGGCGAGGTGCTTGCGCGCCGGCAAGGCTTGCGGTACGGCGGACATCAGCTGGCCTCCTCGATCATCGTGATCGCCCCTTGCGGGCATTCCTCGGCGCAGATGCCGCAGCCCTTGCAGGTATCGAGCTGCACGTCGAACCAGGCCGTCTTCTCGACGATGCACTGCACGGGGCAGTAGAGCCAGCACACGGAGCACTTGACGCACTTCGCGCGGTTCACGACGGGCCGCAGACTGCGCCAGTCGCCAGGCCGCATCGGGCTCAACTTGGTCGCGATCGGGCACAGGTCGTCAGGGATCTGTGTCACATCGAAGAGCGGCCTCGACTGACGTTTCAAGCGGCGACCCTCTTGTCCAGGTGATGTACGCTCGTCTCATCGTAGCCACGCTGCAGGGCGCGCAGGTTCTGCGCCAGGCCCGCATCGCGAAACTCGGACTCCTCGAGCGCCTGCCGCAGCGCTGCGAGGGACACCATGCCGGTCGTACGCGCAAGCGCGCCCAGCATGATCGTGTTGGTGATGGCTCTCTTGAAGACCTCGAGCGCGATGGCCACCGCGTCGCACAGTCCGACGGTCGCAATCGCCGGCGGCAGCTCAAGCTCGGAAAACGGGTGGTGGGTCGTCTGTACCAGCGTGGCATCGGGCTTCACGCCTTCGAAAATATTGACCGTACGCGATACGGTGGGGTCGATGCAGACGATGCAATCCGGCTCGTAAATATTGGTCATGCGGCGGATCACGCGCGCGTCCGTGCGCAGGAATGCGGCGACCGGCGCGCCGCGGCGCTCGAAGCCGAACGAAGGCACGGCGACTGCGTACTTGCCTTCCTCAATCAGCGCCGTCGCGAGAATGGTGGCGGCGAGCACCGTGCCCTGGCCACCTCTGCCATGGAGCCGCACTTCGTACATCGCTCGCTTCCTCCTCGCGCTTGCGCGCCGTTCGTGAAATGCCGCCGGCTAAGTCGGCCCCTGCCAGCCCGGCTGCACCGCCGTACGGATCGACCCGAATCCCCGATCTGGCATCCGCGGCACGGCGAAGCCCTGGTTGAAGGCCGCACCCACCACGATCGTCAACTTGAGTAGCCAGCCGGCCAGCACGGCAAGGAGCCCGGCAGTCGCCACGAGCCAGCCGATCGGTCGCATCTGCGCGCCGATAATGACGGCGAGCGCCGCAGCGACGTCGAGGACGACCAGCGGTCGCCCGATGTCCTTGAGTACCGCGAGCGCCTTGCCCGGTGCGCCCGTGCGCGCAAGCGCTCTGCGGTAGCTTGCAAATACCAATAGGCGAGTGACGAGCAGAGCCGCCAGCAGCAGCGTCAGCCATGCCGGCATCGCGCGTGGGTAAAGCAGGGCCATCGTCATGACGCACAGGCCGGCGCCTTCCGTGCACCCGGTGACCAGCATCAGCGGTATCACGTGTCCGAGCCGCCAAGCGGGGATGCCGCGTCCGGCGTGCAGCATGCGAGCCTGGCTGTAGAGATAAGCGAGCGCAAGCGCTGCGGTAATCCACGCGAGTGACAGTCCGCCGAACGCGAGCGCGCCGATTCCCGCGGCGAACAAGAACGGAGCCAGCAGCGCTTCGCGCGTCATCCACGAAGTTCGCGCGTGGCGGAAGACATTGAGTGCCCTCCAGGGTCGACCGATCTCCGCCCAGACGCAGAGGAGCCCCGCGCCGACCATCCCCATTCCGAGCAGCGTGAGGATTGGATAAGCGGGCCCCGCCACGGCCGTGGCGATCAGCAGCGTTCCGGTGCCGGTGCCACCGCCGATGAAATTGCCCGCGGCGCGCCAGTCCCAGGCAGTCTGGCGCCAGGGCGCTATGCGGCCGATCACGCTGGCCATGACCCTGTGACCTCAACGCCGCGCGGCAAGCCCCGATTCAATTCGAACTCTCTGTACATGATTCGCGATGACACACTCGAGCGGGTTTTCGCAACGCCACGTGCGGTGTCAGGCCTCCTTTGCCTTGGCCGCCTTGGCGGCGACCTTGGCGCGCAGCTTCTCGACATCGACGACGGCTCGCGTGTGTTCACCGGTGGAGATCACTTCAATGTCGTCGCGTGCAGTCAGCGCAAATTTGACGAGCCGGCCGGTGACGGCCGCGACTTCCACGCGGATTTCGGCCTTCATTCCGAGCAGGGATGCGCCGCCATGGCTGACGCTGATGCCGGTACCAACGGAATCCTCGTTGGCATCGCAGTGCTTGAGGAGCAACTCCCGGCACGTGATCTCGAAATCCCGCACGAGCTCCGGCGTTGCGTAAACGCGCAGACTCTCGCCCAGGAAATCGATCGTTCGTGGACGGTCGATGGTCACTGTGCGTGTACCCACCAGTCCTGGAGCCAGCGTTGCCTGCAACTCTCTTCTCCTATGGGCGGGACCCCGGATCATTTGTCCCCTGCCAGGGGGCCAGGTGCACCTTATCCTTGGGGCCTCGCCCCAACCGGTCCGTGCACTGTTGAAAATGTGTACGCAGCCAGCACAAAGGTCATTAAGAGGAAGTCGTATCGTGCTACGTAGAAATACGTGCCTGGCCTGGCAGTTGCCATAAGCCAAGTCCCCCGGGAATCGCACGTTCTTCGACTGCTCTTGCGTATCCCTTCAGGCTTCCCATGCTGGCAAACGGGTTCAGACCCGTCAGGTAATCCTTCTCGTCGACGCGCTGACGTCAGAGCCGTTACTGAAGACCTGCCACTTGTTGCCGAGCGTGCGCAGACGAACAGATACAATGGCTGAAGCTGGGTTAAGAGTTGGGGCGTCAAGCGCCCAATACGGAAGGAATCGTCATGATCTGGAAACTGTTACTCACCGCCCTGCTGGTGCCTGTCATGTTCGCCGCGGGCTGCGCCAATCTGAGGACTAATCCCAAGTCTCCCCCCGAGACGGCAGCCAAGGCTGAGGCCGATGGCGAGAAGGCGCCCGAACTGAGCGAGCAGCGCTTGATGCTGAGCGAGGGCTACAGCCTGCTGTACAGGGACGCCTCCAATCTCGATCTCGTCGGGTTGATCCTCTACGTGAAAGTGGAGTCCGACGAGGTCGACGAGATCGTTACCGCCATCGCCAAGTTCGGCGGCGAACTGAAACATGACCTGGAGCGAATTGCCAAGGACTACCCGGGCGTGCGCATTGATCTCGACCCGTTGCCGGAAATGGAGAAACGCAAGCGCCTGGCGCTCGGCAAAGACCGCGCGCGCTACTTCGCGCCAATCATCGGCCACGGCGGCCGCGAATACGAGCGTACGGTGCTGATCTCGTTTTCCAACGGCATCAATCACGAACGCCACCTGTGCCATGTCATGGCCGAGGAAGAGCCCGACGCCGGCCTGAAGAAGTTCCTGATGGAAACCGAGGAGCGCTACAACGGCCTCTACGACCGCACCGTCGCGCTGTTGGAAAAGGAATACTTCAAGAACCCCAGCGGGCAAACGAAGGACTAGCGGCCGCACGCCACGGCGGCCGCTAGTCATTTCAGATCGGCCCGGACGGCCGCTGCTGTCTCAATAGTAGTGATTGTACAGGACGTCGAGAACGATCCCGGTGGCGATGGCCGCCAGCACGACGTCGCCGTTCACGCGCACCCAGTGCGCTCCATGGGGTGGCGGGCGCAGGTGGCATTCGCGGTAGTCGCGAATCACGTAGGGCCGTGCGTAGTACGCTGTCGGCAATCGTTCGCCACGGCGCCAGGAGTGCGGGCGATAGCCCCGAGGATCGTGGTACTGGCCGGCGCGGATCCTGTCATGCCGGCCATCGCGGCGGTCCCATCGATCATCACGCCGTTCATCGCGCTGGTCCCAGCGATTGTCACGTCGGTCGTCCCGGAATGAGTCGTTCGAGTATCGATCTGGCCTATCGTCGTGATCGTGGCCCTTCGGTGAGTCGGCCATGGCGACCGAACTCGCGATCAGCGACATCAGGATGGCTGCAGTGACGGTGTGTTTCATCGAAGTCTCCTGTGACTCGTGGTAAACACTTCGCAGCTGCACTATCACTGCACTCGACTGAGCGCCCACTGAATGCGCTCGTTCAGGTCTCGTTTAGGACTCTCCCGTCGGAGATCAGCCGCGGCTCAGTTGTGCCCGCCGGTCAGCCACAAATTCCCGCTCGCAAGTGTCAGGCCGGGTCTTTAGAACGCGCCATCCGCCCCAATATCGGGTGACAGCAAAGGAGTTTGCTCGATTGATTATGGTCTCGCGTTTGTAAGGAGAGCGAAATGATGAGTCTCATGCGTCACCAACCCTGGTCCCTTCTTGATCGCTGGCACCCCGAATTTGAACAGGTGTTCCGCGGAAAGTCGGGCGCTTCAGAGCCAGTCGTAACCTATGGCACAGCGTGGACACCGGCGGTCGATGTTCAGGAAGAGAACGACAGGTTTCTGGTACGTGCGGATGTGCCGGGCGTCGAGGCGAAGGACATTGATGTCTCCGCCGAGGATGGCCTGTTGACAATTCGTGGCGTGCGAGCGACGAAAGAGCGCTCGGAGAGCGACGGCTTCGAACACATTGAGTGCTTCACCGGCACGTTCCTGCGCCGCTTTACCCTGCCAGATTCCGCGAAAACTGATTCGATCAAGGCGCGCTACACCAATGGCGTGCTCGAGGTTGAGATCCCCAAGCAGGCGCGAGTCGAGGCCAAGCGCATCGCGGTCTCGGTCAATTGATCCGACTGAGTAAAGTACGACAACGTTGAAAGGCCGCGACTCAAAAGCGGCTCGCTTTATCCCCGGCATCGCAAAGGTGTCGGGGATTTTCTTTACTATGTTCAGCAGCGAACAGACGGCGGCTTTCCAGACCTGTACGGTGCCTTTGCACGATCACCCGGAGAATGCCATGTCCAAGGAACAACCCGAGCCCGCCTCAACGGAACTACCGCCGCCCATCGCCGCTCTCGTCGAGGCAACCAATGCCCATGACACTGCTGCGTTTCTCGCCAGCTTCACCGATGACGCCGTCCTCACCGACGAGGGACACGACTATCGCGGTGCCGCTGCAATCAAGGAGTGGAGCGATCGCCGATATATCGGCGCCCAGGTCACCCTCGATGTCACCGACGTCGTCTACCGCGACGGAAAGACCATCGTCACCGCCAAGGTGGACGGCAACTTCCCCAAGGCGGGACTTGCTGATCCCTTCAAGATGGATCTCCACTTCGCCATCGACAATGCCAAGGTTGCCGCGTTGAGCATGCGTGCGGCAGTCCACTAGCCGAGAGGAACGGTATCTGAGGAACGGTGTCTGGATTGGCTTGTTGGCCAATTCCAGACGCTGAACCTCAGTTCAAGAGTGGATGATCCTTCGGCAGCTGCTTTGAGTACCAGATGGCCAGTTTGTGCCTCATGCTGGCTTCGGCAACCTGGTCTTCTGGAAGCGGCTGGATGATCCTGTCGTGGACCAGCAGTCGGTAGACGTACAAGAGCTTGTCGCTCGCCGAATCCGTTGGCTCGAACACCACCGCGCCACGCCCCTCCGCGTACTTCATGGCAGCAAGTAGCGCGGCTTTGAACAACTCGCCTTCATGCTTCAGCTTCTTCATCGCTGCGGCAGTTGCAGCGACGACCTGTTTCGCGAGCGCAAGGTGTATCTATTGAAGCGCGCCGCTGCCAAATAGCCCCAGCAAACCGATGACGATCAGGTAGAACGCGACGATGTAGCTCAATAGTCGCGGAACCACGAGGATCAAGATGCCCGCGACGAGTGAAACGAGCGGGCCGATCGAGAGATGGAGATTCATTGACACCTCTAGCGGTGAATGGTCGGGCAGCGAATTTTCCCATCCGGTCTCATCGGTCTCTGTACGCTGCCTCACATAACGCCATTGAAGCGAATAAGGTGCCGGACACGGCTTATGTGGCTTATTCAGCTTACATGCTGACGTCGACCTTGAAGCCGCCGTAGATCACGCGCTTGCCGTCGAACGGCATCGACTTTTGCCGGCCATCATGGCAACGAGGAGGCGGGTCTTTCATCACCTTGGCATTCACTCGGTCGCGGTGCTTCCGAGACTTGTACACGATCCATGAAAACCACACGACTTTATTGGCCTTGAGCTTCACGCTTCGTGGGAACGAGGTGTACTGACCACGTTTCACGTCGTCGGCGATGCCTTCCCGGAATTCGAGCGCGCCGTGTTCGCGCCAGACCTTGCTGGATTTCGGCGCCATTCGGCGGTAGGCATCAGCGTTGCGCTTGGGGACCCGGACGATGGATCCGGAGCGGCTCACCACCATCGCCCAACGGACGAATCAGGCATCCGCGTTCCGACGCCGAGAAAGAATACATTCGCAAGCCGCCGCTCTACGTGCCCGCGATGGCGGGTGTAAGCTGCCTCGGGATATACGGTGCCGGACACGGCTTATTGGTCATTTCGATGAATCATGAATAAGCCACATAGTCCAAACCGGATACCGCCATTTACATGCTTACCTCGACCTTGAAGCCGCCGCGCTTCCTTCCATCATCCAGAGGTGTTGGTATGACGACTCGTAGTCCATCAGGTGTCGCGGCGACTCGCCAATGGCACTTTTTCCTGTTGGCACTTGCTGCCGTTGCCTGCGTACTAACTCCAGTCGGCTCACCGTCCCGCGCTAACGCCGAAGTCGATGCGCGTCCGCTCAAGATCGGCGTGATCGGTGCGGGTCGTATCGGGGGCACGCTCGCCACGTTGTGGGCCAAGGCTGGACACGAGATCCTGATCTCCTCGCGCCATCCGGAAGAGCTTCAGGACCTCGCGCGCTCGCTCGGTCCCAACGCTCGGGTCGGCACACCGCGCGAGGCAGCGGCGTTCGGCGACATAGTGCTGATCTCGATTCCCTATGGCGCGATGCCTCAGCTCGGCCAGGATCTCAAAGCAGAGCTCGCGGGAAAGATCGTGCTCGACACCGGCAACCCCTATCCGGGTCGCGACGGCGAGATGGCAGAAGAAGCCAGGCGCAAAGGGACAGGCGTCGCATCAGCGGAATTCTTGCCAAGCGTACGCCTCGTGCGCGCATTCAATGCCATCAACTACCGAGCCCTCGCGAGCGAAGCGCACCGCGCTGGCGACGCGGTGGGAATCCCCTTGGCCGGTGACGATGCGGAAGCGCTGGAAGTCGCCCAGCGCCTGGTGAGGGATGCGGGATTCGAGCCGGTCGTAGTCGGCAGGTTGTCGCGCGCCAAGGAGTTCGACGTCGGCACGCGGGTGTACACCCAATTGCTCACCGCGGACGAGTTGCGCAAGGAACTGGGACTGGCGCCCAAAGCGGCGCGCTGACGACATTGTCTCTCCATGCGTCAGTTTCGCCGCATTCTCCTCGCGCTGCTGATCACGGGTCTCGCTGCGTGCGCCCAACTGCAACCGCGTCCGACACTGCCGATCGAGGCCGCAGTGCCGCTCGGCGAACAAACACAACTTGACCGCCTGATCGCCCCGGCCGAGGCGCGGCATCCGGGTGAGTCCGCGTTCAGACTCCTGAGCGAGGGACCGGAGGCATTCGTAATCCGCGCGCAAAGTGCCGTGCATGCCGAGCGGAGTCTCGACGTGCAAACGTACATCTGGCACGCCGACCTCACCGGAATGTTCCTGGCGCGCCGACTCCTCGAAGCCGCGGATCGGGGCGTGAAGGTCCGGCTGCTCGTGGATGACATGGACGCGCGCGCCAAGAATGCTGGTTTCGCGGCGCTCGACGCGCACCCCAATGTCGCGGTGCGACTGTTCAATCCGTTCGCCTCGCGCAAAGGCACGCTGCGCATGCTCGGTGAGGGCCTGACAAGCTTCGACCGCATCAACCATCGCATGCACAACAAGACCTGGATCGCCGACAACCGGATCGCGCTCGCGGGCGGGCGCAATCTTGGTGACGAGTACTTCGGCGCGAGCGAGGAACTAAATTTCGTCGATCTCGATTTCGCGATGATCGGGCCCGTGGTGCGCGACGCTTCGGCGTCGTTCGACAAGTACTGGAACTCGCCCGCAGCCTATCCCATGCACCTGCTCGATCCGGACAGCGTCAATGCGGACACGCTCGCGAAGCTGCGCACCGCACTCGTCACCGGTACGCGTGAGGCGGAGTCGAGCCGGTACGCCGCCGCGCTGCGCATGGACAATGCGGTCATGCACCTCGCCCGCGGCGATTGGCCGATGGAATGGAGCGCCACGTATCGTTTCGTCGCGGACGACCCATTGAAGGCGACGCTGAAAGACCGCGACCCGCAACGCTCGCATGTCGGGATCGCGCTGGTGCCGGCGGTCAAGGCGGCGCAGACCGTTCTCACGGTCATCTCCCCCTACTTCGTGCCTGGAGAGAGCGTGACCGACTCATTCGTCAAATCGGCGCAAGCGGGAAAGAGTGTGCGCATCCTCACGAACTCGCTCATCGCCAACGACGTCGCGGCCGTCCACGGCGGCTATTCGCGTCACCGCAAGGCGCTGGCCAAAGGCGGCGTGCAGTTGTGGGAGCTCAAACCGCTGGCAGGAAGCGACGTGCAATCGAGCTTATTCGGCTCCTCCGGCGCGAGCCTGCACACCAAGGCGCTGGCGATGGACAGCAAGACGCTGTTCGTCGGCAGCTACAACCTCGACCCGCGCTCGACCTGGCTCAACTGTGAGCAGGGTGTGCTGGTCGAGAATGCGGTCCTCGCCCAGCAACTCGAGGCGATCTTCGCCGCGCAAACGACGGGCACACGCGCGTGGCAGGTGACGCTCAAGGACGACAAATTGAGCTGGAGCGATGGAAACGAAACCTTCGATTCGGATCCGAAAGCCACGGCCGGGCGACGCTTCCAAGCCTGGATCACGCGCGTGCTGCACCTCGACGCACAACTTTGACAGGTGCCGGACACGGCTTTTGTGGCTTATTCAGCTCAGAAGCTGACTTCGATCTTGAAGCCGCCGTAGATCATGCGCTTGCCGTCGAAAGGCATCGACTTTCCGTCCATCATGGACGCGAGGCGCGGGTCGCTCATTACCTTGGCGTTCACCCGGTCGCGGTCTTTGCGCGATTTATACACAATCCATGAAAACCACACGACCTCATCGGCCTTGAGCTTCACGCTTCGTGGGAACGAGGTGTACTTGCCACGTTTCACGTCGTCGGCAATACATTCCCGGAACTCGAGTGCGCCGTATTCACGCCAGATCTTGCCGCACTTGCGCGCCATCTTGCGGTAGGTGGCAATGCCGCGCTTGCGAACGGGAACGATGAATCCATCGACGTACTTGGCCATGACAAATCTCCTGAAGTTCGGGGTGGTTCAAGCGCAGTCTCTATAGACGACGAATCAAGCGTCCGAGTTTCGACGCCGAGAAACAAATTCTATCGCAGGCCACCCCTCTACGCGCCCGCTATTGCAGCGCGGCCGGCGAGGTGGCCGGAGATTCCGTGCACGCCCGCACCCGGGTGGGTTCCTGCGCCACACAGGTAGTAACCGTCGATCGGCGTGGCGTAGCGTGAGGCGGCGGGTACGGGGCGCATGAAGAGGATCTGATCGAGCGCCATCTCGCCTTGGGATACCGCGCCTTCACGCACGCCGAAGCGCGACTCGAGGTCGGGCGGCGTGAGAACCGTTCGCTCGCGCACGCTTGCCGCAAAACCCGGCAGATGGCGGTCGACCTGCGCAATGGCGCGATCGGCGAGCGAATCCCGCAGCGCATCCCACGTGCCTTCGCGCAGTCGATACGGCGTGTATTGAACGTGCAGAACTGCGATGTGCTTGCCCGCCGGTGCGAACTCGGGCTGTGCGAGGGCCGGGAAACGGATTTCGATGAACGGGTCTTCCGAGCAACGGCCGTATTTCGAGGCCTCGTACGCGCGCTCGACGTGGCGGATCGTCGGCGCGATCAAGAGCGACCCAGTCAGAGCGCTGGCGGACGTGCCCGCGGGCGGCGACGGAAGATGAGGAACCGCCGGCAGTGTCTCGAGTGCGACCAGGATCTTGGTCGTGACACCACGGAAGCGGATGTTGCGGACCGCGCGGATGAACTCGGGGTCGTGATGCTTCGGGTCTATCAGGTCGAGAAGGCTCCGATACGGGTCGAGACTCGAGATCACGATGCGGCATGCGACCTCCTCGCCCGAGGCCAGGTTGACGCTCGTGACGCAGCCGTCGCGCACCGTGAGGCTGCGGACCTTCACTTGCATTGCGATCTTGACGCCTGCTGCGAGAGCACGTGCTTCGTGTGCCTTGAGCAGCGCGGCGGGCCCTTCGTTTTGGGCGCCAACGTGGCGGTGCAGGAACGTGAACGCGGTACCGGCGGCCGTAGGGCCTTGCGCCAGGTCCATGACGGCCATCGCGGCCAGTGCGCCTTTGAGTGCCGGCGATTCGAATTCGTCGTCGAGCAGGTCGGCAATCGGCATCGGCAGGATGCGCAGGAGATCGGCCATGCCGCTGCGGCCGAGCGTGCGGAATTTGCGCGCGAGGTTGGCCAGCGTCAGGAATTGGCCCAGGGTGTCGGCATCGATGCGCGGAGGCGGCGAGCGGTAGAGCTCGGCGAGAAAATTGGCCGAGGCGTGGATTTTTCGCGCGAACGCGGGCCAGCGCTCAGCATCTTTCTCAGTGTGATGCTTCAGGCTCTCGGTCGTGGCCTCGATGGACTCACTGAGCACGAGTGGCGCGCCGTCACTGAGTGCGATGACTGTCCGATCGGTCGCAGGCGCAAGGGGTGCGGCGCGGTAGCCGGGGGCGAATTCGATTTCGCGGAACGCGCCACCCAGTGCGTCGGCCTCCTCCACCAGCAACACCTTCGTTCCGGCTTTCGCAAGCGTCGTGGCCGCGGCCAGGCCGTCGACGTCGCCGCCGATGACGACCGCATCGAAGATTCGAGTCATGAGCTCGCCTCAGGTGCGCTTGCCGTGGCGTAGCTGGGGTTCACCGGGTTTCCGTCGGCGAGGATTCTCAAGGCGGCAAGGCGGCCGGGCGCTCCCATGACGCCGCCGCCGGGGTGCGTACTCGAGCCGCACTGGTAGTAGCCGCGAATCGGCGTGCGGTAGCTCGACCAGCGCATCGCGGGGCGCTGAAAGAAGAGCTGCTGCAGAGCGAGCTCACCCTGAAAGATGTTGCCTTCGCTCAAGCCGATCGTGCTTTCGATGTCCGCGGGGGTGAGCACCTGGCGGTGAAGGATCGCGGATTTCAGGTTCGGGGCGTATTCGCTCAAGGTATCGATCACCGCATCGCCGAACGCCTCCCGCTTGGCGTCATTCCAGCCACCGTCGATGTGATACGGGCAGTACTGCACGAAGATGCTGGCGACATGCTTTCCCGGCGGCGCCATGTTCGGGTCGATCATGGAGGGGAAGATGATGTCCATGTACGGGCGCTTTGAGAATCCGCCGGCCTTGGCGTCGTCGAACGCGCGCTCGAGGTAATCGACGCTCGGGCTGATCGAGATCGAGCCGCGGTGGTGTGCGCCCACGCCCGGACGGCACGTGAAGTTCGGCAGTTCGTTGAGCGCAAGGTTGACCTTGCCGGACGAGCCGCGGAATTTGAAGCGGCGAATCTGCTCGAGCAGCTTGTCGGGGAGTTCCTTGCCGTCGACGAGTTCCAGAAACGTGCGGCGCGCGTCGAGGCCAGACACGACGACGGGCGCGAGAATCTCCTCGCCGCTTTCCAGCACCACGCCCCGCGCGCGGCCGCGCTTCACCAGCACCTGTTTGACGGGCGACTCGACCCGGAGTGAGGCCCCGTGCTGGCGCGCAGCCGCAGCGATTGCGTTACTGACGGTGCCGTTACCGCCTTTGCAGAAGCCCCAGGCGCGGAAGGCACCATCGATTTCACCCATGTAGTGGTGCAAGAGGACGTAGGCCGAGCCGGGTGAACGGGGCCCAAGGAAGGTGCCGATGATGCCGCTCGCGGCCTTGGTCGCCTTGAGCGGGCCGAACTCGAACCATTCGTCGAGGTAATCCGCAGCGCTCATCGTCATGAGCTTGTAGAGCGCGTGGAATCTCTCGGGGCCGAGCGAGCGCAGATGCCGGCCCAGTCGCAGCATGCCTTTGAGATCGCTCGGGGCGAGCGACGTCGGGTCCGGCGGCATCATCGCCAGGATCGGCTTGACGGCCTTCGCCATCTGGACCATGAGGCGCCCGTACTCGACGACGGCTTCGGCGTCCTTCAGCGAATGGCGGCAGATCTCGCGGCGCGTGAGGTCGGGATCACCCCAGCCGGCGAGGTAGTCGCCGTCGGGGAGCGGGGTCACGGTGCTTTCGAGCGGCAGGATCTGCAGGCCGTGACGCGGGAGTTCCAGGTCGCGG
>Ga0180085_1000331_pt1 | contig 16884 bp, 13 predicted proteins | sample EasRiv730_16_10D_FD_123013 | JGI IMG/M metagenome (GOLD analysis project Ga0180085, IMG submission 123013) | Soil microbial communities from meander-bound floodplain in the East River, Colorado, USA - East River metaG ERMLT730_16_10D | ecosystem: Environmental > Terrestrial > Soil > Floodplain ... | reverse complement strand
TAGCGCCCACAACATCTCGCTCACCGACCAGGCGAACGGCTTCGTCATCGCCGATGCGATCCGCCTCGTCCCCGTCGCCGTGCAGGCGCAGCCGCAGATGTACTTCGTGCACGCCGATCATCTGAATACTCCCAGAAGAGTCTACGACGCGAGCCAACAGCTCGTTTGGTCGTGGGAGCAGCAAGAGCCGTTCGGCGACACACCGCCAGATGAAAACCCCTCGGGACTTGGCGTGTTCGACCTGCCGCTGGCCTTCATGGGCACTTACCGGGATCGTGAGACGAACTTGCTCTACAACTGGCATCGCTACCTTGATCCAGCGCGGGGTGAATATTTGCAGAGCGATCCGATTGGGTTGCTCGGCGGCATGAACACATATCTTCATGTAAGCGCAGATCCGTTGCGCCGAGTTGATCCGAAAGGCTTAAGCGATTGCTTCGTCCGTGGAGATTGCTACGGGCAAGCCAACGCTAATTTCCAGGGTTGCAAGGCGATATATAACCCTGGCGTTGCCTGCGCCGCGGCGTTCGCGCGTTGCTTGATAGTTGCTCGCAGCCCCGCGCTTCTGCGCGTTTGTATGGCGAGTGCGGCGGCGAGCTGCGCTGCGGCGCAGTTCTTGTGCATCAATCAATTGCTCGGAGATCAACGTAACTGTGATCAAGGCAATTCAATCGATGGCTACCAGTTTGGCGAGAACTACGGTTTAGGACCAGACTGCAAGTGCTACTCGAATCCTAGATATCAGCAACAGCAAGCGGGAGATCTATAACTTGGCGGATTCCTTGCGGGGCAAAAAGACGGTTCTTCATGCGATCGGCTTCGCGTTGATTGGCGCCGGAATCGCGCTTTGGATTACGGGTATTTGGTACGGGCCAGGATTGTTCTTTGGAGGGCTGGCAGTTGAAACGGTGGGCTACTTCTTTGCTCGTCGTTCCGAGCTCACCAAGCCGGACGATCCTGCTTCGAAGAAGTGAGTCGTAGCCGGGCGCGCCGGCGCTGTACGGCGAGGCTACAAAGCAGCGAACGAGGGTCCGGATGATCCAAATGCTCCCAACCAGTTCAACCAGCCCGTTACTCCTCCCGCTCAGTGTTTCCGCGATCCTTGTCAGTATGAGAAAGACGTGCTCAGGCTGTTCAACTCTTTCCCAGGCGGATTTATTCCGTACACCCCCACCGGCCCGAACTCGAACTCCTTTGCCGGCGGTCTGATCACTGGCACCGGCGGCACTTTGCCAATTGGTACGCCTGGCCCCAGCCTTGCTCCGGGCATCAACATGCAGCACCCGAGCTTTCCGGGACGATAGTGACCATGATTCTTAAGAATCTTGTTGTGATCGCCGGGGCGATAGCAGTCTCGTGCGGCTACCTTTGGGTGAGTCCCTCATTGGTGCCGGACCAGTACGCGCTTGTTGTTAATTTCATCGCTATGCCGTTCGTATTGGGTGTCCTTGCAGGCTACTTGCTCGTTGGGGGCCTATCCTTGAAGTTGGCGTTTCTGGTGCTCGTCCCTGTGGCCCATGTGCTGCTATTTGGAGGGGATCCGGGGAAGCCGGGTCTGGAAAATATCTTGGGCTTCGTGGAAGTCGTCCCGCTATGGGTTGGGTGTCTAACGGCGCATGTACTTCTTCGCAAGAAGGCGCGGCCCACACCAACATGAGCGGATTAGATATGACCATGCCCCTGAAGTAGTACGGTGCTTGAGCTAGCGCGACATGCGTTTGAAGCTTTCGGTACGCTCTGGGTTTCCATCATCTGGCCGTCAGTAGACTCGCCGGATACCAGTCCTTGCTCCTTCTGCAGGTTCCCCCTACGGCCTCTTTGCAGTTCTAGCTGGACCAGAAGGTTGTGGCGTCAACCGGCTCATGCCGGTCACCGCACTGCTATGAACTGTGAGGGCCACAATGCGGTCCATTCCTTGCGGATCGGCCGCCATGAGACGCGCCACGCTCTACAGCAATTCTCCCCGTTCGCGCGTCGTCGTTCGTCCCGAAGCACCGAGTCCGGAAAAGCCTGTCGAAGCGCGCGCTAGGCCGAAGTGGCGCGATCTCTACACGCAATACGAGCGCCAGCTCCTCCTCGGCGCGGCGGTGCTTCTCGGCCTGCTGGCGCTCGCGTCGCACTTCACGGACGCGCCGGTCAATCCAACGATCTCCCGGCAGGCCATCGAGCCGTCTCCCGCCGCGAAGGTCTACGCCGCGGTGAAGGGCGCGATCGTGCGCGTGAGTGCGACCGCCGACGCGCTCGAGACCGACGAATACCTGCAGCGAGCGGTCGGCAGCGGCGTGGTCATCGTCAACCGCGGCACGATCCTGACCAGCCTGCACGTCGTCGCGGGCGCGGGCCGCATCCGCGTGGTGTTCGCCGACGGCCTGGAGTCCGACGCGAAGATCGTCGGCCGGCATCCCGAGAACGATCTCGCGGTGCTCGAGGCCGAGACCGTGCCCGACGATCTCGCCGCGGCGGTGATGCGGCCGCGCGCCGACCTGCTGCCGGGCGACACCGTCGTCGCGGTCGGCTTTCCCTTCGGCATCGGGCCCTCGGTGAGCGCGGGGGTGGTATCCGGGCTGAAGCGCGAGTACCGCTCGCAAAGCGGCGAGCGGCTGCTCTCCGGTCTCATCCAGTTCGACGCCGCGGTGAACCCGGGCAGCTCGGGCGGCCCGCTCCTCAATGCCGCGGGCGAAGTGGTCGGCATCGTTACCGCCATGCTCGATCCCGGCGGCGGCGGCTTCGCCGGCATCGGCTTCGCCGTCCCGGTCGAGACCGCCTCCGCGGCGGCGGGTACGCCGCCTTTCTGAAATGAGCTTCCTCTGGCCCGAGTTCCTGTGGCTGCTGCTCCTCGTGCCGGCGAGCATTGGCGGATACGTCTGGTTCTTGAACCGGAGGAGGCGCGCGGCGATCCGCTTTGCAAGCCTGTCCCTTCTCAAGGAAGCCATCGACAAGGGCCAACTCTGGCGGCGCCACCTGCCGCCGGCCATGCTGCTCGCCGCGCTCGCGGTGATGATCGTGGCCATGGCGAGGCCGGCGGCGGTCATCACGCTGCCGTCGCAGCACGAGACCGTGATCCTGGCGATCGACGTCTCGGGCAGCATGCGCGCCGACGACGTCGAGCCGACGCGCCTCGAAGCCGCGCAAGCGGCGGCGCGCGAGTTCGTCGCCGGCCAGCCGCGCAGCACGCGCATCGGCATCGTGGCGTTCGCCGGCAGCGCCGCGCTGGTGCAGCCGCCGACCGGCAACCGCACCGACATCCTGGCGGCGATCGACCAGCTGCAGCTGCAGCACGCGACCGCCGTGGGCAGCGGCATCCTGGTTTCGCTCAAGGCAATCTTTCCCCAGGACGAGTTCGAGCTCGCCGCGAAACCGGAGAAGGAGCCGCTGCCGGCGGGCTCCTACGCCTCCGCGGCGATCATCCTGCTGACCGACGGCCAGACCACCACCGGCCCCGACCCGGTCGACGCGGCACGCCTCGCCGCGCAACGCGGCGTGCGCGTGTTCACGGTGGGCGTCGGCACCGCGCACGGCCAGATCGTCAGCGGCGAGGGCTGGTCGATGCGCGTCAAGCTGGACGAGGAGCCGCTCAAGTTGATCGCGGACCTCACGCGCGCCGAGTATTTCTTCGCCGGCACCGCGCTGGATCTGCGGAAGATCTACGAGTCGCTGACCTCGCGCCTGGTGCTGGAGCGCAAGGAGACCGAGATCACGGCGCTGTTCTCCGCGCTCGCCGCGGCGGCCGTTCTGCTGTCGGCGACGTTATCGCTCCTCTGGTTTAACCGAGTTCTCTAGAGTCGAACTGCAGCGTCGCGCGCGCTGCTCGAGCGAATAGCGCGCGAACTTGAAGCCGGCCTTCGCGCCCTTTGTTGCGGGCACTGCGCCTCGAGAGCGCTCCAATTATGCAGTAACGTTCGCCAACTCGATGAAGCAATCCATCGCCTGCGGACTGGTCGTCTCGCTCGGCTTCGGCCTCGCGGGGTGCGATCGGGAGAGCCTCGAGGTGTACCGCTGGGAGCAGGCAGGACTCGATGCCGCCCCGGTTTCGAACATTCGAGGCGAGGCGCGCATAGTCCAGATCTCGGAGGGAACGGGACCGGAGATCAGGGCCGGCGACCTGGTCCGCATTCGCGTGACGGTCATCGTAAGCGGATACCTCGCCCATCAGTCCGCTCCGGCAATCGCCTGGGTGTGGACGGGGCGGGAACCCGAGTCGCGAGACGACCGGATGCTCAGCGCCTGGGGGGACATGGGATCTCCAAGATTCCGGAAGAGTCTGATCGGTCGCCGCGTTGGCGAGCATTTCATGTATGAGCTGGGAGATTCCGACGGCGGTCAGGACAGCATTCCGCTCCACGGCTTCGAGGCAAGCAATTCGTACGCTCTGACGGATACGAATGGGCGGCCGACCGGCATGCACAAATGGCCGCGCGTCGTGGTCGGCGAGCGTCTCGCCGCAAGAGCTACGGGAGCACGGGTCGAAATTCTCGCCGCATGCGAAGCACGCCTGTTTCGCCGCATAGCCGTGATGCGGCAGCGCGGGACGATCATCAACATGTTCGAGATGTCCTACGGGTCCGAAAGGGAAGGCACCCTGCGGTGGAGCGCGCTTGAAGCGAACTGCGGCCGACCTCTGGGGAAAGTGCGCCTGGAAGTGGGCCCGCTCTACTACTACCGCGGGCGGGAGGACTACTCGCTATTCAACTGGTCCGACAGCTATCGGCGGCTGCGACCCGATGATCGGGTTCTCAACTAGCGAGGTCGGCGGGCAGAAAATATTCTGCGAGCGCGCACGAATGCCGCCGCGACAATTGCGAGCGCGATGAGGGCCCAGTACTCGATTCGTATCCCGAGAACTTGTCGATAGCTGACTTTCTCGCCAAGGTCTCGATAGCTGTAGCGCCAGTGGTACAAGGTCGGGTCTTCGCGGGAGGGATAGTACAGGGGGCCGATCTCGAAACGAACGGTTTGACCGCGCTCCGCGCATCGGCCTTCCACCGCGCTCCACTGCAGCTCGCCTCGCCGGGAAGTTTGCCAACCGGAATCGAACATGTTCATGATGTAGCCGTATTGCTGGATAGCGGCGACCTTCCTGAACATCTTGCCTGCGCAGACGTCCAGCACTTCAACTTCGACCGCGACTCCCTGGCCGAAGTCGAATTTCGGCCACAGACTTCCCCCCCTGTCATCGAGCGTCGCCGCACCGTACACGGTGAAGCCTTTCAGGGGGATGGTGATCAACCCTGCAGCCGTTGGTTCGAGCCTGGCGCGCAACCGATCTCCGACCGACCTGCCGATGAGAGCTTTGCGCAGACGACTTGAGCCGAGGCTGCCCTGATTCATGAAATCTTTGTAGCTGGTGAGGGGTGGCTCCTGTCCCACCCAGAGCCAGACCACCTGCATTTGGGGGAACTCGACAGGGCTCATGCCAGAGGGCTGGAAGTGACCCTCCTTGGCGCTGATCTGGACTTGCACCAGATCTCCTGCCTTCACCGATGCTCCCCGGCCTTCGGTCAGCCGCGTAACGACTAGATCGCCGCGCGCTACCGGCATATCGGCACTCGGGGGCAGGGATCGCCCGACCTCCTGCCAGTCGCCTACCGATACCGACTCGTATGCGTTGCCGCAGCCCCCAAGGAAAGCCACCATGGCCAGGCCGGCTGTCAGGCGACGCAGTGCGGGCCGCTTCATCCGTCGCTGCCTACCGGTGACGAGTGCAAAGATCGACCAACAAACAACGAAAAGCGGCACCAGACCGCCGGTTGCGATCGTGACAAGAGGAGTTATCAAGCCTAGGAGGTCAAACATGCGTTTTCCCCATTTAGAACCGCTCCTTATTCCAGACGCTTGTTCCATATCGACAGAAACATCGCCAGCACCAGTTGCAGCACAAGCGCGACGAGCATTGCACCTTCGGCGGCCTCCGCGCCAAAGCGAGCGCGGAGCAGGTTGACGACCACAAGGGCCGCAACGACCTGACACGCCGCAAAGGCCGCAACCGCTGCGGCAATCCGTCCCCACGGTTCAGGAAATCGGCCGAGGACCCACGCGAAGAAGCGCCACGTCACCAAGAGAAGCACCACGTAAGCCACCAACGGAAGCAGCCAGACGCTTGCTGCGAACCACAGGGGCAGCAGCGGGAACAGTGCCATGACTATCACGACGAGGCTGCCACCCTGCGTTCCCCACAGACCGACCGCCAGACAAAAGGCGACGATGAAGGTGGCAACTAGGTGCCCCAACCCGACGGCGAAAAGCTTCTTCATCGGTCCGCTTGCAGAAGGAGGTACGCTCGCCAGCCCACCAACACAGTCAGCGGCCCGCCCACCACCAGAAACACCTGCCCTGCCTCGAGCACATCGCCTGTCCAGGCGGCGGCAAACCCGAAGATGATGCAATCCGCGAGCAGGCAGATGGCGATCATGGCCTTCGCCGCGGACGCCGTCGTCAAGGACGCCGAGCTACCTCAGGTCCGACAGTTTCTTGCAGGCGCGCCGGTCGCCGGCGTCGCATTGGGCGGAATAGCGCTTGATCAAATCCTTCTTCAGTTCGGCAGCGCCTTCGCGCTGCCGCCTTTCCAGCTCGGCACCAAAATTAAGCGCGTTGCACGATGCCTGCACGCCAGCCGCGCATGCTTGGCGCGCTCTTCTTGTGTCCTCTTGCAGTGCCTGCGAGGCCGTCTTCGTCTTGTAGACGTTAAGCACGTCGCATGAGTACTTGAAACCCTTTACGCACTGCGCTTCGAATTCCAGGATCTGTTGCTCGGTGGCGCCCATGTTCCTCGCAATCGTGCGCCGGTCAGCGGCAGACAGGGTCGATATCCTTTCCTGCTTGTTTCCAGCGGGACATGGCGAGTCTGTGAGATAGGGCCTACCGTCGGCGGGCGTGCAACGATATGCCGTCTGCGCTTGCGCGCAGGTTGACAGTATGGCCGCCAACACGAACGCACTCCTTGCCAGGGCGGCCGTGGGTAGCGGGCAGATGGCAATCATGGCTTTCGCCCTCGTCATGGCTGCGAGACCTCCTGAGGAGCTCCTGCCCTGCTCCTCAAGACAATCAGATAGAACAAATGAGCGAAGAACAAGAGCCCTATGACCAAGAGCGCAGGCCACGGGATGCCCGGACACTCAAAACCATAGCGAACCGGGCCGACAGGAAAGGCCAGGGATGACAGCGTTTCCTGCCAGAACCTGGCAGGCACGACCGAGTTCATCCTCGGGGAGCAGTCGAACGCCGCGCGGGCGTCCACCATTGCGAACAGCAACGCGCCTTCGAACGCGAGAAGGAGGACATGCAGCCGGCTCCGATTCGTGATGAACGCCGGGCCGCCAAGGATCAGAAGGTTGAGCAGGATGGGGCCCCACAGCATCACCCTAAACGTCTCGCGTGACCAGCCCGACCTGTCGCTCGAGAGCATGAGCATGCTGCCGGGCAAGCCGACGAAGAACTTGAGCAAGCCGGAAATGGTGTCGCCATCGAAGGCGCCGATGTTCTTCATCCCCAAGAGCAGATCGACACCGGCGGCCAGCAGAACGAACGCCATGTAGACGTGGAACAAGACCTTGAAGACGCCTCGCAATGTCGGCCGCTTCATCACACCCCCTGCAACATTATGAAGTAAAATCAACGCCCTTTTGCGGTTCGCAGCTCGAAGAACAGTGGCCTTGATCGTCCAAAAATTCGGCGGCACCTCGGTCGGCTCGGTGGAGCGGATCCGCAACGTCGCACGCCGCGTCGCGAAGTGGAAGGCTGCGGGGCACGAGCTCGTGGTCGTGCCCTCGGCGATGGCCGGCGAGACCAACCGCCTGATCGCGCTCGCCCAGAGCATCCAGAACCCGCCCGACCCGCGCGAGCTCGACGTGGTCGCTTCGACCGGCGAGCAGGTGACGATCGGGCTGCTTTCGATGGCGCTCCACGCGCTCGGCGTGAAGGCGAAGAGCTACACCGGCTGGCAGGTGAAGGTCCTGACCAATTCCGCGTTCACGAAGACGAGAATAATCTCCATCGATGACCAGAGGCTGAGGGAAGACCTCAAAGCCGGGCATGTCGCCGTGGTCGCCGGGTTCCAGGGCGTGGACGAGCAGGGCAACATCACCACGCTCGGCCGCGGCGGGTCGGACACCTCGGCGGTGGCGCTCGCCGCGGCGCTGAAGGCCGATGAGTGCCAGATCTATACCGACGTGGACGGCATCTACACCACCGACCCGCGGCTCGTGCCCGAGGCGCGCCGCCTGCACACGATCACCTTCGAGGAGATGCTCGAGATGGCCGGCGCCGGCTCCAAGGTGCTGCAGATCCGCTCGGTCGAGGTCGCCGGCAAGTACCGCGTGCCGACGCGCGTGCTCTCCAGCCTCACCGACCCGGACCTGCCGGTCGGCGAGGAGGCGCGCTCGGGCACCCTGATCACATTCGAGGAAGACCCGCACATGGCGATGGAAAAAGCAGTCATTTCCGGCGTGGCGTTCAACCGCGACGAGGCCAAGATCACGGTGCACGACGTCCCCGACCGTCCCGGCATCGCATATGCCATCCTCGGCCCGATCGCCGACGCCAGCATTGACGTCGACGTCATCGTGCAGAACGTCGGCCACGACGGCATGACCGACCTCTCGTTCACCGTGCACCGCAACGACTACGCCAAGACCATGAAGCTGCTGAAAGGCCAGGTACAGCCGCACATCAAATGCCGCGAGGTGAGCGGCGACGAGCGCATCGCCAAGGTGTCGATCGTCGGCATGGGGATGCGCTCGCACGCCGGCATCGCGGCGCAGATGTTCCGCACGCTCGCGGAGGAGGGAATCAACATCCAGATGATCTCGACCTCCGAGATCAAGATCACCGTGGTGATCGAGGAGAAGTACACCGAGCTCGCGGTGCGCGTGCTGCACAAGGCCTTCGAGCTCGACCAGGAATAAGCGGTCCTCCCGGCAGGACGAGACGGACAGGACGGGAGGATAAGTATTAGCATAGCTAATGCGTTGTCCCCAGTGCGCGCACGAGAATGCACGGGGCGTGAAGTTCTGCGGAGAATGCGGCACGCGCCTTCAGGCGCCGTGCCCCGCCTGCGGCGTTGCCAATCCGCCCGCGAATAAGTTCTGCCAGGAGTGCGGCGCCCCCCTGACCGCCGCGCCGGCGCGGTACGCATCCCCGCAGTCCTATACCCCGAAGCACCTCGCCGAGAAGATCCTCACCTCCAGCAGCGCGATGGTGGGAGAGCGCAAGCGCGTCACCGTGATGTTCGCGGATGTCTCGGGATTCACGGCAATGTCCGAGAAGCTCGATCCCGAGGAAGTCCACGCCATCATGGACCGGGCGTTCGAGGTGATCCTGAGCGAAGTGCACCGCTACGAAGGCACGATCAACCAGTTCCTCGGCGACGGCGTGATGGCGCTGTTCGGCGCGCCTGTCGCGAACGAGGACCATGCCCATCGCGCGCTGAGCGCCGCCCTCGCGATCCAGGCCGGGCTGAAACCCCTGGCCGACGAAGTGCGGCGCATGCATGGGATCGAGTTCCAGATGCGCATGGGGATCAACACCGGCTTCGTCGTGGTCGGCGCCATCGGGAAAGATCTGCGGATGGACTACACCGCGGTGGGCGACACGACCAACCTGGCAGCGCGGTTCCTCGGCCTCGCCAAGCCCGGCCAGATCGTCGTCGGCCGGAGCACCCAGCATCTCCGGGACGGCTTCTTCGTCTTCGAGGACCTGGGCGAATTCCAGGTCAAGGGGAAGGCCGAGCCGGTTCGGGCGTACGCCCTGATCAGCGAGATCAGCGGCCGCACGAGGCTCGAGGTGTCGCGAGAGCGCGGGCTCACCCCGCTGGTCGGCCGCGAGCGCGAGCTTGCATCGCTCAGCGCGATCTACCGCCGGGCCGCCGCAGGGCAAGGCGCCATCGCGCTGCTGGCAGGCGAACCGGGTGTGGGCAAATCCCGCCTGCTTTACGAGTTCCTGCGCCGCCTCGACGGCGCCGGAGCGATCGAGCTGGAGACGACGTGCGTGTCGTACGGCCGCTCGATGGCGTACCGCCCGATCGTGGAACTGCTGCGGCGCTACCTCGGTCTTGCCGAAGGCACCGGCGGCGAGGAGCTCCGGCGCCGCGTGGCGGAGCAGCTTCAGTTCGTCGGCCTGGAGGACGAGGAGCAGTCCGTGCTGCTCGCCCACTTCCTCGGCGTGTCCGCGCCGCAGGAATTTCTCAACCGCCTGTCCGGCCCCCAGTTGAAGGAGCGCACGCTCGGCGTGCTGCGCGACGTCTTCCTGCGGGCGAGCGAGTCGGCGCCGCTCATCCTCATCGTCGAAAACCTGTACTGGATCGATTCGGCCTCCGAGGAATTCCTCGCGCATCTGGCGGCGGGGCTGCCCGGCCATCGCGTCCTGCTGCTGCTGACGACGCGGCCGGGCTACGAGACGACATGGCTCGCGGCGGCGGCGCAGACCATCAGCCTCGAGGGCCTCGGCACCGGCGACGTCCGCGGCATGGTGCGGACGCTGCTCGCCGCGCAGGAAATCTCCGCGCAGCTTTTCGAGATCCTCACGGAAAAGAGCGAGGGGAATCCTCTCTACGTGGAGGAGATCCTGCGCCAGCTCCAGGAAACGGGGGGGATCGCGGTGGAAGGCAGCACGGCGCGGCTCAGCCGCGCCGACGTGACGATCCCGGCGACCATCCACGACATCATCGCCGCCCGCATAGACCGTCTTGCGGAGCCGCTGAAGCAGACCCTCCAGGTGGCCGCGGTGTTGGGACGGCGCTTCCGGATTTCTCTGGTCTCCCGCATCCTCGAGCTCGCCAAGGAAGAGGTGAGGGCGCACCTGCGCGAGCTCCACGCCCTCGACTTCATCTTCCCGAGCGTGCAGGAGCCTGGGCTCGCGTACACCTTCAAGCACGCCCTGACGCAGGACGTCGTCTACGGCGGCGTGCTCGAGCGGCGGCGACGGACGTACCACGCGGCCGCCGCGCTGGGCCTCGAAGAGCTCTACGCCGGGCGCATCGCCGAGGCGGTGGAGGTCATCGCTCATCACTTCGCGCGCGGTCAGATTTGGGACAAGGCGGCGACCTATCTCAGGCAGGCCGCGGTCAAGGCCCAGGCGAGGTCGGCGCACCGCGAGGCGCTGGCGTCTCTGGAAGGGGCGCTCGCGGCGCTGCGCCACCTGCCCGAGACGCCGCACAGACGGGAGCAGGAGATCGATGTGCGCCTCGAGCTGCGGGGCACGCTCTACCCGCTTGGCGAGTTCGAGAAGATGCTCGCCTACCTGCGGGAAGCCGAGACCATGGCGAGCGCGATTTCCGATTCGCGCCGGCTCGGGCTGGTCTCCGTCCATACCGCCGAATACTTGCGCCAGACGGGGCGGTTCGCCGAGGCGCGGACGCTTGCCGAGCAGGCGCTGGCGCTGGGCGACAAGCTCCACGACGTCCCGCTCCGGCTCTACGCGAGCCAGTACCTTGGGCTCGCCTGCCACGCCCTCGGCGACTACCGGCGCGCATCCGAGGTGTTGCGGGCCGTCGTGCACTCGCCGCCGACCGAATGGCGAGCCGGCGCGATCGGCGGCATGGTGATCGGGTCCTGGGCGGCCTTCCAATCGATGACCTTCGCCTGGCTCGCACGCTGCCTCGCGGAGCGCGGCGAGTTCGACGAGGGCATCGACGCCGGCCGCCGCGCCGTGGCGCTCGCCGAGGAGCTCGGCAGCCCGTACAGCCTGGCCGCCGCCCACATCGGGCTGGGCTACAGCTGCTTCGTCCGGGGAGATCTCGAGGCTGCGGGCGCTGCGCTCGAGCGGGCCTGCAGCATCGCCCGCGACGCGAACCTCACGATACTGCGTCCGCAGGCCACCCGGCTGCTGGGCGGCACTTATCTCACGGCCGGGCGGATCGAAGAGGGCGAGACCCTGGTGCGCGCGGCCGCGGACGAGGTCGAGTCCGGACGGCTCCTGATGCAGCAGGCAGCGGTGCTCGGGTTATTCAGCGAGGCGTGCCTCTTTGCTGGTCGCGTGGACGAGGCATCGAAAGCCGCCCGGCGGGCGCTGAGCCTCGCGCGGGAGCGAGGTCAGCGCGGCGATGAGGCCGCCGCGCTGCGCGTGCTCGGCGACATCGAGGACGCCGAGCACCACTACCTCGCGGCGATCGCGCTGGCGGAAGACATGGAGATGCGTCCGCTGCTGGCGCGCACGCACCTGGGGATCGGCCGGCACTACCTCCGCGCGAGCGACCGTGACCGCGCCGAGAAGCACCTGCTGACCGCGACGCGGCTGTTCAAGGCGATGGACATGCCAGCCGGGCTGCGGCAGGTCGAGCAGATACTCCGATCGCACGGCCTGAGCACCACGGGCGACTGAGCAACCGCGTGAGCGGTGGCTCAGTCGTCGTCGTGGTGGTGTCCGCCCCTGACGATGTGGATCGAGTCCTCCCCGCGGAACGGCACGTTGGACCGGGTCCGACCCGTGAGCACTGCCACCGCGTCGTCTGCCGGGAGCACCAAATCCCGCTTGTAAACGGTACAGAGGAAATCCGGGATGCCATCCCTGTTCACGTCCAGGCGGATGCAGAGGTGGAAATTTCCGATCCGGATCACTCTGGCGCCACTCAGCCGCACCGTGTCGGGCTTGACCTGGGTCGCATCGAAGCCGGGGCTTCCCAGTATCGCGACGACCAAGGGGATGACGGAGTCCACGTTCACGATATTGGGATACCGGGCGGGCCTGATGTCGATCGACACCGCGGTCTCGGCGCAGTCGTTTCCTTGGAGTGGGTTCGCCACGCTGGGGCAGTTGTCCATGAGATCCGACGCCCCATCGCCGTCGCTGTCGACGAGCCCTTCGTCGGTGGTGGTATGGGCCACCGGGCACGAATCAGCGGCATCGCACGGGTTGTCAGGCGGAGCCGCGAATCCCAGCTCGGCTTCTTTGTCCTGGATCAAGGTCAAGCGGACGCCGTCGGAGAAGTCGAGCGAAGCGCGGACGTCGTACTTCAGATTGGCCCAGTCGTTGTAACCCTCCAGGACCGTACTGGTATCTGCGGGACACATGGTGCCGATCTGGTTGAGCCCGGGAATAGAAAGGTTCAGCGTTACGCCTGTCGCATTATCGCGATTCCAGTCTATCGCCCCGGCCGTGCCGCGGACCAGGCCGGCGCCCGGGCCGAATGCCGTAAAACCACCGGATACGGCACCGACGCCCGCCTGCTCGTTCAAATTGTTCTTGTCGAGGTCGGCAAGCTTGCTGCGCGACAAGTCGAGCGTGGCCCTCCATTGCGTCACCGATAGCGGCGAGCCGGGGAGCTGGCGGGTGTAGTTCATGACGCTCAAGTAGTTCGGCTTGCAGCCGACGAAGTCGCCGCCGCCGTGGCGTAAGCCCACAAGGTGACCGAGCTCGTGAAAGAAGGTCCCGGCCTGCTGATCCTCGCTGCCGATCGGGTGCCCACCGAGCGCCGTGCCCGCCCCGAGCGTCACGACGCCGTCATTGCCGTGGACCTCGGCTCCTCCCGAAGTCCCGCCCAGGCCGGCGAGGAGGTGGCCAAAGATCATGTACCGGAACGCCTGGCGCTTCGCGTCGAGCGCCTTCGGGTTGGCGCGCTGGGCGGCCGTACCGAAGTTGTTCTGCTTGAGGCCGTCGAAGTCCAGCACGCCTGGGCCGGCCGGACCGGTGTAGGGCTCGAACGCGAGCAGGCCGTTGGCGAAGAGGTTCCCGCTGTTGTGAGGAATGATCGTCCCGTTTGCGTCCTTCAGCGCCTCATCGATCAGAACGTGCAGCCGGATACCGGACACGCTCGTTCCGGTTGCCGGGTTCACCGGGTTCGTCACCGGGGCGATATCAAACTTGTTGATGACGCGGGTGATCGCGGCCTGGTTCGGTTGGTGGCCCTGCAGCCAGTCGATCTCGACGAAGACGTCCTTCCGGTAGGGGTTGGCGCACACGGAATTGACGCACAGCGTAAGGTCGCAGACCCCATCGCCGTCGACGTCGATGCAAGGTTGCCCACCCGCGCCGGCGCTGGCAGGCGAGGGCCTCTCCCAGCAATCCAGGAGGCCGTCGCCATCGGTATCCGTCATATCAGGCGTGCCGTCGGGCGTCGAGCAAAGGGCGCCCGCCACAGGAGCGGTGCCGCCGCAGCTTCCACGTTCTACCTCGACCGCGATCAGGCTGCTATCGAAGGCACCCTTCGTCCACAACACGTCCTTCTGCTGCGCGCCGAAAGTGACCGGGTCGCACTCGAGATCCGCTGTCTGGAGGTTGGTGGAACCAAAAAAAAGCACCACCTGCCCGGTGTTCTTGTTCACGCGGTATATCTTGGGATCGCCGCCGCACCCGATATAAAGATTCTGGCCGCTCAGCGCCAGTCCACTGGCGCGACCCACAGTGATTTCTCCGTCTCCCACGACAGCCGAGTTGCACTGCTGCGGTACGGTGAGGCTCGTCTCGTAGCCTTCGACCGGGAATTCGCTGAAGCGAAAGACCTCCCTCGAGCCCCTGGGATTTTGATGGATCTTGTTGTCGACGCTATCCCAGGCGAGCCCGCTGCAGAAGGGTGTGTTCGAATTCACCTCGCCGTTGAAGAGCCGGACCACGCTCGTGGTCGGCAGCCCATCGGAATTGGCGAAGCTCTTCGAGAGCGCAATCCGGTACACCGGGTGGCTCGTCCCCTCGTCGTAGCGGCCGCTGTTGCCGCAACCGATCAGATCGCCTTTGTCGGCACGCAGGGCGAGGGAGCCCCAGCCTCCGGACGGCGCAAATTGATACGGGCCGTCCAACGTCTCAACGGTCAGCAGCGGGGAGGACGACTCACTCTCAGAAGGCCGGAAGAAGTAAAGCTTGGACCCTTGATTCCATTCCGCCGAGGACTCGGGTTCGAGGATTGCGCACGCCGTGACAAGCAGCACCGGCTCCTGCGGAAAACCCACTGCAGCACCTGGAACGACGGCGACTGCGGTGCTGAATCCGGAGGCACAGAAGTGCCCCTCGCCGTCGCCGAGGACGACGGTGCGGATAACTGTGCCGACGCCGGTATCGGGAGGTGCACTGACCTGGGCGAGAGCCGCCAGGGGAGCAACTGCCATCCCGGCCATCATGATTGCGACAGCTACTGCACGCCGAACCCGCTGATATGACCTACCCATCGCCGCCTCCCCCTCGTTCTAAGCGCCGCGGTCGGGCCGTCCGGGCCCGTTGATTCACATTACTGTGCTAGGGCGTCAGACACCTCTCTACTTTGCTCGCGCTCGGAGTGAAGAGCTCTCCCCGGCACTTCACCACGGTGCCCAGGCAGCTGTTCCGGCTGAGCTCGTCCTCGGCGATCGCCTGACACCCGGTCCCGTTGAGGAAGCTGGGAGCGTTCTTTTGGTCGCTCCGCGAGTCGTCGCCATGGCGGCGTGGGTCAACCCTTTCCCACGTCGTACAACAGTAGTCGGTCGATTTACCCGCCCCGGGTGCCGTAGGAGTGCCGCCGGAGCCTGCGTGGACAACTGCCGGAAGAAAACAGGACATGCTGACTGCTGCTAGTGCGATGCGCCGCCGATTGACCATGTGAGCCCCCCTGTGGTGGACAGTTTGATAACTCGTTGCGTGACTGTCAAGGTGCGGTCCCGCACCATGCTAGTGTGCGCTCCGCATGGGGAGGATCGCGTCGCTCGACGTGCTGCGGGGAGTGGGCGTGCTCGGCATGCTCGCCGTCCACATCCAGTTGTTCGCCTTTCCCAGCCTGACACGCTGGAACCCGACGGCCTACGGCGACTTCAGCGGCCTGAACTGGTGGGTGTGGCTCGCCACGTCGGTACTCGCGGACGGGAAGTTCATCTCGATCTTCGCCATGCTGGTCGGCGCCAGCATCGTCATGCGGCCGGGTGGCGCCGGCGACGGGGCCGCTGCGGCCTGGCGTCCCCACCTGCTTCGGATGACGGCGCTGCTGGTCCTGGGGCTCCTGCACGCGTATCTCCTCTGGTACGGCGACATGCTCGTGGCCCTTGCCTTGTGCGGCGCGCTCGTCTTTCTCGCCCGCGGGCTCTCGCCCCGGTGGCTCCTGGTCACCGGCGGCGTGGTGTTCGCTACGGCCTCAGTACTGTCGTTGGCGCTTACGTGGTCCGCGGCGCAGTCCGACCCGGTTGCGCTGGTGCTGTGGAGAGAACAGTGGACGCCGCGGCCCGAGGTCATCGCTCTCGAGATCGCCCAGTATCGAGGGGGGTGGGGCGAGCAGATGGCCCACCGGGTGCCGGCGGCGTGGGAGTTCCATACATGGTCCTTCCCCATCCGCTTCCTGTGGCAGATGACGGGCCTGATGCTGCTCGGCATGGCGCTATTCAAGCTGGGCGTCCTCAGCGCCGCCCGTTCGCGGGCTTTCTATCTGCGAATGGCGGCCCTCGGCTTCGGTGCCGGCACGCTGTTGATCTCGCTCGGGCTCTGGCGAAGCTTCGCGACGGGGTGGGACCTCCTGGAGTACGTACTGGTGAGCCAGGAGTTGAGGTACTGGGGCAACCTCCTGGTGGCTCTGGGCTGGGTGGCCCTCGTGATGCTGCTCTGCCAGCGCAACTGGCCGCTTCGCCCGGTGGCGGCCGTGGGACGAATGGCCCTGACCAACTACCTGCTGCAGACGCTGATCTGCACGACGATCTTCTACGGCCACGGCCTCGGCCTCTTCGGGCAGGTCGACCGGGCCGGCCAGTTCGCGATCGTTCTGGGAGTCTGGGCCTTCCAGCTGCTCGCGTCCTCCGCGTGGCTCCGCTACTTCGCCGTGGGGCCGGTGGAGTGGCTCACGCGCTGGTTCGTGTTCGGACGACGGCCGAGCTTCCTGCGCTCATCGCCCGCCGGCGCCGGCGTCTGAAACAACGTCGTGGATATCCTTCCGCAGTAGAATCTCACTCCGCTTTGCAGCCCGGAGAGATGCCCGAGTGGCCGAAGGGGGCGCCCTGCTAAGGCGTT
>Ga0180085_1000330_pt1 | contig 16885 bp, 23 predicted proteins | sample EasRiv730_16_10D_FD_123013 | JGI IMG/M metagenome (GOLD analysis project Ga0180085, IMG submission 123013) | Soil microbial communities from meander-bound floodplain in the East River, Colorado, USA - East River metaG ERMLT730_16_10D | ecosystem: Environmental > Terrestrial > Soil > Floodplain ... | reverse complement strand
TCTGCGGCCTCGATCGCGGAACATTCCCTGATGCTGGCGCTCGCCGTCGCCCGCCGTGTGGTCGAGATTCACAACGGCGTTGTGGCGGGCGGTTGGCCGCGTGGCCGGTCTGTAGAGCTTCAGGGCAAGACGCTGGGCGTGATCGGACTCGGTGCGATCGGCCGGAGGTTCGCGCGTCTCGGGCAGGGAATCGGCATGCGAGTGATTGCATGGACGATGCATCCGAACCCCTCGCTCGGGTTCGAATTGGTGGAGCTCGACGATCTGCTGGGCAGGAGCGACGTAGTAAGTCTTCACTTGCGGCTATCATCACAGACTGCAGGTTTTCTCGGGCGCGATCAGTTTGCTTTGATGAAGCCCGGTGCGATTCTGATCAACACGGCGCGTGGACCGATCGTCGATGAGGCGGCTTTGCTCGACGCTCTCAGCGAGCGCCGACTCGCGGGTGCGGGCCTCGATGTCTTCGACGTCGAGCCTTTACCCGCAGGCCATCCGTTGACCAGGCTCGACAACGTGGTCCTCACGTCGCACTGTGCGGGAATCACGCCGGAGGCGCTCGAAGCCGGCCTTGCGTTGGCGATCGAAAACGTCGTCGACTTCCTGAACGGCAATCCAACGAACGTGGTTACACTGTAGTGATGAAACCGACGCGTGCTCCCTAAGACATAACCCAATTTCCGCATTGGGTGTACTCTTTCCGGCTGCGACGGATGACGAGCCGCCTAACAAGCCGGCTGAAGCTGCCTGAAAAGCGCGCCGCCTGAAGCGGAAGCGTTAGGGGCCAGAAGGAGCGTCTGATCGGGGGAAACATGAGCAGATTGTTTGCGCGCGCGTCCGTGGTGTTTGCCACGAGCCTTGTGTTGACCGCCATGGGGGCCAGCCTGAAGGGACGGGGGCGCACCATCGGCGCGTTCTTCGACGATTTCTCGGCGGAGTGGATGCTCCGGCGCCCGAGTCAATCGACTCAGAGCCGCTATTTCACCGGCGCCGAGCAGGACCGTCTGGACCGGCAGCTCACTCCCGAAACGGCGGCGTGGAGGCGCGGCACCGTGGAGCAGGCGGGACGCGGGTTGAGGGAGCTCACTGCTTTCGACAGGTCGCGGATGAGCGACACCGAGCGCGTCTCGGCCGACCTCATGCAGTGGCAGCTCCAGATCATCGTGGACGGCGAGCCATTCCTCGACTACGACTTTCCGCTGGATCAGTTCGCAGGCGCGAACATGCGCCTGCCGAACCTGATGACCGTGGTGCACCCGGTGCGTACCGAGACCGACGCTCGCAACTATGTGACACGATTGCGCGAGATGGATGACCGCCTGTCCGAAGCCACTCAAGAGGCAGCGCGCCGGGCTGGGAAAGGCATCCTCCCGCCTCGCTTTGTGTTGCGCTCGACAATCTCGCAGATGCAGCAGTTCCTGGGCTCGCCCGCTGGCGACAACCCGCTGGTCGCCACGTTCGCAGAGCGGATGAAGGGCGTCCGGACGCTGACCGATATGCAGCGGCAGCAGCTGAGAGATGAGGCCACTAAGATCGTGGAGAGCGAAGTCTATCCGGCTTGGCAAAAGGCTATCGCGCTGCTCGAATCGGAGCTGGCGAGAGCCACCGACGACGCGGGCGTTTGGAGGTTCAAGGATGGCGCAGCGATCTACGCGCACAAGCTGAAGCTATTCACCACGACCAATATGACAGCCGAGCAGATCCACGAGCTTGGATTGCGCGAGGTGAACCGCATCGAAGGCGAGATGGATGCGGTCCTGCGCAAGCTCGGCCGCACGACCGGGACAGTGAAGGAGCGGATCGAGAAGCTGCGTGCTGACCTGAGTTACCCTGCTTCGAACGAAGGCCGTGCGCGCATCATGGCCGACATCGACGTGATCATTCGGGATGCCGAGAAGCGGGCTGACGCTCTCTTCGATCTGCGCCCGAAAGCCCGGGTCATCGCACAACCGTATCCACAGTTCCGTTGGGCCAGCGCTGCGGCTAGTTACACGGCGCCACCGCTCGACGGGTCCAGGCCGGGCATCTACCAGATGCCGCTACGCCCCCAGTACATGACGAGATTCGGCCTGCGCACGCTCGTCTATCACGAGACGGTCCCAGGCCATCACTTCCATTCGGCCTTCTCCGTGGAGAACACGAAGCTACCAAAGTTCCGCCAGGTGGGGGCGCTCGGTGGCATCTCCGCCATTGGCGAGGGCTGGGCGCTGTATGCAGAGCGGATGGTTGCGCAGGAAGCGTGGTATGAGGGCGACTTGGAAGGATTGCTCGGGCAGCTCGATGATGAGCTGTTCAGGGCGCGCCGGCTGGTCGTCGATACCGGGCTGCATGCGATGCGCTGGACACGCGAGCAGGCCATCGACTATGGCATCGAAGCCAGCGAGGTCGAACGCTACGTCACCAATCCGGGCCAGGCGTGCTCGTACAAGATTGGCCAGCTCGAGATCTTCAGACTCCGCGACAAAGCCAGGACGGAACTGGGGCAGCGCTTCCACGTCAAGGACTTTCACAACGTCGTCCTCTCGGCTGGCACCGTACCGCTCACGATTCTCGAGCGTGAAGTGGATGCCTACATACGATCCAAGCAAAGAGCCGGGTAACGGACCCGTTGCCGGTGGAAGGCCAGCCAATTACCCGCTGCAGCGGACGCGCCGCAAGCGGCGCGCCGCTGAGCAGAGCGTTAGCCCCTGAGGTCTGATCTTCCTTTCCGGACGGCACATCGACAAGGATTGGACATGAAAGAACTATTTCTAGAGGATTTTACGATAGGGCAGACCTTTGGATCGGGCTGCCTCCGGATTGATGCGGAAGGGATCAAGCGCTTCGCCGCTGAATTTGACCCACAACCATTCCATCTCAATGAGCAAGTCGCCCTTGGAACTATGTTCCGCGGCTTGGCAGCCAGTGGCTGGCATACAGCGGCACTGACCATGCGGCTCTTGGTCGAAAGTGAGTTCAAGCCTGCGGGTGGCGTCGTCGGCGCAGGCTTAGAGGAGTTGCGTTGGCCGCGTCCGGTAAGGCCTGGAGACGAGTTGCGTATTGAGACCGAAGTCCTCGAAATACGTCCATCGAAATCCCGACCAGAACAGGGGATCGTCAAGGTTAAGGTAACCACTCTCAATCAGGGAGGTGAAGCCCTTCAGATTTACATCGCAAACCTCGTGGTGCAGCGCCGCCGGAATGGACGGTAATCGCCTTACGTTCGAGGCCGTTTGCCATCGCCTTTTATCTGGTTTTGGAGTGTTGACATTCCGTTTCTTTGTGCCCCCGGGCTCTATCTAAACCAAGGAGACATGAAATGACGATTCAAAGGCCCCGAGCAATTGTCGGCGCGCTCAGTCTCGCGCTGGTACTGGTGGGGTGTTCTGCCTCTTCAACTCCGCGTTCTGTAGAAGTCAAGGCGAAGCCCGGTCTACCGCCGGAGCCTGTTGTAAATCATTCGTCCAAAGACGCACAGCCGGGTGAAAAGATCGAGCATGGAGAGTTGATCCTTGCTGTCGATAAAGCCAAGAAAGAGCTGAATGCCCAGCACCATTCGTACAAGGTCCTGGCGGCTCGCAGAGTACCCGGGCCGTTCCAAAAGCCCGCGATGAAAGACGTCAAAGATTTTGCACTTTCAAAGAGTGACTTAGATGTGATCAACCCAGGACCCGGAGAGTACGTCCATGTCATGGAAGGACAGCGGCACGGCTATGACAAATTGACGATCGGTATCACATACACGGCACCAGGCGGTGCTCCGCCGATGCACAGCCACAAAGGCGAGGAAGCCCATGTGCTCTTGAAAGGGCAGAAGATTCTCTACGCACTGGGTGACAAGATATTTGTCAAGGAAGGACCCTACATCGTAAACATTCCCCCTGGCGTACCGCATTCGTTCCAAAACCTGGATGATGAAGTCGCTGAACTCGTTGTCATATTTCCTACCAACGTGTGGGAATACGACGTGCTGGATTTCTTCCCGTTTAACACTCCCGAAGCCAAGGCAATGGCGGAAGAAGCGAAACGAGCGAAGAGACAATCGCAAGGCGAGTGAAAGGCTTACGTCCTGGCAGAGCCTTTATTTTGGCTACCAGCAAGTGATCTATCAATCTTCAGGCGGGGCAGCTTAGCCTGATCGTTAGGCCGACTGGTGATGCAAGCCATCAGCTATTTTCGCCTATCGCTCGCGGTCCCTTTACTGGTCCCACTGTTTGCGGTTGCCTTTAATCCTCTGAATCACGTTGTAAGTGGTTCAAGTGAAGCTACTGCGAACACTTGGTTGACTGGTTTTCTCCCTCTCTCGCTTATATTCGGCGGCGTGCCTTACCTTGTGTTCGCCGGCGCTGTACTTCTCTGGTCGCGAGGCAGGACTGCGCGGGCGATTTATGGCCTGTCATTTGTATCTCCGCTCCTGTTCACCGCCGTATTTGTCACGCTGTGGACGTCATTCATATTGATCGCCGAGGGAATCCCAGGTGGATTTGAGGATGTTCTAACTGCAGGGGGTTACTATGCCCTCATTTGTGTGGGCCTGGGGTATGTTTACGTCGCTCTCGTCCATGCGATGTACGCAGTGCTTAGGCGCCTTGGAAAGGTACAACCGATCGCACCGGCCTAACCCGTCAATCCAGATCGGACGCGCGCAAGCGCACGCCGCCGATTTCCGACGTTCGGCCACGAGAAATAGTCACGCCTGATGACCGCAGCATGAAGCCGATCAACCGATTTACGCTGGAGAAGCACGACGGCCCATATGAGAAATGGCCGCTACGCTCGCGCCTTTCCCTGGATGGCAAGCTCACCGACATTTCCCTGCCCGGCTACACGTTGCTGCATCAGTTCGAGACATCGAACGGGTACATCCTCGTGACCGATTACGACTGCCCTTACGAAGAGATCACCAACTTTGCCCTCATCAGCAAACAATTGCGTTTGCAATCGTGTCGGTGGCTTGGGTGGATGTACGAAACATTCTTGCTCGAGCGCATCGAGTGGATCGACGATCGGACTTTCACGGCCTTCTTTTGTGGCAACTTTTGTTGCCGGCTCACGGTTCGATCTTGGGGAATCCCATACGTCCGGCCCCGTCTGAAGCTCCGGTTGGATAGGGCAGGCGTACGTGGCGATGGTGGTGTTGGGCCGCCCATAGGGACGCTCAACATCCGAAAGCTAGCGAATGCATTCATTCCCGAGGCCACACCTGTAGACGTACTGCCAGTCGCAGCGCTTTCCGCTATTTATCGTTTCAAACGGACACAAGGTGGGTTGTGGGTCGGGGGTACGGTTTTTGTTTCAAGCAGCGGCGTATCGTTCGTGCCCAACCGCCTCAACCGACTCTTCCACAACGACCCAGAGCCAGTTAACGTACGTGCCAAAGACATCAGAGATGTGCGGCGCGAATTCGGCTGGCTTACCGGCATCATAGTGGTGAGACACGTGGGCGGCGAGTTTCGATTCCGTTGTTATGGTGCAAAGCAACTTGCGGCAACCATGGCCGCGAACTTCCATGTTGGTCCGGAAGCGTCAGCGGCCTAACTTCTGCGTGCGCGGACGCGCGTGAAGCAGCGCTCGTACTTTGCCAGCACCCGTGCCCGAGCGCCGCTGACGCAGGTCGTTAGGCCCGCAACCTTGGTCCGCCCCGGTGGTATGATGTGCTTCGATGAGTCCAACCACGTTTCGGAGCGGCGGCTTCCGACTCTAGTTCTTCTCACGCGAAGAGCTACGAATGCACGTCCATGTGCACCGCTCCAACGGCGAGGCCAAATTCTGGATCGAGCCGAAGATCAGATTGGCTCGTAACTATGGAAGACAGGCAGCGCCTTGGTCAGGCCGTTTCCGGCTCACCAGGGGGAAGCGTTCCGGATCCTCGATCGATTCAACTGCCAGATCGACGTCAAGGTCGGGCCAATACAAATGGTGCGGATGAGGAAGTTCCACGTTCAACAGTTGTCCCACAGGAACGTCTCGGAACCAGGGGAACTCTTGGAATGGCAAGAATAACTCCCAGGCCCCCTATGAGCTCAGCCCATGGCAGAGAAACGCTGCAGCAGGCAATACGAGGAGGGGATCATGAAGCCTGACTTCTCGGGTGAGTACGTTCTGAACCGAGAGGCGAGTAGGCTAAGCGCTGCCGTCGCCGAAAGCGTGCAGAATGCCAGCCTACGCATCAAGCACGACGAGCCGAACTTCAGTTGTCAAGGCTCGTTCTACTTCGTCAACAGCAAGCCCGTCGAGTGGGCTTTTGAGCTCACTGCGGACGAACGGGAAGCCTCCCAAACAGACCGCCCCGTCTCCGGGCTGCACTGGGATGGAGTTGCTCTGTTATGTACGATCCGGCATGGGGGAATGACGATAACGTTCCTTTACGAATTCGACGCAGAAGGGCACCTCCGACTGGCTGAACAGCTTCGCGGCACCGATCATGACCAGGACAACCTATGGATATTCGACCGACGCTGACCAGTCGCCCGACAGCGCCGTGGCGAGCCGGCGATCACGCCCCGTCGAGATCCGACATGGATGAACCACAGCTCTCCTGCCGAGCCGCCGAACAAGGGCATGGACCCGACGGAGAACCATCGCGTCCTTTTTGGAAACGGCAGTGAGAATTTCCAAGGGTTGTGCTTCGGCTCCACCGCAGTGGGAAGCCGGGCAGCTTAGCCTGATCGTTAGCCACTCGCGGCAACGGGCATCTTTCTCGGGAGGATTCGCATGAGTATCGCGGCTGAGCTCCTGCAACGACACATTCACACACTCGTGGACGATCACCAGCAGTGGCAAACGCTAATCACTGACGATATCTTGTGGGAACTAGCTTATGCACCCGCCATCGGCCATCCGGCAAAGCTCTCGGGCCGCGATGAGGTGCTTCATCACGTCAGATGGTTTCTGGGGGCGGTCGAGAACTTCCGCTTCATCGATCCAAAAGTCTATGCGTTTACAGACCCACAAGCCGCCGTGGCGCAAGTCAAGGCCGAAGCTTTAATCAAGCCCACCGGACGCATTTACCGCCAAGAGTACGTCGTGTTCCTGCGTGCCGCTGGCGATAAGATCGCATACCTTCGGGAATATTTTGACCCAACACGGGCGGCCAAATCGATGGATGCGACGATTCTCGATCTTGAACCGTGGTTCTAGGCTGCAGCGGTTCGGTCGGGCAGATAACCACCCGCTGCAGTGGACACATTTCGCCACTCTGAAGAGAGAGGGCTAACGAACCGGTTCCAGCCGAACCGAGAAGCGCGGCGGCTCAACCCTGATCCGTTATGCCCCATTCCGCGGAACAACGGCGACCCGGTGAAGTCCCGACTCAAACAATGTCCAGGCGCCGAATTCACTGGGTCTATTCGAAGCTGCCTCAACACCAGCAGCGATTGCCCGGCGGACACCGCTCGTTCTTGAAGTCTCCTCTGGGGACTTCTGGCCCGTCAGGGAGCTTACAGATCGCTTCGACTCGTGTGAGCGCTCGGCGTAGTTTCCTACCGCGGGCCATCTAACCATCGTTGAACCCGACGAGCGAGCTATGGAAAATGCGGCGCCGCCGCCGCATTTTATGAATCCGCTCGCGGGTTAACTCGGGCGTTTATACCGCTCCCGCGTCTGATAAGGAATTCGAGCATTTGCTGATCTTGGCTCCGGATTGAAACGTATGACTGAGCGAGTAATTTTCTCGATACTGAGCCTTTTGCTAGTTGCAGATATTTCGTGCGCTTTATTTCTTGGAATTAAGTATAGCTTCGGTTCTCGCAGGCCGGGGAGTTGGAAAATAGTGCGATTTCCTGGCTTGCTTCGCCGCAAAGAGTATCGAGGTTTATTCTGGATTGAAGTAGCAATGGAAATTGTGGTGCTTTATGTTCTTGTGGCCCGAATTATAGATCCGCATGCACACTTCTATTGGTGGGGCAGTGGAATGGAGCGATGAAGAAAAGAGATTCGGACAGAGGAAATGCCGCGGTGTAACAAGCAGGCGCAGATGGACGGCGATGAGCCGAGTGTATTCAGTCGGGCAAAGTGGTCGCCGCCACTGGCCCTTTTTCGTTATCTTTAAATACTCTTCATGAGCATTCTCTCACCCAATGCAGAGGAGATTGAGGCGCTCGCTTCGCACGAAGAACTTAAAGAAATTCAATTTTCTGAATCTCCAGATCGCGCAGCGCTCGAGACGTTGGAACTGAGGATATTGCGTCACCGTCCGGATTATGAAGTCCGCTTTTACGGCTTTTATCGAGAGAAATGCGATCTCAGAATGCTAAGGCATATTCCGTCGGTCACAAACCTAGTCGTCAACTGTCTCCAGGGAGAGGTCGAAGGTATCGAACAAGTAGGGCAACTGAAGCATCTCGTCAGTTTAAAAATTGGAGTTGAATCGCTGCAAAGCCTCGCTTTCCTAGAGCAGTTGCCTCCAAACCTTGAGGTTCTGTACCTTGAAGAGGCGAAATCGAAGAATCTAGACTTAAGCGTACTCCGTCGGTTTAGTCGCCTTCGGCGGCTTTATCTGGAGAGGCATCATAAAGAACTCGACGTGGTCGGTGAACTCAGCAGGCTAGAGGAATTAGTGCTCCGATCCATTACCGTACCGACGTTGTCCTTTTTGGGCTCTCTTCAGAATCTGAGGCTGCTTGATATCAAACTTGGAGGCACTACAAATCTCGAAGTGCTGCCTAAACTGTCCACTGTGTCTCACCTTGAAATCTGGCAAGTACGAAAATTGGCTGACCTCGACTATGTGGCACAGATGCCGAATTTGGAAATCCTCTACTTACAAGACTTGCCAAATGTTACCCGCTTGCCATCCTTTGCGAGCATGCGACGATTAAAAGAAGTTCATCTGCATCATCTCATAGGTCTCACTGACATTACGTCCATCGCTGAAGCTCCCACCCTTGAATGGTTTAGCCTTACGCATGCCGGACACTGCTCCGCTAAGATATTCCGTCCGCTTCTAGGACACCCGACGCTAAAGCGTGTGTCAGTTGGAATGGGGAGCTTCCATAAGAACAGAGGGGTGTGTACCCTTTTCACCGGATCTCAGGTATTGGTTGACGGAGCTTTTGGAGACGGTTAAGCGTAGAGCAGAAGATAACAACCGCCTGCAACGCACGCGAAACAAGTTTCGCGGCGCTGAGGCGCAACCGTTGGGCGGATTGAAGGAGTGGTGGTGGGCTCCCTGGCGAGAGCGGTCTCCTGATCCACGGCGGAACGCAGTTTCTCGGCACGCGGATGACGTGGTTTGTCGATCCGCCCGACCTTCGTTCGACTAGGTAGTAGCGAGGTGCCGGGCGATGCAATCGTCCAGCACCCACGCGCCACTGTGCGACGACCAAGGAGGCGATGACCATGCGATTCATATCGATGATCCGCATCGAAGAGAACACGGGCCAAGTGCCCAGCGAGCAGCTCATAAGCGACATGGGCAAGCTGATAGAGGAGTTGACCAGCGCCGGCCGGCTGATAAGCACTGCCGGGCTCCGGCCGACTTCGGAAGGGGTGCGCGTGCGGCTGCGCCGCGGCAAACTGTCAATGACCGATGGGCCGTTCACGGAGACAAAGGAAGTGATCGGTGGCTATGCGATCCTCGAGGCGAAGTCGAAGGAGGAGGCGATCGAGCTGACCCAGCGCTTCCTAAAGGTCCACGGGGACGAGTGGGACATCGAGTGCGAAGTGCGTCAGCTGGACGGGCCGGAGGTCGGCAGCGAGGCTTGAGCGCGAGGTTGCCACTGTTTTCGCAGTTTTTGTGGCATACCTAACAGAAAGGCAAAGATAGAAATGCAAAGAGTAAAAAACATGAAAGCAGCACAACGTGAAGAACTACTCAAAGCATTGAAAACCCGTTTTGAGAAAAACATGAACCGCCATAAAGGTCTTGAATGGGCTAAGGTACAAGCAAAGCTGGAAGCTAATGCTGAAAAACTATGGTCACTCAATGAAATGGAAAGAACTGGCGGCGAACCGGATGTTGTTGGTTATGATCAAAAGACGGGCGAATACATTTTTTATGATTGTTCAGCGGAAAGTCCTAACGGCCGCAGAAGTGTTTGTTACGACCACGACGCGCTGGAGGCAAGGAAAGAATTCAAACCAAAAGATAGCGCTATGAATATGGCAGCTGCCATGGGCATTGAGCTGTTAACGGAAGAACAATATCGAGCGTTGCAGCAACTTGGAAATTTCGATGCGAAAACGTCGAGCTGGGTGAAAACACCTTCTAATATTAGAAAACTCGGCGGCGCCCTCTTTTGTGATCGCCGCTACAGCACTGTCTTCGTGTATCACAACGGTGCAGAATCTTACTATGCCGCCAGGGGGTTCCGTGGCTCGCTAAGGGTCTAAATTTTGCACAGACAGCTTGAGAACGGATCACGCAAAAGAGAGGAATGCAAAAGACAAGGTCTTGTCCGTAAACGTCGGCTGACAACTTGAAGCGCGCACTGGCGCCCAACGGACTTCTGAAAGGGCATCGGAACATGAAATCGGTTCTCCTGCTCGTCATGTCGTTGGTCGTTGGCACTGAGGGGCACAACCTCACCATCGAGCAGCAGTACAGTGTTCCCGAATGGGCACAACGCCTGCTCCAGAAATCTGACTTTGAGAGATCATACCTGCCCGACGCTTACCTGAATCCCTTTTGCCATCGCGGTGACTTCGACGGAGATGGGAAAGCCGATTTCGCTGTGTTTGTTCGGCAGAAATCCTCCCATAAGGTTGGCATTGTGTTCCTCCATCAAGGAACGGCCAAGTACTACGTCGTCGGCGCAGGACAAAAGATCGGGCAAGGCGGCGATGACTTCAGTTGGGTAGACGCTTGGATCGTCTTTGACAAAGGCCCAGTTTCCCAGGGAGCCGGCGAAGGTCCGCCGCCGAAGCTCAAGGGTGACGCGCTGCTGGTATTCAAAACTGAGGCGGCGAGTGCAATTCTGTGGTGGACAGGGAGTGGATATCGTTGGTACCAACAGGGTGACTGAAGTGCCACACCACCTAACATCACGTGCACCCTACCGCCACAAAAGGCCGGCGGCGGGTGACGCTGGAGTCTTAGGCCGCAGGCAGCTGCAAGCATCTCCGGAGTGCTGCCGAAAGCGATCATATGAAGCAAATCGAAGACGAAATACTTGCACTAAGTCGGAGCATCGTGGATATCGAGTTGCGACGTGACGCTGCTGCTCTTGAGGCGCTGATTTGCGATGATTACGTGGGCGTCGACCCTTCCGGCGCCATCATTGACAAGGCGATATCTGTCGGCCGGTATAGAGATCCTGAGTTCGAGCTGACAGAGCATGGCATTGCCGACGTACAGATCTCGGTGTTAGGAGACGTTGCGCTTGAAATCGGCGTCATGAGACTAGCTGGACGGCTCGGAGCGTTCCGGTTCGGCGGCCGATACCGATACACCCACGCTTGGCAGCGTACCGGGGTGGGCTGGAAAGTACGTGCTTCCCAGCTCACCCCAATCCTGAAATCTGCGGCCTAACCCCTCGGTCGAGGCGACGGCCGCCGGCCGCGCCTCACCTCGAACGTTACGCCGCACAAGCTCGAGCGCTCGGCAAGGGACGAAGAGGTCCATGAGACACACGCGCATCATCGTCACTCACTACGGCGGGCCCGACGCACTTCGGGTGGTTGAAGAAGAGTGCCCCGAGCCGAAGTATGGTGAAGTGCGGGTGCGAGTGCTGGCCGCAGGCGTCTCCTTGCCCGACGTGATGGCGCGCGAGGGCGTTCATCCCGAAACGCCCCCGGTACCCTTCACGCCGGGGTGGGATCTGGTTGGCGTGGTGGATCGGCTCGGCGACGGTATCTCTGGAATCGAACCGGGCCAGATAGTTGCCGCGCTGCCGATCCACGGTGCTTATGCAGAGTTCGTCTGCCTGCCGCAACGTGAACTAGTTCCGGTCCCATCTGGGTTGGACGCCGCCGAGGCTGTCAGCCTCGTGTTGAACTACATCACGGCGTACCAGATGCTGCATCGTTCCGCTAAGGTCAGATCGGGCCAGTGCGTGTTGATTCACGGCGCAGCAGGCGGGGTCGGCACGGCACTTTTGCAGCTTGGGCGCCTCGCCGGGCTGCAGATGTACGGAACCTGTTCATCGCGAAGTGCGCCGGCCGTTTCCGACCTGGGCGGTATCCCAATTGATTACCTGCATCAGGACTTCGTGAAAGAAATTCACCGCCTCACGAGCGAGGGTGTGGACGTCGTCTTTGACCCCATGGGTGGTACCCACCTCTGGCATTCCCGCAAGGCTCTCCGTCCTCGCGGGAGGGTGGTGGGCTATGGCCTTCGTTCCTCGCTACGTGGGGAGGGATTGGCTTCAGGCCGTCCAGGTCGTCGTCGTCGCTTTCGTGGAACCGTCATCTTTGGGTTATATATCGCCGGCGGCTGGCTTCTCCCGGGCCGGAAACGGGTGGTCCCCTACAGCATCCAGACGCTCAAACGGTTGAAGCCGGAGTTGTTTCGACAGGACTTGCTCGCCCTGTTTGACCTCCTTAAACAGCAGAAGATCACGCCACTAATCGCGCAGCGATTTCCTCTTACCGAGGCGAGACAGGCGCACGAGTTGCTCGGGAAGGGAGGCGTGACAGGCAAGATCGTGCTCGTCCTCAAGGGGTCATCGCTTGAGTCAGGAGCGGCGTAACAACGGCGTGCAGCGGACCGTGCTTCGCGCCGCCGATCAACCGCAGCCGTTGGGCGGGTCGACTGGAGGGCTGATATGGACGGGGGCTTGCTTGAGGAGTTCAAGGCCTACTTGGGACTGATGCAGTTCTATCTCAACTTGGTGCTGCAAACTGCCACGCTCGCGATGACAGTCACAAGCGGGGTTGTGGCCTACGTCGTTAAAGGTGAAGGTCTGCCGCGGCGGCGAGGGTTCGCTATGTTGCTGCCTGCCGCGCTGTGTGCTGGTCTTGGTGTCGGCTTCCTTCATCAAACAAGCGCTGCAGTGGAGCTGCGCGATCGCTTGGTCAAGCTCGCGCATGAACTCAAGTTTGGTCTTGCGCCACACGGTGACATTCTCGTGAGCTCGTTGGCGGGGATCGGTAGTCTCCTGCTGGTGACTAGCATCGTGCTCTTGATCGTCGCTGGAGTTCAAATTCTTCGGACACGTTCGATGCAGATACCCAACAAAGCAATGGAGCCGACGCGGTGAAGCACGTGCTGGCTTTGAGGCGCCGTGGCTGCGCGGCTCATTGTTGTCGTTAGGCTTGATAGTCCGAACCGTGGACTGATGACAAGAGGCGTCAATGGACGATTTGAATTCATACGCAGCCTACTACCTTGAAAAACTCAAGGGAGACGAGTGGGACGCTGCTTACCACAGCCTCATCGACGCCGACCATGCCGTCATCCCCATCTTGATCGATGCCTATCGGACGGAAGCTGAACCGACTGTTCGCGCAACGCTAGTGGAGATCATTTGGCAACATCGAGTCCCGGAAGCACTCTTGTTCTTATGGGAGGCACTTCACGACAATCATCCAGAGGTCTGGAAGAATGCTTTGGACGGCTTTGTTGCCCTTGGTGACGCCTCAGCGATTCAGATCTTGGAGTCGGCTAAGCAGGAGATCCAGGGCACGAGCGGAGCCCGGGCCGTCAGGAAGGACTGGATTGAAGAGGCAATTCAGCAAATCCGTAATGGCTCATTTGCCTAGAGACTATCGAAAAGTCTAACCGGCTGAAGCTGACCCGGGTTCCTTTTGGAAACAGCAGTGAGACATTTCAGAGTTCGCTCCGGCTCCCCAGCAGTGGGAAGCCGGGCAGCTTGGCCGTAATCGTTAGGAGGCATCGGAACATGAGTGAGCGTGGCTGCGGCATCACCGCCGCCCGTGTCCTACTTTGGATCGCGAGACTCGCCGGAAGCGCCGCCGCCGCGCCCTTGATGCTCATAGCCTTCGGGGAACCCGGGAGCGGGCCTACCGGGACGCGGGAGTGGGTGTACTTGGCGCTATTCCCGTTCGGCTTCTCGGCCGGTTACCTCCTCGGGTGGCGGTAGCCTCTCCACGGTGGGTGCATGAGTCTGGCCTGCATGGCCGTAAGCCTGGTCGTGATAGGAAGGGTCTTTGAAATGGGGTCATACCTGCTCTGGGGCATTTTGAGTGTGCCCGGAGTCCTCTATGTCATGGCGAGATTGAAGTCGCGGAGCGTAGCACGCATCGGCGAGGTGCGCGGATCATAAGGGCTGGTGTCAACCCGACCATGGAAATCCGTGTTTCTTTGGTGAAGGCGGTGGCACGCTCATAACAACTGGTTGCAGCCGCCGCCAAAAGCAGCAGCGGCGGCTGATACCTGATCGTTAGACATGAAATGAAGCCCGACATAAATCACGTCCTGAAGGTCTATCTCGGAGCTGATGATAACGGTGGCTATCAGCCTTTATATCGCGACGAACGCATGAGACAAGGATTTCCGGATAGCTATTCCCAAATGATGGAACTGATAGCCCCGTATCTTGACGAAGATCAGACTCCTGACTGGTCGAATGGAAATTTGGATCTGAATCAAGAAGCAAACCGTTTTGCTGCATCTCTTCGGCGTAAGTTTCCTGAACTTGATGACATAACTATTAAGGCCTTGTCTAACCGCTGGCATTTTGGATGGAGTAGGTGATCATGCCTAACCTCTCAGCCACCGGACCCACCGGCCAAAAAACGCCGGCGCGGCTGAACCGGGAGCGTTAGGCACTGCAACATGGACAGACTAAGCTCGATGATGATCTCAAATGTTGGGCGCGAATTTCTTGCGGCCGCACAATCGCTGCGTTCGGTGAATGAATCTCCTTCGGTTCCCGCGTACTTTCTAATCTGCCAGTCGATTGAGCTGTCCTTAAAGGCGTACATTAGGGGTTGCGGCGGAGCAAGGGAGGAGCTGGTAAAGATCGGGCATGACCTTGAGAAGGCGCTAAACACGGCACAGGCGGAAAGGCTGTCGCAGTTTTTTGCTATAACGTCTTGCCAAGAGGAAGCGCTGAGAATGATCAACCCCTACTACGCGGGAAAGGATCTCCAATACACGGCAGTCGGTTCCAAGAGCTACCCAGATGTGAATATATTGTTGGAACTCGCAGGGGGGCTGCAGTCTCAAACCAGGAAGTTCTGCGAGATTCATCGTGAGTATCATCTCGGAAAACCAACTGAGGTGAACTAGGCTGTCTAACACGGTTCAGCCGACTGCGAAATAGCGCCAGCGGCTGATGCCTGATTCTTCGGCGGCTTTGATGCATGATTACTCTACCCACCAATGCGAGTGATGATGAGATCTTTGACGTCGTGCGACGGTGGGTTGACCTCCTTGCTAACGGTGAATTCGACGAAGCTCAAGCATCGTTGATTCGCGATGGGGCGGAGCGGGATTGGCCACCTGAACTTGTCGCAGAATTGATAAGCTCCTACGAGCTTCCGCCAGCAGTGGATACGGGTGAGAAAGCGCGTGTCACGAAAGTTGGTGACGCGCGTGTGGCTGACATTCATCCGCGTCCCACCGTTGCTCGATGGGAGAAAAGTGGGCGTCCTGGCGTTATCGGTGATGTTCATTTTGATTTGCCGATCAACGGCATTTGACCCGACCTTACGGCGATCTTCTTCCTTCGGCAGGTAGCCGAAGGACTGGCGTTAGAGTTGTTTGATATTCATGTATTGTGAGGCGAGGCCGCCGCCGAACCAGGTGCTGCACCTGACCGAGCTACCATCCTGGTTCTTCGAGCCCACCAAGCCGTCGCCGGCGGCCCGGCAGCTGAGCTTGGTTGTTGGGCCGACCAGGAATCGCCCGGTGAAGAATGAATAGAGACTCCGAAAGGAGCGAAATGATGAGGATCGTTGGCGCTGTCGTGTTCGCAGGTCTTACGGTTGCATTCGGTAGGTTGACGATGCTCGCTCAGAATCGACTACCGCCCGATTTACCGCGGCCCATCGACGCGGCCGAGAGCCTGTGGGCGGAGGAACTCACGTCGATGGAGATTCGCGACGCTCTCAGGGCGGGTACCACGACCATCATTGTTGGCACTGGCGGGGTGGAGCAGAACGGACCCTATGTAGCGGGAGGTAAGCACAACTACGTGCTCCAGACCGTCCTGCCTGACATCGCGCGGGCAATCGGGAGGGCTCTGATTGCCCCGATCGTCAAGTTCGTCCCAGAGGGTAGTATCGAGCCGGTCGTGTCGGGGCATATGGCTTACGCCGGCACTATCAGCGTCGAAGATGCCACGTTCGAGGCCTTGCTGAGCGACATCTGTCGTAGTTACAAGGCGCACGGCTTTCTCGACATCGTTCTCCTGGGTGACAGCGGCGGCAATCAGACCGGCATGGAGAAAGTCGCCGCTGCCCTGAACCGGAAGTGGTCGGCTGGGCGGGCGCGGGTCCACTATCTCAGGGAGTACTACTTCGAGGATCAGTGGAGCTACAACTACCTGAAGTCTTTGGGGATTACTCAAATCGATCGGACCCCACCGCCAGGACAGCCACAGGACCGCCCAGCAGACTGGCGGAATGGTATCCATGACGACATCTACTACGAGTCGCAAATCGCGGTTCAGGATCCCAAGCTCATTCGAATGGAGCAGCGCCTGAAGGCTGGACTATTTTCCCTGCATGGCGTCGAGCTGGCGCCCGTCAGCCGTACCATCGAGATCGGGCGGAAGCTCGCTGCTTACCGCGCAGGCATCACTGCCAAGGCGTTTCGGGCTTCGCAGCAGCGGCTGCGTGGGAGATAGTGCGCTGGCCGGCCCAACAACCGCTTGCACCGACAGTGGCCCGCGCGATGCTGCGGCTGAAGCGGAACGTTAGGCGTCGATTTATGAGGGCGATCACTAGTGTCCCAACGTTAGTTGAATAGATGCAACTGGTTGCAGGAACTGCTGTTTTCTTGTTCGGGGTCGGTGGCTGAGAAAGCCCGCAGGATCGAGGTTTTCTCGAAAAGCGTGATGCT
>Ga0180085_1000329_pt1 | contig 16939 bp, 12 predicted proteins | sample EasRiv730_16_10D_FD_123013 | JGI IMG/M metagenome (GOLD analysis project Ga0180085, IMG submission 123013) | Soil microbial communities from meander-bound floodplain in the East River, Colorado, USA - East River metaG ERMLT730_16_10D | ecosystem: Environmental > Terrestrial > Soil > Floodplain ... | reverse complement strand
CTCGAGTTCGGTCCGGTGACGGTGCTACGCAACGGCGCGCCGTTCCTTGACCGGGTCCGATTCACCGTCCTGCCCGAGGTGGCTTATTCCGCGACGGGCGTCCGCTCGCGCGAGACGCTCATCGAGATCACTTCTACCGGACGAACCATCGCGAGCATCGCGACCCGAGGGGCGTTCGACATCATCGGTCCGGAACCCGAGCGGACGATCGAGACGACCGTGGAGGCAGCGCTTCCGGCCTTGTTCGACCAGCCGGTGGGACGCGGCCTTCCCGGATTCGCGAGCGGCAAGCTCGCCGTGTCTTGGCGGGTGACTGCGGGGGCCTCGCGCCGAACCGAGCTTCAGCTCGCCCTCTCGGACGTCGCCCGACGCGACGGGGTCGTGGCGCCGGACTTCCAGGCGCGGGCCGATCTGGAGCAGGAGGCGGAGGGAGTGTTCCGGCTCGAGGCCCCGCTGCGGTTGACCGCCGGCGAGCGGACGAGCGATCTGACCGCGCACGGCCGCCTGCGCCGCGAGGAGCGCGGGAGCACGCTCGACCTCTCTCTCGATTCCGACCGGATCGTGGTGCAGGACGTCGCTCAACTGGTGAACACGTTCCTTCCACCAGAGCCGACGGCCGAAGCGGAGAGCAAGCCGACGCAGACCCTGCTGATGCGCTTCGGCCCCCAGGGCGGCAGGCCGCCCTGGGATCGGATCCACGGCCGGATCCCGATCCGGCTCCGCTCGATCGAGTTCGATCGGTACGCGCTCGAGGACGCACACGCGACGATCGAGTCCACACCCGAGAAGCTCGCGATCGAGGAGATCGGCGCCACGTTCCTCGGGGCAAGCCTCGGCGGCCGCGCCGCGGTCACGTTCGACGGCGCGGGCGACAAGCCGCTCTTCGGCGTCGACGCGACGCTCGCGGTCGCGGACGTGGACCTCGGCCGGATGTTCACGACGGTCGACCCCTCGCGCCAGCCGACTCTCGAGGGACGGTACCGGCTCGAAGCGAGCATCCACGGCTCCGGGCCTGATCCGGTGCTGGCGCTCCTCGAGAGTCGCGGCGAGGTGCTTGCGGAAGGAAACGACGGGGTGTTCCGTGGACTCGTCCCGGGAGCGAAGTCGGCTTCCCGACTCGTGCGCGCCGCGGGCGCGCTCACTTTCTCCAAGGCCATGCGGGCCACGGGCCGCCTGATCGGCCGCCTGCAGGAGCTGAACATTCGCGAGGCGCGCATTCGGCTGGAGCGGGATCCGGCCCGCGGGCTGCTGCTCGAATCGCTCGACGTGCGGTCCGATGGTCTCGTCGTCCACGGGACCGGGTCGGTCCTGAGGCAGCGCGGGGTGCCGCTCGTGGAACGGGAGTTGCGGCTGGATGTGGACCTCGCGGCCGCCGGCGACGCCGCGATCGTGTTCGACGGGCTCGGTCTCATCGGAAGCGAGGTCGACGAGAGCGGGTTCCGCACGATCCCCCACACCTTCTCCGTCGGCGGGACGGTGGCTACACCCGACGCGAGTGCCCTGTGGGAAACGCTCGATGAGGCCGCGGCCCAGGCCAAGGGGAGCTTCGGCTGGGCGCTACGAAAGGTGATGAAGGCGGTCGAGGCGGAGGAGCCGGCGCCATGAGCCTCAGAACTGGAACAGCACCACGAACTGCACCTGGCGCGCGGTGCCGGAGGAGCCGTCCTTGTTCTCGCGCCGGCCCCAGATGTACTGGAGCCCCACGTCGAGCCGGCGAATCGGCGAGAAGATCAGATTCGCCGACAGGCGATGCGTCTGGTGATAGGCGTCGTCGGGCTGGAAATCGGTGTTGTCCACGTACACCGGGCTCCAGATCAGCGAGGAGCGCAAGTTTCGGTCGCGGACCTTCTCCGAGCGTGTCCACATGTGCTCGTACGCCAGGTACCAGCCGAACGCGTCGAGCGCCTCGAGGTCCCCGGTCACGGGATCGAATGCGCCGTCCTGGCCGCCCAGGGACGACAGGTCGTTGATGTAGCGCCCCACGCCCCGACCACCGTTGACCTGGTACAGGAAGCGGTCGGTCAGCTTCCAGAACTCGAATGGCACCACGCCGCTCAGACCGATGCCCCAGCCGTACTCGCTCTGGAAATCCGACGGGTCGAACGTGGACGCGGCACGGACCTGACGCGCCACGGCCGCGAGCTGTATGTGCCCACCGCCCTCGAAGCGCCAGATCGCGCGTCCGACCACGTCGGGGATCTCGTCGCTGCCCGTGCCGTCGGTGACGCTGACGCGCGGCGTCTCGATCGCCGCGGCAACCGATAGACCCTCCCGTAGTATCCACGTGTAGCGGATCTGCGGCTGGCGCACGACGTTCTCGGAGCTGACGCCCTCGAAGTCGAGATCCTCGTGACTGGCCGCCGGGTCGGAAAAGGTGGACCAGGTTTGACCGACCAGCACGCCGTGGAACTGCCCGTAGGCGTGCCGCAAGCGGAACGTGTTCCCGCTTCCGAAGAAGTCCCCCTCGAGGAACGCGCGCATCTGGCCCGCCCCGGTCGGCGTGCGCAGCTCGAAATTGAACCGGCTCGTGTTGGCGTTGATGTTGGTCTGCGTGTTGTCGACCGCGCCGGGGCCCGGGTTGACCGGGATCGAGTTGGTCAAGAAGCGGTCGACCGAGCCGAGCGGATCGAGCGTGGCCACGAGAGCGGCCCGTACCCGTCCTCCGAGCTTGATCGCGGCGTCGGTGCCCGGAATGCGAATGGAGCCCGGAAAGTCGCCGGCCGATACGACGTCCGGTGGAAGCTCGGGCGTCTTGCTCGCGCTCTCCTCGACGCGCTTCAAGCGCTCCTCGAGCGCCCGCTGCGTCTCGAGCGCCGGCAGCTCGCCCTGCAGCTCGTCGAGGCGCCGGGTCATCGACTCGATCTGGAGCTTCAGCTCCTCGATCTCCTTTCCCCGCGCGGCGAGGTCGTCGGATTTCTCCTGGAGCTTCTGCTCCTGCTCGACGAGGCGCACCTTCAGCTCCTCGATCAGACGAGCGAGATCCTCCACGGTCTGCGGCTTGGGCGGCTCGGCCGGCGTGTCCTCCTGCGCCATGGCCGGCACCGCCACGAGGGCCACGAGCAAGAGCGCGATCGCACGCTTAGCGGTCACTGGAAGCCGTGCTCTTCTCCCACCTTGCATTCAACGCGGCTCAGTGCTTGCTCGTCCCGGCATCCTGTAGCTTTTCCAGCACCTGGTCGAGCGAGAAGCTGCCCGGCTTCTGCCGCGGCGGGTACTCGACGTAGGTCTGCAAGTGCTGGCCCACGTACGCTTGGGCCGGCACGAGCAGGAAGGCTCGCTCGACGCGCCATTTGTCGTATTCGCCCGCGATGTGCTGGGCCAGCTCGAAGGGATCGGCGCGCAGGTCGAAGAGCTTCGGGAACCGCAGCGTCAGCAGCGGGTCCTGCCACACGTTCAGGCCCTCGGCCCGCTGCTCCATGAACAGGAGCTTCCAGCGCTCGTAACGCACAGCGGCGAGGTTGCCGTCGTCGGTCCAGTAGAAGAACTCCTTGCGCTTGCCCGGTCCTGTGCCCGCGAGCAGGTCGCGCTGGTCGTAGCCGTCGAGGTGGGCCTTGAAGGATTTTCCCGCGGCCTGGTAGCCGGTCAGCAGCTTGTCCTTCACGTTCGGCTCGCCCGCCGCAGCCACCAGGGTCGGCACCCAGTCTTCGTGCGACACGATGTCGTTGATCTCGGTGCCCGGTCTGACGACACCCGGCCAGCGGATCATGCCGGGAACGCGGTAGCCCCCTTCCCAGCTCGTGTTCTTCTCGCCGTGGAACGGCGTGGTGCCACCATCGGGCCACGAGAAGGCCTCGGCGCCGTTGTCGGTGGTCCACACGACGATGGTGTTGTCCTCGATGCCCAGCTCCTTCAGCTTGGCGAGAAGCTGGCCGACCATGCCGTCGTGCTCGACCATGCCGTCGGCCTCGAGGCCCAGGCCGGTCTTGCCTACAGACGCCGGCTTGAGGTGCGTGTAGATGTGCATGCGCGTGGAGTTGAACCAGACGAAGAACGGCTTGCCGGCCTTGTGCTGCCGGTCCATGAAGCTCATCGCGGCGCCCAGGAACTCCTCGTCCACGGTTTCCATGCGCTTGGTGGTCAGCGGGCCGGTGTCCTCGCATTTCTGCTTGCCGATCCGGCCGAAGCGCGCGTCCTCCGTAGGGTCGTCCGTATCGCTGGCAACGCACTTGAGCACGCCGCGCGGGCCGAACTTCGCGCGGAACTCGGGGTTCTTCGGATAGTCCGGGTTCTCCGGCTCGTTCTCCGCGTTGAGATGGTAGAGATTGCCGAAGAACTCGTCGAAGCCGTGCACGGTGGGCAGAAACTCGTTGCGGTCGCCCAGATGGTTCTTGCCGAACTGCCCGGTCGCGTAACCGTGCGGCTTGAGCAACTCGGCGAGCGTCGGGTCCTTACCCGACAGTCCTTCCTTGGCTCCCGGCAGGCCGACCTTGAGCAGGCCGGTGCGGAAGCAAGACTGGCCGGTGATGAATGCGGCACGTCCTGCCGTGCAGGACTGCTGGGCGTAGAGGTCGGTGAAGATCGCTCCCTCTTTGGCGATGCGATCGATGTTCGGCGTGCGGTAGCCCATCATGCCGCGATTGTAGGCACTGGCGTTCCAGTAGCCGATGTCGTCACCGAAGATGACGAGGATGTTCGGCTTCTTCGCCTGTGTTTGCGCGTGGGCGCCGGGAGCGGCGAAGCACAACGCCAGCGGGACAAGCGCGAGCATCAGGGAGTCGAGCGGGAACTTCCTCCGGGGCCGTGCAGGTCGCTCCGTAATCGCTGTCCTCCATTCGTGCGGTAGCAATGCGTAGTATTGCTTCACCTGGTAGTCCCTCCCTGGCACCGGCCTGGCCCTTGTCGAGCGAGCCTTGTCCCTGGAAAGCGGCCGGAGCATACGCCCGACGCGGGGCTCCTACAAGCCGTTTCGACACCGGCTCGGCCCGGTCCTGTGCCGCGGTTGCTGCGCCGGGACGAGACGCGCTAGACTCTGACCGCCCCCCGGGTCGGGCATGCCTGACACATTGGCGCCAAAGAAAGGAACGCTGATCATGATCAATCGTAGAACCTCGAGCCGAGTGCTGGCGGCCCTCGCCGTATCGATCGTCATCGGCCTGCTCGCGACCGCTGTGCCCGCCATGGCCCAGTCGAAGAACTCGGCCAAGTCCGTCGAGAGCTTGAACGCGGTCCTCAAAGAAGTGCAAAAGGGTCGCGACCAGGTTCAGGGGGCGATGGATGCCCTGACGGCGCTGTCGTCCGGCGGCGACTCGAACCTGTCGAAGAACTACAGCACGTATTCGAAGCAGGTCTCCGCGCTGGTCAAGACCAAGGAGTCGGTCTCCGCGCGCGCGGAGGACATGAAGACCCGGCGCGAGGCGTACCTGGCGGAGTGGCAGGAGAAGTCCAAGGAAGTCACCAGCCCCGAGATCCAGGCGCACATGCAGGCGCGAGCCGAAGAAGTGAAAGCGGTCTTCGATAGCCTGCAGCCGGCCGGCGAGGCGCTCCGCGAGAACTTTCCGCCGTTCCTGACCGAGCTGCAAGACATCCAGAAGATGCTCTCGGTCGATCTGAGCGCTTCTGGTGTAGCGGCTGCCGCACCGATCGGCCAGAAGGCGGTCGGACACGGCACCACCGTCCTGCAGAGTCTCGACACCTACTTGACGACCTTGACGAAGATCCGGGACCAGATCTCGCCGAAGACGAAGTAGCCTTTGTCCGGCTTCGCCGGGCGACTGTTCCGACATCGACGAGCCGCCGGGCTGGTCGCTCTGGTGCTCGGAACAGTCGCCTGTCGCGAGCCGGCTCCCCCTCAGACGCAACCCCAGCCGACGTACGTGGGCCTCGGCGCGTGCGCCGAGTGCCACGACCCACAGATCGCGTCCTGGCGCGGGTCGCATCACGACTTGGCGATGCAGACCGCGACCGAGGACACGGTGCTCGGCGACTTCGCCGACGCTACGATCACCGCCCAGGGCGTGACCTCGACCTTCTTCCGCCGCGACGGTGGCTTCTACGTGCGCACGGACGGAGCCGACGGCGCGCTCGCCGAGTTCCGCGTGACGCACACGTTCGGCGTCACCCCGCTCCAGCAGTACTTGATCGAGTTTCCGCGCGGGCGGTACCAGGCGCTCAGCCTGTGCTGGGACACGCGGCCCGCCTCGGCCGGCGGCCAGCGCTGGTTCCACCTGTATCCCCACGAGACGATCGACCACCGGGATCCGCTGCACTGGACGGGACCGCAACAGAACTGGAACTACATGTGCGCGGAGTGCCATTCGACCGCACTGGCGCGCAGCTACTCGGCCACAGAGGACAGCTTCGCCACCACCTGGTCCGAGATCGACGTGTCGTGCGAGGCCTGCCACGGACCGGGCTCGAGGCACGTGGAATGGGCTCGACGCGTGCGTGCGGGTCAGCCCGACTCCGACCCGAGCCGCGGCCTCGTCGCTGGGCTGAAAGATCCCGGCGTGGGCGACTGGTCCTTCGACGGCACGCGCCCGACGGCGCACCGGACCGCCCCACGTGCCTCGGACGCCGAGGTCGAGACCTGCGCCCGCTGCCATTCACGCCGCGGCTGGGTCTGGGAGGAGTACCGTGCGGGACAGCCGATCGCCGATACCCACCGTGTTGCGCTGCTCGATGCCGGGCTGTACCACGCGGACGGTCAGATCCTCGACGAGGTGTACGAGTACGGCTCGTTCCTGCAGAGCCGCATGCACGCGGAGGGCGTGACCTGCACGGACTGTCACGACCCACACACCGCCCGGCCGACTCGCGAAGGAAACGCGCTGTGCAGCCGGTGCCACCTGCCGGCGACGTTCGACACTCCCGAGCACCACCACCACACCGCGGGTGCCGCCGGGTCGCGCTGCATCGATTGCCACATGGCGGTGCGGAGCTACATGGTCGTCGATCCGCGTCGCGATCACAGCTTCCGCGTTCCGCGGCCCGACCTCTCGGTCGAGCTCGGCACGCCGAATGCGTGCACGGACTGCCACGGCGATCGTGGCGCCGCGTGGGCGACCGAGGCGGTCGCCCGCTGGTTCCCGCACGGGCGCAAGGGCGCCTTCCACTTCGGGGAGGCGCTCCAGGCGGCGCGCAGCGGGCGCCCCGAGGCGCCCGAGCTGCTGCTGCGCGTGTTCGACGATGCGGGCTGGTCGGCGATCGTGCGGGCGACGGTCCTGGAAGAGCTGGCGAGCCACCCCGCACCAAACATGCTCGCCGTTCTCGGTCGGGCCGCGGGCGACTCGAGTCCCCTGGTACGCCGGACGGCCGCCGAGATCGTGGGCGAGCTGGATCCGGCGACGCGCGTGCGGATCGGCGCGCCGTTGCTCGACGACCCCTCGCGCACGGTGCGGCTCGCCGCGGGCGCGTCGCTCGCCGGCGCGCCGGCCGATCGGCTCGCGTCGGACCGCGCGCGCGCCCTCGAGCGAGCCGTCGCCGAGTATCGAGAGTCCCTGCGCTTCGACGAGTTCCGCGCGGAGGCGCAGTTCAATCTGGGCAACCTCGAGCGCCAGCTCGGCCGGGCGACCGAGGCGGAAGCCGCCTATCGCCGAGCCGTCGCGCTCGACGCCACGTTCGTACCGGCCTACGTGAACCTGGCCGACCTGCTCGGGTCGATCGGCCGGGACGCGGACGGCGCCGGTGTCCTGCGCCAGGCGCTCGTGAGGATCCCCCGCGCGCCGGGCCTGCACCACGCCCTCGGCCTCGCGCTGATCCGCGACCACCAGCTCCTCGGCGCGCTCGAGCACCTGCGCCTGGCCACGGAGCTGAGCCCGGACGATGCGCGCTACGCCTACGTCTACGGCGTCGCGCTGCACGACGCAGGCGACGTCGCGGGTGCCGTGCGCGCGCTTTCTGCCGCGCAGGAGAAACATCCGTTCGACCGCGATATCCTGGATGCGCTGCGCGGTTATCAACCCGGGAGGTGAGACGATGCGACCCCGCCATGGCTTGGTCACGCTGCTGCTTCTCGCGGCACTCGTTGCGCCGGTTCTCGGCGCGGGCTACGGCGTCGCGGAGCGCTGGAGCGATCGTAGCTTCGCCGGCAACGAGTTCGCGCGCTTGCTCGTGATCGGCATCACGACCGACACCGAGGTGCGCCACCGCTTCGAAGACAAGCTCGTGACCCATCTGCGCGCTCGTCACGAGGCGCTGACCAGCTACTCCTCGGTACCCGATCTGGCGAAGGTCGGAAGCCCCGGGGAGGTCGCGCAGCAGCTCGTCGAGCGCGACGTCGCGGGGATCCTGATGGTGGCCCTCGTGCCCATCGCCGACGAGAAGGCGTTCGCGGACTGGTCCGCCTCGTGGCTCGACCTCCGCGCGACCGAGACGACGGCCCGCGCCTCGCTCGAGCAGGCGCTGACCCGCTCGCAGATCCAGGCGCCGCGCTACGCCGCCGAGATCGAGCTGTGGGACACCGCGACTCGCCGCCGCGTGTGGTCGGCGCGCACCGATGCGTTCAAGCGCAAGGCCTGGCGCGACGGCGCGAGCGAGATGGTCCAGTCCGTGATCGACACGCTACGCGAGGAAAAGCTGATGCCCTGAGGGCAGCAGCGACGCTCAGACCGCGAAGTCGAGCGCTTTGGCGACTTCGCGTTGGCGCTCATCGAGCGTCAGGAACGCCACGTCGCCGAGACGCCGCTTGATGAACAGGGCGTTCGCTAGGTGCCACAAATCCGCCCCTCGAACGTGGCCGCGCTTCAGGACATCCTGGTACTCGCGCGTGAGCGGCCGATGCGGGTAGACCCAGCCGATCCAGGAGAGAGCGCTTGGAGGGTGTGGCTGCGCGAGCCGCTCCTGCACTTCCTGCTCATCGGCGCGGGTCTGTTCCTCGCGTTCCGGATCTGGGGTGGCAACGAGTCCGGGCCGAACCGCATCGTCGTGACCCCGGGCACGCTCGCCAGCCTGCGCGAGAGCTGGCAGCTCACTTGGGGCCGGCCACCCACACCGGTCGAGCTCGACGGGCTGATCGAAGACCACCTGCGCGAGGAGATCCTGTACCGCGAGGCGCTGGCGCTCGGGCTCGACCGCGACGACACGATCGTGCGGCGACGGCTGCGCCAGAAGTTCGAGTTCCTGTTCGAAGACCTGGCCGAGGGGGCCGAGCCCACGGATGCGGAGCTCCAAGCCTTCCTCGACGCGCACGCGGACACGTATCGCATCGAGGCGCGCTTCACGTTCGAGCACGTGTACCTGAGCGCGGACCGCGGCGCGGCTGCTCGCGCAGCTGCGCCGACACAACAGCGATGCCGCGCAGCTCGGCGACTCGTTTCTGCTCGGCCACGCCTTCACGTCGCTCCTCACGAGCGACGTGGAGCGGATCTTCGGCGCGGCCTTCGCATCCGCCCTCCCCGGCCTCGAGATCGGCGACTGGCAGGGTCCGATCGGGTCCGGCTACGGGCTGCACCTGGTCCGCCTGAGCGAGCGCGTCGAGGGCCGGCGGCCGTCCCTGGACGAGGTGCGGAGCGCCGTGCGACGGGACTGGGGCGAGGCGCGGCGTCGTGAGGCGAACGAGGCGATGTTCCGCGAGCTGCGCGAGCGCTACGTGGTGATCGTGGAGCCGGAGCCCATGCCGTGACACGCGCCGTTCGACTCGTCCTGTCGCTCGCGCTCGCCGGCAAGACGGTGTCCGTGGCCGGGCTCGAGGCCACGCGGCGGGACGAGCCTGGCCCTGCGTCACCCGTGGCTCGTCGCGCTCGACACCCGGCAGCGGCAGCCCGAGCAAACCGAGCATGCGGCTGCCTGCATGCGACCGGGATCGCGATCGGCACGGTCCATCGCTTCCCGAGTGTTGCCCGTGGTGGCGCTCGGGTTGCTCGCGGGGCTGCGCGGCGCGGAGCACGCCCGCTCGGTGCTGTTCGCGCTCCCGCTGGCCTGGCTCGCCGGCGGACTCGCCGGCATGCTCGTCGGCTGGGGACCCAGGCCCGTGCTCGCCGCCGTGTCGTTCCTGGTCCTCGGCGCGCTCGTGGCCGCGGACACCGCCATCCCGCGCGGGGCCACCGTGCTGCTCGCGAGCGCCGTGGGCCTGTTGCACGGACTGATCAACGGCCCGTCGCTCGCCGCGGCACAGCTCGGGATTCGCGGACTCCTCGGCATCGCCGCCGCGGCGTTCGTGATTCTGGCGCTCGCCGCGGCCGCCGTACTGAAGCTGCATCGGCCCTGGATGCGCATCGCCGTACGGGTCGCCGGGAGCTGGATCGCGGCGAGCGGCATGCTGCTCGTCGGTTGGTCGTTGCGCTCCCCCTGAGCTTGCCCGCGGCCAGGCGCTTCTGGCAGAGTGGGCTCATGCGACGATCCACCTGGCTCGCGTGTCTCCTGCTCCTCGTAGCGTGCGTTCCCTGCACGGCGCAAGAGGGAGACGGGAGCGCTCCCGCCGAGCCGGCGCTGGCCGAGATCGAGATTCACACGGCTCCGGTCGAGATCGACGGCACGACCCTGTTCCGCGTGCGGGGCGTCACCGCCTATCCGGCCGAGACGCGCGCCGCGGCGATCGCCGAGCGGATCCGCGGGCTGGCCCGCGACCCGGAGTTTGCCGTCGCTGCGCTGCGCGTCGAAGAGTCCGAGCTCGGTCCCGCCGTCGTCGGCGGCACGGTCCGCGTGATGGTGGTCGGCGACGCGGACGGGCGCCTCGAGGGCGTGGCGCCCAAGACGCTTGCGAACGTCGTGCGAGTCCGCGTCGAGCAGGCGATCGACGCGTATCGTGCGGCACGGACCCACCGCGCCCTCATCGCCGCGGGTTGGCGCGCGTTCGTGGCCACGCTGGCGCTCCTGCTGCTCCTCGGCGTCGTGCTGTGGGTCACCCGGCGCCTGGACGCGGCGCTCGAGCGGCGCTTCCGCGCGCGCGTGGGCCCGCTGAGCATCCAGTCGTTCGAGATCGTGCGCGCCGAGCGCCTGTGGGGCGTCGCACACGGTGTCGTTTCCGCCGTTCGCGCGCTGGCCGCGGTCGGGCTGATCGCGACGTATGCGCGGTACGTCCTCACGCTGCTGCCGTGGACGCGCGGCATCGGCAACCGCTTCGCCGACTACGTTCTCGATCCGCTGGCGACGCTGGGGCGAGGCGCGCTCGCGATGATCCCCGACCTCGTCTTTCTCGCGATCCTCGTCGTCGTCACGCGCTACGTGCTGCGGTTGATCCGGGCGTTCTTCGACGCCGTGGACCGTGGCGAGGTCATGCTGGCCCAGTTCGATCGGGAGTGGGCCGGCCCGACCTACAGGATCCTGCGCCTGGTGGTCGTCGTGTTCGCGCTCGTCGTCGGCTACCCGTACATCCCGGGGTCCGACTCGGAGGCGTTCAAGGGGCTGTCGCTGTTCCTCGGCGTCATCTTCTCGCTCGGCTCGTCCTCGGCGATCGCCAACATCATCGCCGGCTATACGCTGACCTACCGGCGCGCGTTCCGGCTGGGGGATCGAGTGCGGATCGGAGACGTCTTCGGCGACGTGACCACGATGCGGCTCCAGGTGACCCACGTGCGGACGCTCAAGAACGAGGAGGTCATCGTGCCGAACTCCTCGATCCTCAACAGCGAGGTGACCAACTACACCACGCTCGCGGCCTCGGCCGGCCTGATCCTGCACACCAGCGTGGGGATCGGCTACGAGACACCCTGGCGGCAGGTCGAGGCGATGCTGCTCCTGGCGGCGGAGCGGACCGCCGGTCTGCTGCGCGACCCGCAGCCGTTCGTCCTGCACAAGACGCTGGGCGACTTCGCCGTGACCTACGAGCTCAACGTGTACTGCAACGACCCGCGTGCGATGACGCGGCTCTATACCGAGCTGCACCGGCAGATCCTCGATGTGTTCAACGAATACGGCGTGCAGATCATGACGCCGGCCTACGAGGGCGACCCCGAGCAGCCGAAGGTCGTGCCGCCGAGCCAGTGGAGCCTGCCCCCGGCCCCGCCCCTGTCCGGCCCCGGTCGGACGGCGGGCTGATGCGCTATCCTGGATCGGCTCACCCAAGGAGGACTCATGAGAAAGGTTCTGGTTTGTTCGGCGATCGCCTGTGCGCTTGCGGTCGGCCCCGCGTTCGCGCAGAAGGCCTACATCGACTACGACAAGGCCTACGATCGGAGCACGGTCCATACGTACGCCTGGAGCGAGACGGACTCGACGCTCGCCGCGGTCAATCCGCGGGCGCATGACCACATCGTGGCCCAGATCGACACGTATCTGGCGACGGCCGGCCTGAAGAAGGTCGACCAGGACGCCGACGTGTTCGTCACGTATCACACCAACTCGAAGGAAGAGCTGTCGGTCAACACGAGCTCGATGGGCTACGGCTATCCCTCGAGCTTCTACTGGAATCCCTACTGGGGCGCGGGGTACGGCTCGACGAGCACGACGGTCACGTCGTACACGCGCGGAACGCTGATCGTCGACATCTGGGACGCCGAGACCAAGAAGCTGATCTGGCGTGGCAGCGCGACCGACATCGTCCCGGAAAATCCCGAGAAGGCGTACAAGAAGATCGACAAGGCGCTGCAGAAGATCGTCGCCAAGTGGAAGCAGGTGGCAGCGCGGGACAAGAAGTAGGGTTGAGCAGGCTGCGCGGTCGGAGGAAGTGGGCGCTCGCCGCGCTCGCGCTCTACGCGCCGCTCGGCTTCTTCGTCGTGCCGTGGGTCCTGCGGAAGCAGATCGTCCAACGGTCGCGTGAATACCTGGCTCGCTCGATCCCACGCAGGTCAAGCGCAAGAAGGCCGGCTTGATGACGGCCCGCGAGCGTTAGCTCAGAAGCGCTCGCCGAGAACGAAGTAGAAGCGTCCGCGGTCCGGGTCGGTCCAGCCCCAGCCCAGGAACACCGGCCCCAGGATCGTCTCGGCGCCGAGGAACACCGCGCCGCCGTAGCGCAGGGACGACCACGTGACGGGGTCGCCGTCGACCCACGCGTTCCCGGCCTCGAGCGACATCCCGGCGTAGACACGCTGGCTCAGCGCACCCAGGTCGAACTTGGCCAGCTCGCGGTAGGCCATCACCCGAGCCAGCGCGAGGTCGCTCCCCAGCAGCTCGTCGCGCCCGAGCCCGGTCATACGCAGCCACCCGCCGAGCCCGAACAGGGACGAGACATCCACCTCGTCGTCGAGGTTGATCCCGGCCTCGAGCCCAGGAAACAGCACGGTGCGGCCGAAGGACCAGGCCTTGCCCGCGCGCAGCGCGATGCGCCGGTATTCCAGATCCGAGCCCAGGGTCTCGAGCGCGTGGCGGTAGTCGAGCTCGACCGCGCTGCCGTGCCGCGGGAACTGGATCGAATCGCTCGTATCGACACGAAACGTGAACGCCATTCCGCCGTCGCGCTCGTCGATCGTGGGGAAGAGCGCCTGCCCGACCTTGGTCTCGACCCGGACGTCCGAGAAGAAGGCCCCGGCGCGCAGCTCGCCCCAGTTTCCCAGGACCCGGCCGGCGTCGGCGCGAAGCGCGTCGCGGCGGAGGTCCATCTCCGACACCGGATTGCCGTCGACCCACAGGAACCGCGTCTCGTTGCGGTACTCGAGCGTCGGCGATACGAACCAGCGCATGCCGAGGTCGAGAGGCTGGTAGAACTGCGTGGACACGACGTCCGTGCCGCCGCCCTGGAGCACGTTGACCCACTCGCCACCGCGCCGGTTCACCGCCAGCATCAGGTGCCGCATGGCGAAGCTGTAGGTGGCGTCGGTATCGAAATCGTCGCGCAGGCTCAGCCCGAACTGGAGACTGCTGCGGCCATACGGCCGCTGCGGCGTGCGCACGACCAGCTCGTTGCCGCCCTCGGGGATCGGACGCACGTCGCCTCGAATCGCGCCGAAATACTCGAGGCCGGTGAGCTGCGTCGCGTCGGCGGCGAGCTGCGCCTCGTCGAGCGGCTGCCCCAGCGGCTGGTGCAGTCGGCGCTCCGCGATCCCGTCCTCGACCCAGCTCTGGTTCTCCACCCGGACCCGGTCGATTCGCAGCGTCTCGTGCGGTCGAGTCGCTCGCCGAGCCTGGAACGCGGCCCATGCGGCGTCGTCGACGGCGAGCGGCCGCAGCTGGTCCGCGACCGCGCGCGCCGCGGCTTCGCCGGCGTCCACGGCCTCGCCCGTCCGCTCGAAGTCGGCGAACGAGATGTCGCCGAGATCGGGGACGACGAGCAGGTCCTGCGGCCGCAGGCGTGCCACGTCCTCGCGCCGGTTGAGCACGGTCAGGAGCGAGTTGGTCTGTCCCAGCACGCCGAACAGCGATTCGAGCTCGCTCGCCTCGGCTTCGAGCCGACTCGAGATGTCGATGGCCAGGATCCGCTGAGCGCCCAGGTCGAGCGCGATGCCGACCGGTAAGTTGGCCACGACGCCGCCGTCGACCAGCTTGTGTCCGTCGATCTCGACCGGCGCGAAAACGGCCGGTACGGCCATGCTGGCCCGCATCGCGTCGGCCAGGCTCCCCGAGTCGAGGATCACCGCCTCGCCGACCTCGATATCCGCCGCGACCGCGCGATACGGAATCGCCAGGTCGTCGAAGTCCGTGGCCGGAATCGACAGCCGCTCGATCTCGCGGAGCTTCAGTCCCAGCCGCTGGCCGCCCACGATCGAGGGCGGGAAATACGGCTTGAACCCCCGAAAGCGCAGCTTGGCCTGGACCAGGAAGTCGACGTCGTCGCGCTTGCGCCGGAACGACCGGTCCTGGCGCAACGGCTTGTCGACGAACATCGTCTTCCAGTCGATCTCGAGCAGCACCTGCTCGATCTCATCGGCCGTCCAGCCCGCCGCGTAGAGCCCGCCCACGATCGAGCCCATGCTCGTGCCCACGACCAGGTCCGGCTTGACGTGCAGCTCGTCCAGCACCTTCAGCACGCCGATGTGCGCCGCGCCGCGGGCGCCGCCGCCGCTCAGCACGAGCACCAGCGCGGGCTTCTCGGGTGGTGGCGCTTCGCTGGCCCAGGCCCCACCGCACGCGAGGCAGAGCGCGAGCACAAGCGGGGTCAGGTCTCGAATCTTGGGGTCCGGGCGTTGCATCAATTCGCCAACTCCTCGGATGGGACGAAGCGATCCGCCTGGTCCGGGATCTCGAGCCAGGCTGCATCGAACGTGACGAGCACCGCGACCTGCTCGAGCCGCACCCTGCCGTCAGGCGCCCCGTCGGCGAAGAACTCCTGATCGAAGGGCAGCCGTATTCGGCCGACCTCGCGCAGGTCGCGGAACACGACCCGCTTCGTGACGTCCTCTTTGGTGCCCATGCCCTCGGCCTTCGTTCCCGGATACTCGATCGACACGAGGCGCCCATCGTCCTGGGCCAGGCCGAGCCGCGCCTTGCCCCGGCCATCGGGCACCTCGACGTACCAGACCGCCGCGTCACCCTCGGTCCCCTGGCCCGCGAGCGTCGGGGTCCGTTTTGCAGCTTCGAGCAGGAACGGGATGCGGTGCGCGGCCTCTTCGCGCGGCTCGTCGAGCGGAAGATCGTCCCAGCCCGAGCGGAAGCGCCGCTTGCAGATCGCGTGATCGAAGATCTCGGTCGACGTGGTCTTGGTCCCACGGAAATCGAACGTCGTCTCGCGCCGGTAAGCTCCATCGCCTCGCTGTCGGATGAGCAGCTCGACCGAGCGCCCGGCCATGCGCCCCGTCTGCTCGAGACTCCCCTTCCCCTCCAGGTCCGGCCAATCAGCCAGCGCCTCACGTCCCCCGTGGTAGGCGATCGCACGCTCGAGCAGGGCCTGGGCCTCGGGCGGTTCCGAGGCGGGCAAAGTGGAGAACCACGGAACGACCGCGAGCAACACGATCGCGCGCTGGATCATGGCTTGCCCTCGACCAGGCGACTTGCCGGCGCGATCGGCTTCCACGGACCGGCGGGCACCGCGAGCGGCTTCGGCGTCGTGCCGCCACTCGCGATCTCGTGGACCACGAGGAACGTGAGCCGCGCCGCAGCCTGGACCTTCGACGGGACGATCTTGTCCGACGTGTCGGTCGGGCGGTGGTAGTCCTCGTGCGTGCCGGAGAACAGCGAAACCGTCGGCACGCCGCCGAGCCACAGCGATGCGTTGTCGCTGCGGCCCGCGCCCGCGCCCGCGTCGTCGTTCAAAGCGAGACCGGCGGCCGGCGCGAAGCGGTCGAAGATCGCGGCGAAGTCGGGCATCAGGTCCCGTCCGACGATCGAGATCTCGCCGGCCTTGTTGCGCCCGACCATGTCGAGGTTGACCCCGGCGACGATCTTGTCCAGGCCGACCGGCGGATGGCGCACGAGCCGCTCGGAGCCGAGCAGCCCTTTCTCCTCGGCCGCGAACGCCGCGAAGAGCACGCTGCGCTTGGGCGCGTGATCCAGGTGCGCGAACGCCTCGGCGACCGCGACTATCGCCGCCGTCCCCGACGCGTTGTCGTCGGCGCCGTGGTAGATGTCGTCGTTCCGCGCGTCCTTGCCTTCGTGGTCGTAGTGCCCGCCGACGAGCACGTATTCGTCGCGCAGCACGGGATCGGATCCGGGAAGCAGCGCCACCACGTTGGCCACGTCCCGATACTCCGTGTAGACGTCGTGCACGATGCGCGCGGTGATGCCGGAAAAAGCCAAGCGAGTCGGCTTGCGCTGCTCGTCCATCTGGCGCTGGAGCGCGGCCCAGTCGCGTACCGGATCGAGCCAGCGCAAGAGCTCCTGCGACGAGTGGACGGCGAGGACCCCGAGAGGCGCGCTGCGGTCCTCGATGTCGGGGCGCGCAGCGGGGCGCTCGGGGTCGTCCCGCTCGAGCTTGCGCTCGCTCTCGGTCATCACGGTCCAGCGGAAGCCGGACGACGGATTCTCTTTGACCTCGTCGACTGCCGGACCGTCGACCACGATCAACCCGACCGCTCCGGCAGCGGCCGCGGCCCGCGCTTTCTGACGCAGCGACGCATGACGCGTCATCTCGCGACCGGCGAAGTACGCGCTGCCCTGCTTGCCCTCGCGATCCGGCTCGTGGCGGAAGACGACCACGATCTTGCCGCGCGCCCCGCCCTTGCCCAGCGCCGTGTAGTCGGTCCAGCCGAATTCG
>Ga0180085_1000326_pt1 | contig 16974 bp, 16 predicted proteins | sample EasRiv730_16_10D_FD_123013 | JGI IMG/M metagenome (GOLD analysis project Ga0180085, IMG submission 123013) | Soil microbial communities from meander-bound floodplain in the East River, Colorado, USA - East River metaG ERMLT730_16_10D | ecosystem: Environmental > Terrestrial > Soil > Floodplain ... | reverse complement strand
GGTATTGTTGGAAAAGGGATTTTCCACGAGCTCATTGGGAATGTTGTTATCGAAGGTCTGGCGCCAGTAACCAAGCTGAATCTCCCCGATCTTCCGATGGAAGTCCGTCGTGACCTTCATGGTATTGGTTAAATAGTCGAGGTTTTCCGGGATTTCCGCCCAGACGCAACTCGGGCTATTACCGAAGCACATGCCGTGCGGCCGCGTACCGAGTTGGTTTTCCCTCGAGAACAAGAACGCCACATTCCAGTTCGGGTTGATGTCCCAGCTCGCCAAGCCGCTGCCATTCCTGCGAATGTTGCTTTGGACATTCAACCACGCGCTGGCGACCTGTGGAGTCACGGCGTTGAAAAAGGCGGCGCCAGTGCCATCGACGCGCGCAGCGTCCAGGGTGGCCCGATTGCCATTGAACTTCCACACGCCCGGACTCGTCTGACTGTAGAGCGTGCGAGTAGTACCGCTGAAGATATGCGGCGTCTGGTCCCAGAGAAACTGGACTTTGTACACGCCGTATTGACCCAAGGTGGCTAAAAAAGTCTGATCTCGAATCAGAGTACTGCCATCAAAAGCGATGCCATTGCTGGCTGTCAGTAAGCTGAAGTAGCTTTTCGTCCCCAGAATGTTGTCCATGTACGTGCTGGATCGGGGAATGTAAAAGCTGTTCCTGTAATCTTTGTAGGTGTTGACGCCAGAGTCCACCACATCCGGACGAAAACCGTTGCTGAACGGAACGCCAGCGGGATTGGTGCGACCATCCACAGTTCCCGTGATCCCTCTAAAACCAAACTCGACATATTGCCGCTCCGGTGCTCCCCGCTCCGGTGCTGCGCCCTGATCCTGGCTGAAAGCAGCAGCCGAGACAAGCAGGAACGCGAGCAGCGTAACTACCACGAGCTGTTTTGTGATTTTCATTTCTCGGTCTCCTTCCTAGCGGGTGAAATAGTTTCCGGATGGGTGATTCGATCCGTGAATTCTCGCGTGGCAATTGGCACAAGCCCTGTTCACCACTCGATTGTTGAATCCAGCGGGAGTCCGGTTTCCGGCAGAAGGCATAACATTCGCGTATGCCGTTGCCCGGTGCTGGCCGTCGTTATGGCACTGTTGGCAAAGTTTCGGAGTACGCATTCTCAATAACTGCGGGTTGGTCGAGCCATGCGGCTCATGACAATTGCCGCAATTCTCCAGAACCGGCGGATGCTCCCAGAGGAAGGGTCCGCGCCGCTCGGCGTGGCAACTGTAGCAATTCTGGTTGACCGTGCTCTGGATCAGTTGCTTGGGATTGGCCGTGCCGTGCGGATTGTGGCAACTGGTGCAAGTCACCTTGCCTTCGCGGAAGGGCATATGCGAAGAGCGCTGCAGTTGGGCACGGCGCATCGGGTGGCACTGCAGGCAGAGTTCCGGCGGTTGGTTCTTCAGAGATATCACGTCGCTAAGGGGAGTGCCGTAGCGGCTCTCGCGCGACAGCGTGACTGTCTTTGGAGTCATGACCTGATGGCAGTCTACGCACGCAATCCCGCGGGACTGGTGCGGGCTGCCCTCCCAGAACATCCGGTTGCCCTTCCGGTGGCAGGTTAGACAGGCACCGTTCTTCCGTTCCGTCGTTTCGTTAGCATCCTTGGAAAACCGCAGGGGAATGCTCTCCTTGGTGCCGCCCGCTTCCACGTGTGCTTTGCCTGGCCCGTGGCAGGCTTCGCAACCGAGCTTCTCATCGGCGGTGCGCTGCTGGGCAAAGGCTTTGCCCATTAGCGTGTGTTGGAAACGCTTGTTTTGATCTTCGTGACAGAGGATACACGTGTCCACGCCCACGTATTCGGACTGTCCGGATGACGGCGCAGGAGCGGATGCCTGCCCCAGGGCGCTTGAGCGCGCGAGGAGCATCACGGCGCCGAGCAAAAATGCAACATTACCCCCCCGCACAAGACGGGGCCAATCGAACCGATATGGCATGTGTGTTCTCCAAAGTGCTGTCCGTCACTCAAAGATGACGTGCGATGATTTCACAAGCGAGTCGAATGGAAACCTCGTTGGCTCTTCGATTCGGCTCGGAAGTGAAGAATGAGTTGGTCAACCCGGATCGGGACAGGACGACGGGAACAATGAACTCATCAATCCAAGGTCGGCCTCCGTGCGCCTTGGAGGCTCGGACAATGGTGGCAATCAGCTGGAAGAAGATGGATCGGATCCTCATGGAGCCCTCCAATAAGCCCAAATAGGAGAGAAGCTCTTGAGTCGCCGGGCTACGTTCTCGTCGCGCGTGGGCCGTCAGATCCGTGTGGCTGTTGGGATCCGGAAAAGGAAATGACCATAAGTCAGCGGCGCAAAGTGCGCGGGTTAGCTAGTAGTCGTCAGCAGCCTGCATGCCAAATCGTCAGTCGGGCGAAGTTGGCAACATCTAACACGTGCCCTTTCAGTTTGATCACCGTGGGTTAGGGAACTCGATACCTGAATTACCCTGGGCCAAACGAATGGGTGGCTGACCCCAGGTTGGGTGACTTCGCCCGCTCAAGCCTCAACCATCGTGGGGCAAATTGGCTGGACGAACAAACGCATGTATTCAGTTGGCCGCATGAAGCCCGCAAAATCACCGAGATTCGACCTGGATTTTCAAAGTCGAGATGAATGGCAGACTGAATCCCTTCTCTGGACTAGAAGTCGTTATCGAGTTTTCCTCGGATGGAACAGAAATTCTTGACGTCAGCGGCTGCATGGGGGCGGGGACGAAGGGTCAATCCGCATCGGGACGAGGGCGACGGGCAGGTGAACCACCAGCGGACCCCGCGGAGGTGTGGGCTCGTCTTCTGTAGCCTAATGTGGCTACCAACAGTCGATGACGGAAGCACCAAAATGAGTCATTACCGCGGATTGAAACGAATTGACAATCAAGGCATACTCGATGTCATTAGGTTGACCCCGCGCGCAAGGCGGGGTGCGGATTGAAACAGATCAATCAGGCCGTCTCTACTGTCTCATGACAGGACCGTTCTGCAGGTTCCGTGTGAACATGAGTAGTACCGCGCTGGCCATTATTGCTTGCGCTTCAAATACCCTTCCAGGCGTGTGATCCGCGACTTGGCTTCGCTGATTTCATAGTCACCGGCACCCTCAGAATCGATGAGGGCCTGGTACTCCTGAATGGCCTCGGAAAATTGCCCTTGTTTCTCGAGCATCTCGGCCACCTCGCGGTGAACGGAATACACCCACACGTCCATGTCCTCTGGAATTTGGCCAATGCGCAGGACCTCGCGAAACTCGAGTTCAGCGTCCCGCCATTTCCCCAGCTGGCGGTACGCCTTGGCCAGACCGTTATGGGCATCCCGGTCATCTCGATCCAGGCGAATCAGTGAGCGCCAGCACCTGATGGACTCTTCCCACATGGAGACGGTCGGGTGCGCCAACTCGTTGCTGAGTGCGGCTGCCAGCTGGTGGAGCGCCAAACGGTTATTTGGGCCGTTGGCCGCGGCTTTCCGCAAATAGCTCAGAGCTTCAACGCCTTTCCCGTTGCGCTGGCTGAGCCATGCCAGGCCAACGTGGGCTTCCGGTGAGCTGGCATCCACTTCGAGCGCTTTGCGATAGGCAGTCTCTGCGACTTCGAACTGGTCTCGTTCAGCGGCAATGAAACCCAGGTAAGCTATGGCTTGGGAAAGCTTTGGGTTCAGTTGCAAAGCGCGTTTGAACTCCTCCTCGGCTTGCTGGAGCGCCTCGCCCGAATCATCGTGTTCTTCAAAGAACGCTCGTCCCTGCTCAAAGTGAAACAGGTCTTCTCGACGTTGAGGTCCTGCTTCGAGGGTTCCACTGACCAGGAAGAAGAGCGTAACCAAACGGGTAAAGTGCATTGCGATGCTCATGAAGACGCTCAGGTATTTCATAGGTTAGCTCGCGATCCTCTCCCAAATGTTAGTTCGAGCGTTTTTGTCATCCTGATGTTCTTATCGACGAGACCACGGAGGGAATTTAAGTGAGTTCCGCAACCTTCAGGGTACGGAATTTGGTGACACCTTCTGGGTTATGCCTACCTGAAGAATTCTTATCGTGGGCCATTCGAATTTGGTTAGAATGACCGCCGCAGTCGGAACGTTTTGGGGGAATGGGCACGCCTGTCGCCCGAGGTTTCCTAAGGATCTGCATCTGTCCCAATTGTCATCTTCTTGAGGAGATTTCATGCGCATTGGCATCTTAACCGGGGGCGGCGATGTCCCTGGATTGAACCCTTGTATCAAGGCGGTTGTGAACCGGGCGGAAGACGAAGGCATCCAGATCATCGGCATTCGTCGAGGATGGTGGGGGCTGCTTCATTTGAATCCGGAAGATCCGACTTCGATCGCACGCTGTACCATCAAGCTGGACAACAACGTGGTGCGGACCATTGACCGCTCCGGAGGCACCTTCCTTCACACGTCGCGAACTCACCCGGGTAAAGTCAAGTCATCCGATATTCCCGAGTTCTTGCGGGAGCCCGGCTGGAAGCCTGACGCGGAAGACGAGAAGACCAAGCGCGATTTCACGCCGCATGTCCTCAAGAATCTTGAAAGGCTCGGGATCGAAGTTTTGATCCCTATTGGAGGCGACGACACGCTGAGCTACGGTGAGCGCTTGCATGAAGAGGGTTTCCCTGTGGTGGCCATCCCGAAGACGATGGACAACGACGTCTTCGGAACCGACTATTGCATCGGGTTTTCCACGGCCGTCACTCGAAGCGTCAACTTCCTGCACCAGTTGCGCACTTCAGCGGGTTCCCATGAACGCATCGCCGTGATTGAGCTGTTCGGCCGCAACAGCGGCGAGACCTCTCTCATTTCGTCCTACCTCGCGGGCGTTGATCGGGCAATCATTTCGGAGGTGCACTTCGATCCAGAGAAGCTGGCCAAGCTGGTGATGGAAGACAAGCGCAACAATCCCAGTAACTATGCGATGGTGACTGTTTCTGAAGGCGCCCAGATGATTGGTGGAAAGATTATCGAGTATGGTCAAGCGGACGACTATGGGCACAAGAAGCTGGGCGGCATCGGTTCTCTAATGGGCGAGGCGTTGAAGGAACTGACAGGACAGCACATCATCTACCAGCAGTTGTCTTACTTGATGCGCAGCGGGGCACCTGACTCATTGGATTTGATGGTCTCGGTGAACTACGCCAATATGGCTATGTCGCTAATCCTGCGCAAGGAGTACGGACGAATGATGGCGCTGCGCAACGGCATCTATACGAACGTTCCAATGAGCACCATCACCGAGGGCCTGAAGCGTGTGGACGTCGACGAACTGTACGACAAGGACCAATATCGGCCGAAGGTACGGAACGTGGATGGGAAGCCGATGTTTCTGTACTGAAAGAGAACAAAGATCACCGCAGAGACGCTGAGGCGCAGAGAGCGCGCGAAAAGACAGGAGCACTGGTTCAGACATCAAGTCCCATTGGCTATTGCCAACTGAGTTCAAAGCAACCATAGCGAATGCAGATTGCGGCTAGCCTGAGAAGCCCTCTCAAAGCTCTCCTCCTTCGAATGTTGGCGGATCAAACTTCACTCTCTGCGCCTCGGCGTCTCCGCGGTTTGTACGGCAGTTTCGACATTCATTTCCAGAAATTCAGGAACAGTGTAATCAGCAGGGCGTTGACAAAGTCGATGAAAAACGCCCCTACCATCGGCACCACTAGAAACGCCCGCGGCGCTGGGCCGTAGCGATCCACCAGGGCCTCCATGTTGGCCATGGCGTTAGCCGTTGTTCCCAGCATGAACCCGCAGAACCCGCCAGCCATCACTGCTGAATCGTAATCCTTTCCCATCAGCCGAAACACAGGCCCGAGACACACCACCGCAATGAGAATGACTTGAGCAATGAGAATGACAAGCAGCGGCAAGGCCAGCCCTGCCAATTCCCACAGTCTCAGAGTCATCAAAGCCAAAACCAGGAACAAAGACAGCGAAACAGCGCCGATATCGTCGATCACCTTCTGCGAGAGCCGCAACCAGCCGGTCCCATCGTCGAGGTTTCTCAGTCCGGCCGCAATCACCATGGCCCCGATGTAGGCAGGTAGTGTCACTCCAATTGACGCCAGCCATCGGCTAAGTCCCGATCCAATCCACATGGCCACCAGGATCACGACGAGGCTCTTCAACAGCAGGTAAGACTCCTTGTCCTCCCCTGATGGCGTATCCGTGGGTTTCTCACTCAGCCGATCCTCAACGAGTTGGGTGGCCACGGGTACTTCGAGGTGAGTCGGCTTTTTCTTGGGCGATTTCAGCTTATGCCGCTCGATCAGCGCGGTCCCAATGGGTCCGCCGATCAGCCCTCCGGAAATAATGCCCACCATCGCTGAAGCGACAGCCAATGTCGCGGCACCCGTAACGCCGGCTTGCTCGAACAAAGGGGCGAAAGCCAGACCGGTCGCTGGGCCACCTGTAAGTGTCACCGATCCGCAAAGGACCCCGAATAGTGGATGCATTCCCATTGGTAACGCGACAAGGATACCAACCACGTTTTGCCCCACGGCCATCACGGTCGAGATGACGGAAAACAAGAGCACTTGTGGGCCACCCACGCGCAACAGCGATAGGCTGGCGCCAAAACCCACTGTCGTAAAGAAGGCAATCATCAGTGGTGTTTGCAGGGTCGTGTCAAAGGTGAATAGCGAGAGTCCACGCTGCCTGAACAGCAGGAAAATCGCGGAACTCAGCATGCCACCAATCACGGCAGCCGGAATGTTGTAGCGAGCGAGAGGAGGAATGAGGCGGCGAATCTGGTACCCGAGAAACAAGACGAGGCCGGCAAAGGTTACCGTTTGCACAAGGTCGAGTTTGAACACGAACAACTCCTTTGACATGGGATTGAGTGTGCCGCTGTCCAGGGTTCGGAAGCTTATGGTCCCTGGGAACGTGGTCCTTCAACGTGGCACAGTGATGCGGGCTGTGCCAGAACCATGCAATTATCTTGCTTCATAGGCCCAGCGCACTATAATTCTAAGGAGAAGATATTGGCCCAGAGATTTGAGCCTTGGCTTGTCGCTCAGGGAGGCTTGTGATGAAGAAGCTTTCAAGTATTCACGCAATTGTCGTGGCGTTAGCGTTCACAGTCACCCTCTATGCGGACGACTTCTCGGAGCATTTCATTGCCGCCAAGGCGGGTGTTGTCAATTACATTGAGGGACGTCCGCAGGTCTTCTTCGGGAACGAAGGCAAGGTGGCAGAAACGCGTGGCCAGGTTAGAGTAGGCGATTCAATCAAGACCGGCGCGCAGGATCGGTTGGAAATACTTCTAAATCCAGGCAGCTATCTGCGACTCGGCTTCAACTCTGAACTGCTCGTCGTAGACACCGCTTTCGACTCGATGAAATTTGAACTCACACGAGGGTCCGCTATCGTGGAGTCGGCGACGTTCAACCGAAAGGTCCATGCGCTTCGGTTGGCGACGCCCGCGGGCGATGTGGTTTTCGAGAAGGATGGGCTGTATCGTCTGGAGGTCCAACCATCTGCTGTCTATCTTGCGATTTATGAAGGCAAAGCGAAGTGGATAAAAGAAGGAGTGGAAGTTGCCACCTTGAAATCAGGCAAGCGGTTCGTCCTGGCGGTGCCGGCCCCGGGCGGCGAGCTGCAGTTCGCCAAACTAGACAAGAAGGATGCGGACGAGTTGGATCGCTGGAGCCGGCGGCGCGCAGAGTTTCTTGTCGCGGCCAACAGCCGATTGTCACCGTGGCTGATGACCTCCCTGTCGGATCGTTACGGATACAACCAAAGAGGCGGCTGGCTGTTCAATCCCTGGTTTGGCTGCTACACCTTCGTCCCCTTCGACGGAACCTTCGGCTCTCCCTATGGGTTCCGGTATGGAATGTTTCTGCCAGTCCGGATATACCGCTCCGCTCCGAATTATGGTTGGGACGGCCCCTCAAACGCGGGAGGGTACGGTCGGAGTTCTGCCCCAGCGACCACGTATGATCAGCGGTCGACTGCCGTTTCTGCCCCTGCAGCGCCAGCGGCTCGCATGGAGTCAGGACGCTCTGAACAGGATAGCCGGTCCAGCACATTAGGCAGCATTCGCAATCGATAGCTCAGAATCGGTGTGGCTGGGACGCAAGCCGGGTTGTGCTCGAACGCTTTGTCTGATTGGCAACGAACGTTTCGCTTGTCTTCTCGCATTCGTTGGTTTGTTCTCCGTTTTAGCTGCAGGGGCTCATCTTCCCGATAAACAGGAGGGGAGCCTTCAGGAATCCTCACTCCTTCGTAGGCAACCCTTGAATTAGTGGCGCCTGATTCCAGCCATGGTTCGGCCGCCATTTTTTCAAGCGGCATAGCAACAGTCCAGATAGTCGCTCGATGCCCACGCTATCCCTCTTACCGAGACTTCGGCGTCGCAAGCCGCTTTAGGATTGACGCCACTGAAACGCACTCATTATACTGGCGCCGGTTTTACGCCCAATACAAGCGCGACAGGTGATCTCTAATGCAGCAGGCTGAAGTCATAGGAGTCGGATTGGCAGTGCTGGACCACTTGATGGTGGTGTCTGAATTTCCAAGCCGGGAGGGAGTCTACCCGAGCACCCAGTATGATGTGCAGGGTGGGGGTATGGTGGCGACGGCCTTGGTTGCGGCACAGAAGATGGGTGGTTCAACTGAATTCTGGGGACGCGTCGGAGACGATGAACCCGGACATGCTGTGTTGAAGGAATTGAAATCCTTCAATGTAAATACTTCGCAGGTTCACGTCGTCCCGGATGGAAGAACTGGCGTTTGCTTTGTGATGGTGAAAGCCGACAGTGGAGAAAGAGCTTTCGTCGTTAGCGCACAAAAGAATCTGTATGTGGACCTCAAGAATCTGCACTTGGACCGAATTCGAAAAGCAAAAGCGGTGCTCATCGACGCCTCATGGATTGAAGCGGCTCAGCAGGCAGCGCATTGCGCCCGCTCCCATGGCGTTCCGGTAGTGGCCGATGTTCACGATCCCAGCCAGCCCAGTCTGGACCTTCTGAGCTTGGCGGACTATGCCATCATTCCCAAACATCTGGCCGAGGTACTGACGACCAAAGGGGATTATGCGCGTGCTCTACACGATTTGAAGGCGCGAGGCACGAAAGTACCGATCATTACGCTCGGCGCGGAAGGTTGCACGTATCTGTATCAGGAAAAGGTTTTCAAGTTACCCGCATTTCGCGTGAAAGCCGTCGACACCACAGGCGCCGGTGACTGCTTTCACGGTGCTTTCTGTTTTGCGTTGTCTCGTGGTTTCGCTTTGCCGGAAGCCGTTGGTCTGGCTTCAGCAGTCGCCGCCATCTCTTGCACCAAACTGGGCGGCCGAAGCGGTATTCCCACGTACGCGCAAACCCTCACGTTCATGCGCGAACAGGCTGCCCGAGCTTAAGCAGCGACCCAAGGTTGGCGCCCGCCCCCCAGAAGTGGTCATTCAGGTTGGGCCGGCATAGCGGTTCCGAAGCAGGTCGCCGCTCTGCATCCTAGTTGCTTTCATACCGTCCCAGGTCCGCAGGTCGATATGGATTCATCGTTGAGCTAGCAATCTAGGTTCAACCTCACCGCTTTTCATCGTAAACTACGTGCATGAGAATTGTCTGGATCTGTCTACGACACTTTTGGCTTGGTGTTCTTTTGGTCAGCCTGGTCTGTGCTGGTTTCTCAGCCTGGACGGGGCAGGACCCTGCGACAGAACCTCTAACAGAGGAGCAAGTGCTTTCCCTGGTGACGTCGGCCAAGCTTGGGGAGTTGCCAGCCAGCCGCATCAATGAACTGATCCGCAAACGGGGCGTTGCATTCTCCGTGACGGACGTTTTCCTGCTGGAGTTGCAGACCCGTGAGGCTGATCCGGCTCTGCTCGAGACACTGCGACAGATTCGCGGGCAAGGCAAGGACTTCGTGCCCACCAACCCCGGGGGAAGGGCCGGTTCGTTGGCAGCTTCGTCCACGCCGGAATCGTCTGCGACGCCTGCTTCAAGCAACGGTGTGGAGGCAGATTGGCCGAAGTTTTTGGAGCAGGTGAGGGCGAAAGCAATTGCCTATACAGACGAGCTGCCGAATTTCATCTGTACGCAGCTGACGCAAAGGGCAGCGCGTTACTTTCCAGGCGGCTGGCGTACGGTGGACAACTTCGTTGCAGAACTCACGTATTTCGACAAGAAAGAGCATTACAAGATTCTGACCGTTGCCAATCAAGCCACGACGACCGCTACGATGGAGAATCTTTCCGGAACGCGCTCTACCGGGGAATTCGGTTCCTCGATGCGGTCCTTGTTCGAGCCCGCAACAAATGCGGTTTTCCGCCTGGAAGGCAGAGAACAGACCAACGGCCGCGAAACCATCCGTTTGGGCTACCAGGTCGCCCGAGAAACTTCGAGTCGAAGTATCAACTACAACAACGAACGCACAATCATCACCGCATATCGGGGCCGTTGCTGGATCGATCCGGAGTCTTTTCAGGTTGTTCGCCTGGAAGACAAGGCAATCAACATTCCTCCTGATTTTCCAATTACGCGCTCAGACGGCGCCACGGACTACGACCTCGCAGACATTGGAGGAAGAAAGTATTGGCTACCAATACGCGCTGAAGTCTTGCTGGTCGAAGGCGGCGCAAAGCTGCATACCCGAAATGTCATCGAGTTCAAAAGGTATCGCAAGTTCGAAGCCGAAGTCCGCATTGTTCCCGACTAATCTAGTTGATTTCCTGTGCGAGCGCTGATGGTGTCGGAGTAGTCGCAATGCCTGTTGATAAGCCAATTGCCCCAGGCGTTCGGGTTGGCCATGTGCATCTGAAGGTGGCCGACCTCGAACGCTCACTGGCGTTCTATTGTGGTGTGCTTGGGTTTGAGCTAATGCAGCGGTATGGAACAGGTGCCGCTTTCGTTTCGGCAGGCGGATACCATCATCATATCGGTCTGAATACTTGGGAGAGCGCCGGGGGTCACCCTCCGCCGCCCGGCACTACGGGGCTCTATCACGTGGCAATTCTATACCCAACCCGAGCTGATCTTGCCGAGGCGCTGCGGCGGGTTGAAAAGGCAGGTATCCGACTGGATGGAGCAAGCGATCACGGGGTGAGTGAGGCTCTATATCTCCGAGACCCTGATGACAATGGCCTAGAGCTCTACTGGGATCGGCCTGCTTCAGACTGGCCCCGGACACCCGACGGCTCCCTCAGCATGTACACGCAACGGCTCGACCTCACCAAACTTTTGTCGGAAGCACCAAACGTGCCGGTCTGATCCCGGGCCAGATCCGAGTTTATTTTAGTTCCTCTTGCCCCCAACACGGAACGCACGGAACTCTTTGGTAACGCCAAAGGTGATTCCGGAATGAGGCGATTTCTCCGCCAGACCCGCAACGCCACCGATGTCCCAGCGGAATCCTAAGCCGCTGATCTGCACACCCAGACGGAACAGGGACTGGCTCTCCGTTCCTAGGGGAGCCCCGTATTCACGTGTGCTCCAACGGCCGTAGATCTCACTCGCCAAGTTGACCGCGGGGCCTATCGGATAGATGCCACCTAATCCATATACCACGACATCGTTTTGAACCCCGGCTTCCACTGGGTTGCTCAGGATGCCAAGGCCAGCATTGGCGAACGCATTCAGTTTCCCAAAGTGTTTTCCTGCCAGCAGCGTGCCGTAGAACTGTGTGCTGTCGAGCCCCAAACCCTTGGCTGCAGAAGCATTGGGAAGTTGGACGGTCGGACGAAAGGCCAGAGCTGGGAAGTGTCTTTTCTCTGAAACAAGCAGGATCTTTGTAGATAGGGAGAGATCGCCGAAATCGCTGGTGGCCGTGCCACCCGAATTCAAGGTGAGGTTCAAGGGCGTTGGCAGTCGCTGATTGATCGACAACGAGTTGTAGACGGTGCCTTGCATCTGAAACTCAACAATCTCGCCAAGTCCCGTGTAGAGGCCGATAACGCCAAGACTAGTAAGATCTCCGCGCAAGCCAGAGAGGGGATACTTGGCATTCTGAAGAAAATCAAAGCCGAACTGCAAAGAGACGGTTCCCGGCGGCAGAATTGTAGGCTCCTGAGTCTCAAGCGGACGTCGCTGCGCCCATGAAAGGTCGCCGCACAGGAAGATCGCAATCGACAAACTCCAAGACGCGAAGGAAATCCGCACGAATCGTGAAGAGAACAGAGAGAGCATAGACGGCTTCCTTTAAGAACAGGTTCGAATTGGTACCTTCAGAATACTTAATCTTGGCTATTGGTGTTCCGGTTGGTAGTCGCTGTAACCGCTGGAGGGTGTGTCCCTATGTTCCTTCCCGCTCATATTTCAGGATTGCTGCCACAACAAGAGCCGCAGTTTCTGTGCGCAGGATCTGCGACCCAAGGCTCGCGGGCTGAAAGCCCGAACCCACGAGTTCGTGATGTTCCGCGTCGGTCCATCCGCCCTCCGGCCCGATGCAAAACACTGCCTCTTGCCAGGTTGCAGAACGGAGAATACTCCTAAGGCTTGCGCCACGCTCATTCTCGGAAAGCAAGATCTTCAATCCCGGCGGTAACTCACGGCAAAGAAGCGACAGGGAAGACGGTGGATGCAGAATTGGAAGAGTACTGCGCCGCGATTGTTTGGCAGCTCCAAGTATGATTTTCTGCCACCGGTTCATCTTGGCGTCGAGTCGTTCCCTTGGAATCCTGACGACGGATCGGGCTGCTTCGAGGAGATAGATGTCGTCGATCCCAATCTCAGTGCATTTCTCTAGAATCCACTCCAGTTTGTCTGCCCTGCACAACGATTGAATCAGCCCGAGCCGTGCGCCAGCTGGAGAGGTTTCGAGCAACTCGACTTTGAACAGATCAACTCCGCTTTCCGAGCACTGGTCAACCATGGCGCGCCATACGCGACCGGAACCATCTATCAGCTCAACGATGCGACCAGGCTCTGCCCGCAAGACATTGCGGAGATGATGTGCCTCACTTCCGCGCAGCACAGCTCTGCCTTCCGAAGGTGGCTCCGAAAGCAAGAATCGTCGTGATGACATGAAACCGGGAGAACTACTTTGACGAAAGCCCGCCAGCTAAGGGCGAACATAGACCAGGCAAGCCCACTCACCCTTCGTCAATCGTTGACGGAGGCGAAGCGAACTCTGGCGCCGCAATCGCTCGATCCGATTGGCTTGGCTGTTCAGGAGGCCAGAAAGGATCATGAAAGCGCCGCTCTTCATGCGCCGCTCGAGTTTCCAGAACTCTTCTTCAATCAGTTCGACGGTGAGGTTTGCAACAAGGCAACCTGGGTGAAAGAGACGGATTTTCTCTACATCGCCCAAAACCCACTGGACTTTGTTGCCGCATCCATTCTGTGTGCCGTTCAAGGTTGCAATCTCCACGGCAATCGGGTCGATGTCACAGCCGACGACCTTGCGCGCACCCAGTTTGACCGCCGCGATTGCGAGGATGCCAGAGCCGGTGCCGACGTCCAAACACGTACCTCGTGGAGCAAGATATCGCTCCAAAGCGTCCATACACAGTTGAGTCGTCTCGTGCGTTCCGGTCCCGAAGGCCATGCCGGGTTCCATGAAGACCACGATACGGCCAGCAGTCGTGAAAGCAGAGCCCGTCGCTGCCGCCAAAACGTGCGGTTGAGCCTGGTTATCGATGGGAACAATCTGAAAGCGCCTGCCGACCGGAAAGGGTTTTAGTTGCTGGCGCCACTTTTTGAACCAGTCGCGCTCAGTTTGGATTCGAGCGGAGCATCGGAACAGCGAGATTCCGGCATTATGGCATTGAGTCTTGAATTCCTTATGCAAGGATTCGAGATCCTGGAGGGGGTCGAAGTAAGCTTTAATGCGGAGTCTGCCGGAGCGCAGAGGGTCTTCTTCAATGCCGTTAGTGCCAAGACTCCATAGAATCCCCGAGGCTTCGTCGAGATCGTCGGGAGGAAACGAAGCCTGGAGGTAGTTCCACTGTCTCATCCAAAAATGTCTTTGACCTTGTCGAGAATTTTTCTTTCGAGAGGCTTGTTGCTGATGTCACTCACTTCAGCAAACTGTTCGAGCAACTTGCGTTGCTCACGCGTCAGTTTGGTGGGAATTGTAACGTTGACGCGAACGTACTGATCACCCCGGCCCTTGCCGGTGGGACTGGCGATGCCTTTGCCTCGAAGAGAGAAGATCTTGCCACTCTGCGTTCCTTCCGGAATCTTCAACTTGTCTTCACCCTCCAGCGTGGGAATGGTGACTTCGGCCCCGAGAGCTGCCTGCGAAATACTGATCGGAATGGTGCAGTAGATATTGTTTTGCTGCCGTTCGAAAATGTCGTGTTCTTTCACGAAGAAAACGACGTCCAGATCTCCTGGTGGACCGCCATGAACGCCGGCTTCTCCCTCGCCACTCAGACGCATTCGCTGACCGTTATCGACGCCTGCGGGAATCTTGAGCTCCAGTGTTCGTTCACGGTGTACCCGACCCTCGCCGCGGCATTCTTTGCAAGGATTCTTGACGATCGTTCCCTTGCCTTGGCAATGATGGCAAGTGCGGCTGATGCTAAAGAAGCCTTGCTGATAACGAATCTGCCCTTGTCCCTGGCAGGTGGGACAGGTGCTGGAGCCCGAGCCGGGTGCAGCCCCACTACCCGAACAGAGATTACAAGGCTCCATCCGAGGGATCTTGATTTTGGTCTTCAGGCCAAAAGCGGCTTCCATAAAGGTGAGTTCGAGGTTGTAGCGCAAGTCATCTCCGCGCTGTGCTGCGCTCCGCCGCCGCCCACCGCCCATGATGTCGCCAAAACCGAAGAGATCACCGAAGATGTCGCCAAACTCACTGAAGATTGCCGGATCAAAACCAGTGGCACCCGATCCGCCGTTGCTATGGCCAAACCGGTCGTAGTGCGCCCGCTTCTGCTGATCGCTGAGGATGCTGTAGGCTTCCGCAGCCTCTTTGAACTTTTCTTCAGCTGCGTTGTCTCCCTGATTCTTATCCGGGTGGTACTTCACAGCGAGTTTGCGGTAGGCACTCTTGATTTCCTGTTCTGAGGCCGAGCGGCCGACACCCAGGACTTCGTAGTAGTCACGCTTGCTCAAACTAAATCTCCTTCGCTATTTCGTGTCGATGTTCGGGCTGTTCAGCCAGGAAAGCATGTCGTCGGGTCTGGAGGGCTGGGGAGCTTTGCCATCCTGGCTATTGGCTTGCGAGGAGAACATGGCATGTGTCAACAATGAAGCCGCTTGTTCCAGGTCTTGCATCAAGCGCGTGTAGCTAATGTCTGTGTCGCTGCCTTCGTCCGCTTGTTTGGCCGTTTTGAGTGCGTCTCTGACAAAGGTCTGATCGTTTTCCGGGAGGAGCCATCCAAACTCTGTGAACGTCTTGGCCGTCGACTGCAGCAACCCGCCCATACGATTCTTCAGAATCCGCTCCTCTTTCTGCTTCCTGTCCTCATCCGACCGGTATTTGGCCTCATCGATGATGCGCTTGATCTCATCACCTGACAGGCCGCTGGAAGGTGTCACTTTGACGGCTTGTTCACGCCCCGAACTCTGATCCTTCGCCGACACACTCAATATACCACTTGCGTCAATGTCGAACGTCACATCGATCTGGGGTACTCCCCGTGGTGAAGCAGGGATATCGATCATCTCAAACTTTGCCAGGGAGCGATTCGCCGCCGCGAGTTCTCGCTCACCCTGGAGTACGTGAATTTCCACGACGGATTGGTTGTCGGCAACCGTCGTAAACGTCATCGTCTTAGTAGTGGGAATGGTGGTATTTCGATCGAGAAACTTCGTAAACAGACCGCCGTGAGTCTCGACGCCCAGCGACAAGGGAATCACGTCCAGCAGCACGATGTCTTTGATTTCCCCCTTAAGAACTCCACCCTGGATTGCAGCCCCGATGGCAACGACTTCATCCGGATTGATCTCCAAACACGGAAGTTTGCCAAAGATTTTTTCCACACGTTCACGAACCAGCGGTGTTCGGGTCTGTCCCCCAACCAAGATCACCTGGTCGATGTCCTTCGGTTCGAGCTTTGCATCCCAGAGCGCTTTCTGGCAGGGCTCAACAGTGCGTTCAACCAGGTCAGCCACCATCTGCTCAAACTTGGAACGAGACAGCAGCTTGTTGAAGTGCTTGGGGCCGGTACGATCCGCAGAGATGAACGGAAGGTTGATGTGTGTTTCCATTGTGGTGGAGAGTTCGCATTTGGCACGCTCTGCAGCTTCCTTCAACCGCTGCAGCGCCAGCTTGTCGCCGCGCAGGTCAATACTATTCTCCTTCTGAAACTCCCCTACAATCCAATCGAGGATTTTCTGGTCGAAGTCCTCGCCACCCAGAAAGCTGTCGCCGCAGGTTGCCAGCACCTCGAAAACACCATCGTTTAGTTCGAGAATCGAGACGTCAAATGTGCCTCCGCCAAGATCGTAAATAACAACCTTCTCGTTTTCATGCTTGCCGAGTCCGTAAGCTAGTGCGGCAGCAGTGGGTTCGTTAATGATGCGATTGACGGTAAGTCCGGCGATCCTTCCGGCGTCTTTGGTTGCCTGCCGCTGGATATCGTCGAAGTAGGCCGGCACGGTGACGATTGCTTCGCTGACTTCCTCGCCCAAAAACTCCTCAGCCGACTCGCGCAGCTTGTTTAGGATGACGGCCGAGATTTCGGGTGGGCTGTAATCCTTTCCCAAGATGTGGATTCGTACATCGCTGCTTTCGGAACCCGTCAACTGATACGGCAAAACCTCTTGAGCCTGCTGTACCTCAGGTGCGTTGAGCTTGCGCCCGATGAGTCGCTTCACGGCGTAGACAGTGTTCCTGGCGTTAGTCACCGCCTGCCGCTTGGCGATCTGCCCCACAAGTTGTTCACCCTTTTCAGTAAACCCCACAACCGATGGTGTGGTCCGTCCGCCTTCGCGGTTTGGGATGACCTGGGCCACGCCCCCTTCAATCACGGCGACACAAGAGTTCGTCGTTCCCAAATCGATTCCGATGATTTTTGCCATAAATCCTTCCTGGGATGAAGCGCTATTCAGACTGCGTCAGAGATCCAGCAAACCATTAAGATACACCTTTCATCGTGCCG
>Ga0180085_1000323_pt1 | contig 16997 bp, 15 predicted proteins | sample EasRiv730_16_10D_FD_123013 | JGI IMG/M metagenome (GOLD analysis project Ga0180085, IMG submission 123013) | Soil microbial communities from meander-bound floodplain in the East River, Colorado, USA - East River metaG ERMLT730_16_10D | ecosystem: Environmental > Terrestrial > Soil > Floodplain ... | reverse complement strand
GGCGAGCGGCGATGACTCCCAGAGCAGGGCCTTCAGCGACAGCTCGGGGTAGGTCTCGGCCAGGCCGCTCTTGCGCCGGTCCCGGTCCGGGTAGGGCAGACACGGCGCCCCGGCCGTCGCCAGGCCGGCCAGCAGCGCGTCGCCCGCGCCGCGCGCTCCGCCCGACGTCGTGCGCGACCAGGCCGGCAGGCGCGTGCCGAGACGGCGCTGCACGAGGATCTCGACGCGCCGTGCGCGGGCCGGCTTCGCCTGTGCGACGACCGGCACGTTGACGCCGAGGACGAACGGCTCACCCGCGGCGAGCTGCGCCACGGCTGCCGCGACGGCCGGCAGGCTCGGCGCGCGCAGGATCGACGCGACGCGCCCCGCGTCGTCGAGCGACACCAGCGTGTGCTCGGCCGCGCCCGAGGGCGGATCGCGAGTCAGATCGACGCCGAGGATTCGCACGACCGGCTCAGCCCAGCTCTTCCTCGATCACCCGGGCCAGCTCGGTCACGAGGCGTCGCACGCTCGTGGCGTCCTGCCCCTCGATCATCACCCGGGCCAGCGGCTCCGTTCCGGAATAGCGCAACACAACGCGACCGCATCCGTCAAGCGCCGTCTCGACCCGGCGCACGACCGGCCCGATGCGCGGATGGGCGCGCAGGTCGGGCTTGGCGCGCACGCGGACGTTGACGATCTCCTGCGGGTAAGGCCGGATGTCGTCGAGGATCGCATCGAGCGACGGGCCGTCGACGACCGCGTCGAGGAGCAACAGGCCGGTCAGCACGCCGTCGCCCGTCGTGGCGAACTCGCGGAAGATCACGTGCCCCGACTGCTCGCCGCCCAGCACGAGGTCCTCCGCGACCATCTTCTCGAGCACGTACTTGTCGCCCACGGGCGCGCGATGCAGGCGTACTCCCTCGCGGCCCAGCCGCTCCTCGAGCCAGAAGTTGCTCATGATCGTGGCCACGAGCGCGTCGCCGCGCAGGTGCCCGCTCCGCTTCAGCCGCGTCCCCGTGACGAACAGGATGTGGTCCCCGTCGACGACGCGTCCCTGCGCGTCGACCGCCAGGCAGCGGTCGGCGTCGCCATCGAAGGCCAGACCCACGTCGGCGCGCGTGGCGCGCACGCGCTCGGCGAGCGCCGCGAGGTGCAGCGAGCCGCACCCGAGGTTGATGTTGCGACCGTTGGGCTCGATGCCGATCGCATCGACGACCGCCCCGTAGTGCTCGAGCACGCGCGGCGCGAACGCGCAGGCGGCGCCGTTCGCGCAGTCGGCCACGACGCGCAGCCCGCGCAGCCGGCTCGCCGGCAGGACCGTCTCGAGCCGATCGACGTAGCGCGCGAGGAGCGTTGCGTCGGCCGCAGCCCTGGGGCCGCCCGCGCCCGGATCGGCCACACCGTGATCCAGGAGCAGCGCCTCGATTCGCTGCTCGAGCGAGTCGGGGAGCTTCGCGCCGTCGGCGCCGAACGCCTTGAGCCCGTTGTCCTGGAACGGATTGTGGCTGGCCGAGATCATCACGCCCGCGTCGAAGCCGCACGAGCGCACAATGTGTGCGAGGCCCGGCGTGCTGATCACGCCGGCATCGACGCCGTCGATCGCCCGCGAGCCGAGCCCGGCGGCCACGGCGTCGGTCAGCCAGGAACCGGATTCGCGAGTATCCCGGCCCAGCACCACGCGGCCCGACTTCGAGCCGGCTCGCAGCACTTCGGCCAGCGCGACGCCGAAGCAGCGCACGGTTTCCGGATCGAGCGGTGGCTCGCCGGCCACGGCCCGGATGCCGTCGGTCCCGAACAGTCGCTTCACGCCCCCCCCAAAGAGGGGTCAGGTCTCGAATCATGGGGTCGCCGCCGCGGCGACCCCATGATTCGAGACCTGACCCCGTTCTACTTCACGGTGACCAGCACGCGCTTCCGGCTGATCGATTTGACGAGGATGCGCATGCGTTCGCCAGCCGGAATATTCTCGAAGACCACCCGGACGTCAACCGCCTGCGGTCCGGAGCGCGCGACGAGGCCCGTCGCGTCGACCACCGGGCGCACCTGGGACGGCTCGAGACCCTTCAGCACGTTCGGCGGCCCGGACAGCGTCACGTCGAGGGTCTCCGGGACGACCGTGACCGACCCGACGGCCGACACGACCTCGACGGGCAGGCTCTCGAGCGTGCGCTCGGCGGCCCTCGCGTCGACGACGACCCGGACCTCGAGCGGCCGCGGGTCGGTCACGCGAACGCGGGCGCGATCGAGGACGATGCCCACGCGGGCCACGAACGGCGCCGACCGGCCGTCGAGCCGGATCGGGCTCGTTCGCAGGACTTCGAGATCGGCGACCTGGCTCGCCGGCCCTTCGACCGACAGCACCTCGGGCGTGACCTCCGTGCCGTAGACGGGGAAGCCGGTGGCCGGCCGCCCGAGGAACGTCGGCTCGACCGGCAGGTCCCGCTTGTGGCGGCGGTCGAGCTGGAGCCGTAGCCGGTCCGGGCGCACGAAGTCGACTTCGACGCCACCCGGGACGCCGACCAGATCTCGCGGCGAGAGCAACAGGTCGTGGTCTCCCGGCGTCGCGTCCGTGAGGTCCACGCGCAGCGCGATCGGCACCGGATCGAGGCGACGCATCCGGCTCTCCAGGCCGCGGAGCCGGACGGTGACCGTTGTCGGCGCGTTCGTCGAGACGACGAGGTCGTGTGCCAGCGAGAGGTCGAGCGGGACCTGGAGGTCCTGCAGGATCCAGCGCTCTCCCGCGACCGAGACCCAGATCGCGAAGGCCAGGCCGAGCGCGAGCAGCTTGAGCGGCCAGTTCGCCAGGACTCGCTCAAGCATCGCCCTGACCCTCCGCCACGCGAGCCAGCGTCGCTTGCGCGCCCGCCCCGAGCAGCGCCGCGCGCAGAGCCGCCTCGAGCCCCTGCGCGTCGAGCCCGCTCGTGATTCGTCCGCCGTCGGCCAGGCTCACCGTGCCGAGCTCCTCCGAGACCACGATCGCCAGAGCGTCCGACTCCTCCGTGATCCCGATCGCCGCGCGGTGGCGCGTCCCGTAGGTCCGCGACAGGCTCGGGTTCGTGGTCAGCGGCAGGTAGCAGGATGCGGCGCGGATCCGGCCGTCGCCGATGATCACCGCCCCGTCGTGGAGCGGCGAGCGCGGCATGAACAGGTTCAGCAGCAGGTCGTACGACACTCGCGCGTCGAGCGCGATCCCGGTCTCGGTGAACGTCCGCAGGCCCACCCCGCGCTCGAGCACGATCAGCGCGCCCATGCGCTTGCTGCCGAGCGAGGCCGCGGCGAGCGCGACCTCCTCGACCAGGCTCTCGGCGGCGCGCCGGGGCAACAGCGCGTTGAGCGGATTGCGCCCCAGGTGGGCCAGGGCGCGCCGGATCTGGTTCTGGAACACGACGATCACGAGCAGCGGGATGTACAGCAGCAGGTTGCCCAGGATCGTGTGCAGCGCGCGCAGCTCGATCAACCCCGGGCCCGTCGCCACGTAGCACAGGGCCAGGGCGCCGAGGGCCAGCAGCACGTTCACCGAGCGCGTGCCGCGCAGCAGCAGCAGCAGCTGGTAGATGATCAGGGCCAGGAGCAGGATGTCGAGCACGGCCCACACGCCGAGGTCGTGCAGGTGTAGCGCGGCGTACAGCCGATCGATCATCGCATCCTCAAGCCCCGCGGATCGCGTCGATCATACGCACGACGCGGACCGTGGCGCGCACGTCGTGCGTGCGGATCACGTGCGCCCCGTGGGCCGAGGCCAGGGCGGCCACGGCCAGGCTGCCCTCGAGCCGCTCGTCGACCGGCAGGTCCAGCACGGAGCCGACGAAGCTCTTGCGCGAGGCTCCGATCACGATCGGTCGCCCGATGCGGGCGAAGCCGGCCAGCCGGCGCAGGATTGCCAGGTTGCCCTGCGGCGACTTGCCGAAGCCCAGGCCCGGATCCACGAGGATCTTGCCCTCGGGGATCCCGGCGTCGGTGGTCCGCGCGACGGCCTGCTCGAGGAACGCCGCGACCTCGGCGACGACGTCGCGGTAGCCCGTGTCGTGCTGCATCGTCCGCGGCGTACCGCGCATGTGCATCAGCACGGCCGGGACGCGGCGCTCGCGGAGCAGTCCGAGCATCGCCGGGTCGCCGAGCGCCGAGACGTCGTTCACCATGTCGGCGCCGGCGTCGAGCGCCCGCTGCGCGACTTCCGCCTTCGACGTGTCGATCGAGATCCGCACGGTCGAGCGTGCGCGGATGGCCTCGATCACCGGGGCCACGCGCTCGATCTCGATCGCCGCCGCGACCGGCTCGGAACCGGGGCGCGTGCTCTCGCCGCCCACGTCGAGCAGGTCGGCCCCCTCCTCGGTCATCCGCGCGGCGGCCTCGGCGGCTCGCGCCGGGTCGAGGTGCCGGCCGCCGTTGGCGAACGAATCGGGCGTGACGTTGAGGATGCCCATCACGCGGGTGACGGTCCCGAGCGCCAGGACGCCACCGTCGGCGAAGCGGATCTCGAAGCCGGAGCGGTCGTCCACCCGCCGTCAGGCCGGCTGCTTGCCCGGCTCGGGCAGGACACCCGGGCTCCGGGCGGCCTCCGGGCTGCCGCTCGCCGCGGCAGCCTCGGGCTCGACCGGGGCGTGGACACGCGCGGGCAGGGTCTCGCCGCGCACGATCGCGGCGACCTGCTCGCTGTCGAGCACCTCGTGATCGAGCAGCGCCTCGGCGACGCGGGTCAGGGCGGACTCGTTCGAGGCCAGGATGGTGCGCGAGCGCTCGTAGCCCTCGACGACGATGCGCTTGACCTCGTGGTCGATCTCGACGGCCGTGGCCTAGCTGTAGTCCCGGTGCTGGGCGATCTCGCGACCCAGGAAGATCTGCTCCTCCTGCTTGCCGAAGGTCAACGGGCCCATGCGGCCCGACATGCCCCACTCGCAGACCATCTTGCGGGCGATCTCGGTGGCGCGCTCGAAGTCGTTGCCCGCGCCCGTGGTCAGGCGATTGAGCTTCAGCTCCTCGGCCACGCGACCGCCCATCAGCACGGCGATCGTCGCCTCGAGGTATTCGCGGGAGTAGGTGTGCCGATCGTCGACCGGCAGCTGCTGCGTCACGCCCAGCGCCCGCCCGCGCGGGATGATCGTCACCTTGTGCAACGGGTCGGCGTTGGGCAGGAACATCGCCACGAGCGCGTGGCCCGCTTCGTGGAACGCGGTGGCCCGCTTTTCTTCCTCGCTGATGATCAGCGACTTGCGCTCGGTGCCCATCAGCACCTTGTCCTTGGCGATCTCGAAGTCGTCCTGCGCCACGGCCTTGCGGTTCTTGCGCGCGGCGTGCAGCGCGGCCTCGTTCACCAGGTTGGCCAGGTCGGCCCCGCTGAAGCCCGGCGTGGCGCGCGCGATCACGCTCAGGTCGATGTCGGGGCCGAGCGGGATCTTGCGCACGTGGACCTTGATGATCTCCTCGCGGCCGCGCACGTCGGGTCGCCCGACGACGACCTGGCGGTCGAACCGACCGGGCCGCATCAGGGCGGGGTCGAGGACGTCGGGGCGGTTCGTCGCGGCGATCAGGATCACGCCCTCGTTCGTCTCGAACCCGTCCATCTCGACGAGCAGCTGGTTCAGCGTCTGCTCGCGCTCGTCGTGGCCCCCGCCGAGACCCGCGCCGCGGTGGCGGCCGACGGCGTCGATCTCGTCGATGAAGATGATGCACGGCGCGTTCTTCTTGCCCTGCTCGAACAGGTCGCGCACGCGCGAGGCGCCCACGCCGACGAACATCTCGACGAAATCCGAGCCCGAGATGGAGAAGAACGGGACGTTGGCCTCGCCGGCGATGGCCCGTGCGAGCAGCGTCTTGCCCGTTCCCGGCGGGCCCATCAGCAGGACGCCCTTGGGGATCTTGCCCCCGAGCTTCTGGAACTTCTGTGGCTCGCGCAGGAAGTCGATGATCTCCTGCAGCTCTTCCTTGGCTTCTTCCACGCCGGCCACGTCGCGGAACGTGACCTTGCGGCCCTGGGACGAGGTGAGCTTGGCCCGCGACTTGCCGAAGGACAGCGCGCGGTTGCCTCCGCTCTGCATCTGCCGCATGAAGAAGATCCATACGCCCAGGAACAGCAGCATCGGCGACCAGGTCAGGAGCAGCGTCAGGAACGAGCTGTCACGCGGGCGCTCGGCCTTGACCTTGACACCCTGCTCGCGCAGGATCTTGCTCAGGTCGTCGTCCTTCACGATGTAGGTCGAGAACTTCTCGACCGGCCCGTCGAGCTGGATCCGCTCCTTCAGCTCCCCGCGGACCTCGTAGCCCACCGCGTCGCCGATCAGCACGATGTCCTTGACGTTGCCTCGGTCGAGCTGCTCGTAGAACACCGACTGGTCGAGCGTCCGGTGCTGGCCACTCGCGGTGTCGAAGATCTTGTAGCCGATGACGATCGCGGCGATGACGACGAGCCAGATGACGATCGTCTTGAGATGCGTATTCAAATCCGACGACCTCCGCCGGGGAGCGGCGATCTGCCTGCGGGAATTCGGGGCCCATTGCCCCGCCTTCAATATATAGAACGACACCCCGGCCTGCCATCGGGATCACGCGCGTGGCGCAGTTCCGGATGGGCCGATGCCGATCCGGCCCCCCCGGCGGACGGCGATCCGTCGCCCGGGCAGGTGCAGCTCGGCCGGCCGGATCGTGTGGGCCAGGCGCAGCAAGCCCTCGACGTGGCGCGCACCGATCCGGCGCGGATCGACCCCCGCGCGGCGCAGCGCCAGGTGCGCGATGCGTCGCCCCAGCACCGCGCCGTCGACCGCGAGCGCCGCGGCATCGAAGGACAGCCAGCCGTCGTGCCCCAGCGTGGCGATCGCGTCGAGTCGTTGCTCGGCCGCGGCGTCGAGATAGGCCGCATCCTCGCGGAAGCGCTCCGCGGCTTGCACGAGCAGGCGTGCGGCCCGCGGGTTGATCGCGTCCACGAGGACGGGGACCACGAGACGCCGGACCCGGTTGCGATCGAAGCGCAGGTTGCGGTTCGACGGGTCCTCGCGGCACGCGATGCGGTGACGGCGGAGCCAGGCCCGGATCTCCGCGCGCTCGAGCCCGAGCAGCGGCCGGACGAACGGCCCCGGCCCCGCCCGAGCCATCCCCGTGAGCGCGGTGGCTCCCGCGCCGCGCACGAGGCGCAGCAGCACGGTCTCCGCTTGGTCGTCGAGATTGTGGCCGGTCGCCACGTGGCTCGCGCCGACCGCCAGCGCCGCTTCGAGCAGGAACCCACGACGGACGCGGCGTGCCGCCTCCTCGGGCGACTCGTCTCGACGGGCCGCCTTGCGCACGTCGCGCCGGTCCGACACACAGGCCAAGCCGAGCCGGCCCGCGACGGACTCGACGAAGCGGCGGTCGGTCGCGGAGCCGCGACGCAGCGCGTGGTCCAGGTGCCCGACGACGAGCCGCAGGGGCCGGCGCGGCGCGGCGCGCGCGAGCAGGTGCAGCAGTGCGATCGAGTCGCCGCCCCCCGAAACGGCGACGAGCACGGTCGAGCCCGCGGGGAGCAGCTCGGCGAGCGCGCGACGGAACGCGATCTCGAGGCGATCGCCCACCCGAGCGTCAGTCGCCCGGGCGCTCGGCGATGCGACGCTCGAGCTCGGCGGCTTTCGTGGTGTCGCCCGCGGCGCGTGCCGCGGCGGCCCAGCGCTCGAGCACGCGCCCCACGGTCGAGGCGGGACTGCCCGCGGCTTCGAGGTCGGCCAGCGCCGACTCGTAGAGCGCGGTCGACTCGGCCGGGCGCTTCAGGTCGTCGAGCGCGAGGGCCAGGTTGAAGCGGGTCGTGCCCAGCTCCGCGCGGTTGACCTGGGCCGCGGCCCCCTCGATTCCCACCGCCCGCCGCAGCACGGGCTCGGCCTCGCCCGGACGACCGGCTCGGCGCAACACCACGCCGAGCTCGGAGAGGGTGGCGGCGATCGCCGCGTCCGCGGCATGCACCCGCTCCAGGACGCCCAGCGAGCTGCGGTAGAGCGCTTCGGCCTCCGCGAGCTGCCCGGCCGAGCGCAGCGCCTCGGCCAGGTTGTTCTGGCTCAGCGCGACGCGCTCGGCCTCCGGGCCCAGGTTCAGCTTCCACACGCGGACCGCCTCGCGGAACAGCTCGATCGCTCGCGGCACGTCGCCCCGCGCGCGGTGCACCTGCGCCAGATTGGTCAGCGCCATGGCGCGGTTCGGGTTGTCGGCGATCCGCGCGTTGTCGATGTTCCCCACGGCCTCGCCGAGCAGCTTCTGCGCTCGATCGAGATCGCCCTGCAGGTAGGCCACGAGCCCCATGTTGTTGAGCGTCTCTGCGACCTCGGGCGCCGAACGCCCGAGCGCGGCCTCGCGGATCGCGATCGACTTCTCGTACTCGGCGAGCGCTTCGGCGAGCTGACCCGACTCCTGGTACAGCAACGCGATCCGATCGTAGGCCCGGGCCAGGCTGACGTCCTGCGCGCCGACGACGCGCTGGTGCGCCGCGGCGACGCGACGAAACGTCTCGATGGCCTCGGCGTTCCGGCCCAGCGCCTGCTCGACCTCGCCGAGGCCCGTGAGCGCATCGCGGATCTCCGTATCGTTCCCGCCCTTCTCGGCTGCGCGCACGGCCGAGCCCCAGAGCCCGACCGCGTCGTCGAGCCGGCCGGCGTTCGTCGCTTCACGCGCGCGGGCCACGAGCGACGCGAGGTCGGGCTCCGCGGCGCAGGCCAGCGTGCCCAGGGCCAGGGCGACCGGGACCAGCAGGCCGAGCGCTCGTGTCAGCATGGCGGGGAACATACAGGGAATCGGGGCCCGCCTCAAACGGACCAGGGGTCCACGACCTCGAGGCCGGCGAAGCCAAAGTCGGCGACGTTCCGCGTGACGAGCCGCAGACCATGGTGCAGCGCCGTCGCCGCCAGCAAGCTGTCGATCGCGGGAAGCGAGCGCGTGGCTGCGCCCGTCAGCCGTCCCCAGCGCTCGGCCACCTGCGCGTCGATCGGTAGCAGCCGCTCTCCGAACCACGCGGGGAGGTCCTGCTCGAGCCACAGCCGCAGGCGTTCCTTGCGCCTCGGCTCCGTCAGGCGCTCGACGCCTCTGCGAATCTCGCCCAGGCTCAGCACGCTGAGGTGCAGCGCGCCGTCCGGCACGCCGCCGAACCAGCGCACGACCCGCGTGCTGGGCTTTCGCCGGACGAGCTCGGACACGACATTCGTGTCGAGCAGGTAGCTCACAGCTCGAATTCGCGGGTGGACGACCCGTCGCGCTCGATGGTCAGATCGAGCCCCACCAGGGGCGAACGCCGAAGGAACGCGAGGAAGGACGGCTTCTCGCCCCGCAAGTGATCGTAGTCGGACCTCGACAGGACGACCGCCGCAGGCTTGTCGTGCAGCGTGATCTCCTGCGGCCCGGACGTGCGCGAGGCGCGCACGACCTCGCTGAACCGAGCCTTGGCCTCCTGGAGCTGCCAGCGTCGCATGGCCACACCTCATTCTAGTCAGACTGGTCAGAATCGTACGGCGAGCGTCCGACTGGGTCAAGTCCTGCTCCGACCCGTGCCGACGCTTCTGCTCGGGTGGTAACCTGCACCGACTTCGTTCGAGCGAGGAGCCGATGGCGACGAGCGCAGGGCCGGAAATCGAGCAGGCGCTGCGCGAGCGGAGCTTCGGTCGCCTGCGCTCGGTGCTCGACCCGCTCGAGCCGCGCGACGTCGCGGAAGCGATCCAGGGGCTCGACGCCGAGGACCGGGCTCTCGCGTTCCGTGTGCTGTCGCGCGACAAGGCCGCGGACGCCTTCGAGTACCTGCCGGCGGAAGATCAGGAGGGGCTGCTCAAGGCGCTGGGCACCGATCACGTGGCCCAGATCCTGAACGACATGTCGCCCGACGACCGGACCGAGCTGCTCGAGGAGCTGCCGGCCGCGGCGACGAAGCAGCTCCTGGCCCTGCTGACCGCCGACGAGCGCAAGCAGGCGGTGCAGCTCTTGGGCTATCCCGAGGACAGCATCGGCCGGCTGATGACCCCCGACTTCATCACCGTGCGCGCGGGCTGGACGGTCGCGCAGGCGCTCGAGCACATCCGGCGAAACGGCGAGGACAAGGAGACGCTGAACGTCATCAACGTCGTCGACGACGACGGGCGGCTGATCGACGACCTGCGCGTGCGCAAGCTGCTCCTGGCGAGCCAGGAGGCGCACATCCGCGACCTGTGCGACGGCAGTTTCGTCGCGCTCAAGGCTACGGACGATCAGGAGAACGCGGTACGCGTGTTCCAGGAGTACGACCGGGTGGCCTTCCCGGTCACCGATTCGCGCGGCATCCTGCTCGGGATCGTCACCGTGGACGACGTGCTCGACGTGGCCCAGGAAGAGGCGACCGAGGACATCCACAAGATCGGCGGCAGCGTCGCTCTCGACGATCCGTACATGGACATGGACATCCTGACGCTCGTGCGCAAGCGCGCCGGCTGGCTGGCGCTGCTGTTCCTCGCGCAGCAGGTCACGGTGAGCACGATCGACGTGTTCTCGGGCCGGCTGGCGCAGGCGGCCGCACTGGTGCTGTTCATTCCGATGATCGTCTCGAGCGGAGGCAACAGCGGGTCGCAGGCCGCGACGTTCGTCGTCCGCGCGATGGCGCTGGGCGAGGTCACGCTCGGCGACTGGTGGCGCGTGATGCGTCGCGAGATCCTGTGCGGCCTGGTCCTGGGAGGCTTCCTGTCCGTGCTCGGGGCGTCCCGCATCGCGCTGGGCCACGGCGTATTCGACTCGTACGGCGACCAGTGGGCCGCGCTCGCGCTGGCTGTCGGCCTGTCGCTGGTGTGCGTGGTGCTGTGGGGCGTGCTGATCGGGTCGATGCTGCCGTTCGTGTTGCGCCGCTTCGGTCACGACCCCGCGGCGTCGTCGACGCCCTCGGTGGCCACGATCGTGGACGTGACGGGGATCGCGATCTACCTGGTGCTCGGAACGACCATCCTGGGGTGAAGGCGATGCGCGTCGGCTTCCTGCAGTTCCGTCCGCTGTTCGGTGAGCCCGCACGCAACGCGCGAACCGTGGTGCGGGCCCTGCGCGACACGCAGGCCGATCTGATCGTGCTGCCGGAGCTCGCGCTCAGCGGGTACTACTTCGCCGGTCGCGCGGAAGCCCGCGCGCTGTCGGAGGATCCGCGCAAGTCGCTCGTGCTCGGGAGCCTGATCGAGCTGTGCCGCGAGCGACGGTTCCATCTCGTGCTCGGCTTTGCCGAGCGCGCCCGCGACCGCGTGTTCAACAGCGCGCTGCTGCTCGGTCCGCGCGGGATCGAGAAGACCTACCGCAAGCTCCACCTGTTCCACGAGGAGAAGCGCTGGTTCGACCCCGGGGACCTGCCGCTCGAGGTGGCACGCGTGCGCGGTGTCGGGCTGGGCATGATGATCTGCTTCGACTGGATCTTCCCCGAGGTGGCGCGGACGCTCGCGCTCCAGGGGATGCAGGTCCTGGCCCATCCGTCGAACCTGGTGCTCGACCTGTGCCAGCGCGCGATGTTCGCGCGCGCAGTCGAGAACGCGGTGTTCACCGTCACGGCGAACCGCTCGGGTCGCGACGTGAGACCCCACGGCACGCTGCGCTTCACCGGGGCGAGCCAGATCCTCGGTCCGCGCGGCGAGCTCTTGGCGCGGGCCAAGGCCAGCGGAGCCTGCCTGCGCGTCGTCGAGCTGGATCCGACCCGCGCGCGCGACAAGCGCATCACGCGGCGCAACGACCTGTTCGCCGACCGGCGGCCAGAGCTCTACGAGCTGGGCTAGTGGGGAGCGGCTCCTTCGAGTTCCTCGTCCGCCACGGCTACACGGTCGTGTTCGCGGCAGTCCTCGCCGAGCAGCTCGGGCTGCCGATCCCGGCGATTCCGGTGCTGCTCGCGGCTGGGGCGCTGCTGGGTGCGGGGAAGCTGTCGCTCGGGCCCGTTCTCGGGGTCGCACTGGCCGGGGCGCTCGTCGGGGATCTGCTGTGGTACGCGCTGGGGCGGCGGCGTGGCATGCCGGCGGTTCGATGGCTGTGCGGCATCTCGCTCGAGCCCGATTCGTGCGTGCGCCGGACCGAGGAGATGTTCGCCCGACACGGCGCGCTGTCGCTGCTGTTCGCCAAGTTCGTTCCCGGGCTGAGCACCGTTGCGCCACCCCTCGCGGGCGTGTTCCATATGCGACTCGCACGCTTCCTCGCGCTCGACGTCGCGGGCACGCTGCTATGGGCCGGCGCCTTCTTCGGGCTCGGCTTCGCCTTCGCCGATCAGCTGGAGCACCTTGCCGGGCACGCCGCCCTCCTCGGCAGCCGGCTGTTCGCGATCCTGCTGGGCGCGCTGCTCCTGTACGTCGCGGCGAAGCTCGTCCACCGCCGGCGCTTCCTGCGCTCGCTCCGCATCGCGCGGATCACGCCGGAAGAGCTGAAGGGGAAGCTGGATGCCGGCGAGGATGTCGTCGTCGTCGACCTGCGCCACTCGCTCGATTTCGAGGCCGCCCCGTTTCGCATCCCGGGTGCGCGTCGGCTGGACGCCGCGCGGGTCGAGCAGGAGCACGAGGTCATCCCGCGGGATCGCGAGATCGTCCTGTACTGTACGTGACCCAGCGAAGCCTCGAGCGCCCGGGTGGCGCTGCTGCTGCGGAGCAAAGGAGTGACGCGCATCCGGCCGCTCCTGGGCGGGCTCGACGGCTGGCGCGCGCGCGGATTCCCGGTGGACGGCCTCGAGCCGGCGAGACCCGACTGACCGGCTGCTTCGCAGGGCTATACTGCGCCCGAGACGCTCATGGGGTCGGACCGGCGCGGAACGGACGCTCGCACGCAGACGCGAAGGCTCGCGCGGACCGCGACGGATTCCTCTGTTCCCGCCCATTCGGGCCGCGCGCCCGAGCGACTCGCTCCGTCGGCAGTCCTCGTCAGCCCGGAGTCGGGCCTGCGCTACACGATCGAACGACGGCTCGGTGAGGGCGGCTTCGGCCAGGTGTATCTGGCCACGCGGCTCGGACGCTCCGCGGTCGTGCCCGAGGCCGTCTGCATCAAGGTCAGCGCGCGCATCGACGGCTGGCTGCGCGAGGCCTACTTCGGTCAGCTCCTCGACAAGCACCCGCGAGCGATCCGCATGTACGACGTGTTCCCGCTCCTGCGCCCGGACGGCCGAGTCCTGTACTGCCTCGTGCTCGAATACGCGCGCCACGGCGACCTGAGCGCGTTCCTCGAGCGCGATGGCCGCGGCTGGCCCGAGCCGGTCGCGCGGCGCGAGATCGCCGGGATCCTCGAGGTGCTGGGCAAGCTGCACCGCGGACAGATGCTGCATCGCGACCTGACGCCGCTGAACGTGTTCGTGTGCGACGAGCCACGATTGAAGCTCGGCGACTTCGGCATCGTGCGCCAGCAGAGCGACAGTCGCGGGATCAGCGCCCGGACGATGAACACGCTCACCGCCCCGAGCGACATCATCGCCGGTCAAGCGCCGATGTGGCAGGCGCGGGACGACGTGTACCAGGTGGGTCAGCTGCTGGCGATGCTGCTCAAGGGCGACGCAAGGTCGAGGATCCGGACGGGAGACGTCCGCCACCTGCCTTGCAGCGACGCGCTGAAGGAGATCGTCTACCGCTGCATCGGCGAACGCCGCAAGCGCTACGAGAGCGCGAACGAGATGATCGAAGCGCTGCGCACGCCGCGCCAGACTCTCGAAGCCGGTGCGCTGCGCACCCTCGACGGCGTCCACATCGCGTTCACCGGAATCCTGACCAAGCGCCGCAGCGAAGCGGCGCGGGCGGCGCGCCGCGCGGGCGCGATCGTCCACGGCGGGCCGTCGGCCAAGACGACCGTCGTGGTCCGCGGCCGCCCCAATCCCCTGCAGGCGGCGGGGCGGGACGGTGGGCTGAAGCTGATGGAGCTGAAGCGGCTACGGGAGAAGGGGCAACGGATCACTCTGCTCAACGAGGCTCGGTTCTGGCGTCTCGTCGCGCGGCCACGACGGCGGTTCTGAGCTACCGCTCACACGGTGGGCAGCCCTTGTCGAGGACGATCTTCCACGATCCGTCGGGCTCGCGGCGCCACACCGAGTTGAACGTGCCGATGCGCTTGCCCGACGGGTCGTAGACCGGGCCGCTCGACATCGCGAGCGTGCCCGAATCGAGCACCTCGACCTCGGCCGGCTCCCAGGCGAACGGCGCACGCGGCCCGTCGAACCAGCGCTTCCAGCCCGCCGCGACCGCAGCCTTGCCGCGCAGGACGCCGCCGTCCGAGAAGAACAACGTCTCGTCCGCCAGGTGCGCCGTGAACGCCGCATGGTCGCGGTCGGCCATGCTCTTGGCGAACGCCGTCTCCGTTCTTCGCACCTGCTCCTTCAGATCGGCGTTGCTCGGCGCCGGCCCTGGACCGGAGAGCAGCGTGGCCAGGCCGAGCGCGATCGCGTGGAGCACCATGGGTTTCTCCTTCGTCCTTCAGCCATCGAGGCCGATTCTCTTCAACAGCGCCGCGAATCGCGGGTTGTCCCGTAGCGGATCGAACCGCGGCTCGACACGCAGGAACGCTGCGCCGACCGCCCGCAGCTCGACAGCGTCCTCCACGCGTTCGATCGCGACGTCGAGCTCACCGAGCCCGGTGTGGATCAGCGCCGTCTCGTACGGGGACACGTAGCGAGATCGAGCCAGCGTGTCGAGCTCGTCGAGCGCGCGGCGGGCCTCGGTCTCCCGTCCCGCCCGGGCGCAAGCGTGTCCGAGAGACCCGAGCATGCCCGCGCGGCCCGCGAGCGAGGTCGCGCCCTCCTGGTACTCGGCGATCGCCTCGTCGAACCGGCCCTGCTGCTCGAGCGACCAGCCGAGCCACAGGTGAGCCTGCGGGAAGTGAGGGTCGAGCTCGAGCGTTCGCCGGCAGTGCTCGATCGCTTCGTCGTACTTCCGGCAGTAGTACAGGAGCCATCCCGCGGCGGCGTTGATGATCAGCGACAGCGGGTCGAGCGCCCGGGCCCGATCCATCTCGGCCACGCCGTCGTCGAATTTGCCGCGCAAGACGCTGTTGACCGCGTACCACTGGTGCGCCGGAGCGTAGTTCGGGTTCAGCGTCTGGGCGCGGCGGTAGCCGTCGGCCGAGGCGTTCCAGTCCCATTCATGATACTGCCGGACGTACGCGAGGGACGCGTGGGCCTCGGCCAGCGCGGGGTCGATCGCCAGCGCCTTCTCGGCCGCGGCGCGGGCCAGTGGGAAGCACTCGTCCGGGCGGACGAGCCCGTAGAACCCGAGGATCGAATGCGAGTCCGCCAGGCCGACGTGCGCCGGCGCGTAGTCCGGATCGACGGCCAGCGCGCGTCGGAAGAACTCGATGCCCTTGCGCAGGCTGTCCTCGGTGCGCTTGTTCCAGTGGTAGCGCCCCTGCAGGTACAGCTGGTATGCCTCGCTGCTGACCGTCGCGCGACGAGCGAGCTTGCGGCGGTCGGCGCGGGTCAGGCGCAGGCGGAGCTTCTCCGTGATCTCGGCCGAGATCTCGTCCTCGACGGTCAGGATGTCGTCGAGCTTGCGCGCGTAGCGCTCGCCCCACAGCTGCGAGCCGTCGTCGACGTCTACGAGCTCCGTGCGCAGGACGAGCGCATCGCCGCGCTGCGCCAGGCTGCCCGTGAGCACCGCGCGCACGCCGAGCTCGCGGCCGACCGACTGCGGATCGACGTCCTTGCCCTTGTACCGGAACATCGTCGCCCGGGCCATCACGCGCAGGCCGGTGAGGCGCGACAGGCCGTAGATCAGGCTCTCCGTGATGCCGTCGCTGAGATAGTCGGCCTGCGGGTCGGCGCTCGCGTTGGCGAACGGCAGGATCGCGAGCGAGTCGATGCCCTTCGAGCGCCGCTTGCCCGGCGGGCGCGCGGGACGGCGGTCGTCGAGGACCGAGCGCAGCGCGAACGCCAGGTCCCGCGCCGACTGATACCGGTCCTCCGGGCACTTCTCGAGGCAGTGACCGATCACACGCACGAGCTCCGCCGGAACGTCCTTGGCCCAGACGGTCGGATCGGCCGGCTCCTGGTGCAGGATCGAGCCCATCGTCTCCTCGGCGGTCCGCCCGCTGAACGCGCGACGGCCGGCGAGCATCTCGTACAGCACCAGACCGACGGCGAACAGATCGCTCGCCGGGCGCGCGTCCTCGCCGCGGATCTGCTCGGGCGAGAGGTACGCCGCCGTGCCGACGACGCCGCCCGGTCGCGTGCGGACGGTCGCCGTGGGAGACGAGCTCGGGTCCCCGTCGATCGCGGTCGCGGGACGGGCCAGCCCGAAGTCCAGGATCTTCACCCGGCCGGTCGACAGGACGAACAGGTTCTCGGGCTTGAGATCGCGATGGACCAGCGCCTTGTCGTGCGCCGCGGTCAGTCCTTCCGCGACCTCGATCGCGATCTCGACCGCCCGGCGCCAGTGCAGCGCCGAAGCGGACACGCGGTCGCGCAGCGTTTCGCCTTCGAGCAGCTCCATCACGGCGAACGACACGCCGCGATCCGAGCCGAAATCGTGCAGCGCCAGGATGTTCGGATGGGACAGGGCGGCGAGCGCCTTGGCCTCGGCCTCGAACCGCGAGAGCGCGGTCGGATCGGCGAGCAGCCGCTCCGGAAGGACCTTGACCGCCACGAGCCGGTCGAGCCGCGTGTCGCGCGCCCGGTACACCTCGCCCATACCTCCCGCGCCGAGCGGCGCGAGGATCTCGTACGGGCCGAGACGCGTTCCTTCGGCCAGGGTCATCGTGAGGTCCCGGAAGCGACGCACGAGTATACCGGTCGCCTAGGGCGCGCTGCCCGACACCCCGAACCCGGCCCAGTAGTACGGGTGCTCGTACGGACGGACGCCGTCGCGACGATACGCGCGCAGGCGCCCTGCGCCCGCTGCAGCGCGCGGGCGGCGTCGCCCTTCGCTGCCAGCTCCTTGTACATCGAGCGCATGAGCAGCGCGGTGCTCGCGTCCTCGACCTGCCACAGGCTCGACACGACGCGCCGCGCGCCGCGCCGCTGCACGAGTGCGCTCAGGCCGTCGATCTCGCGGCCGTCGTCGGTCGTCGCGCCGCCGAGGCCGGTCTGGCACGCCGAGAGCGTGAGCAGCTCGATGCCGTGGAAGTCGAGTGCC
>Ga0180085_1000322_pt1 | contig 17013 bp, 20 predicted proteins | sample EasRiv730_16_10D_FD_123013 | JGI IMG/M metagenome (GOLD analysis project Ga0180085, IMG submission 123013) | Soil microbial communities from meander-bound floodplain in the East River, Colorado, USA - East River metaG ERMLT730_16_10D | ecosystem: Environmental > Terrestrial > Soil > Floodplain ... | reverse complement strand
CGGGACTGTCAAGAAGGACCGTCGTATCCGTCAATTACGACGGCCGGCGGGTGCCTCGGCGCGGGCCGACCGCCGCAGCTGGGCCACCTCGCGGGGGGTCAGCGGGCGGAAGCGGCCGGGGGGCAGCGTCCCCAGCTCGAGACCGTCGTAGCGCGTGCGGCGCAGCCGCTGGACCGGGTGGCCGACCGCCTCGAGCATCTTGCGCACCTGGCGCTTTCGTCCTTCCTGCAGCACGAGCTCGACCCAGGCCGTCGTCCCCGTGCGCCGCACCACCTCGACCCGCGCCGGAAGCGTGGGCCGTCCCTCGATGCGGACTCCGCCACGAGCGAGTCGCGCGAGCGATTCGGGTCCGGGGATCCCGCGCACCTTGGCACGGTACGTCTTGGTCACGCCGGTCGAGGGGTGCATCAGCGCGCGGGCGAGCTCTCCGTCATCGGTGAGCAGCAGCAACCCCTCGGACTGATAGTCCAGGCGTCCTACGGGGAAGACGCGCACCGCCACGCCGCGCAGCAACTGCAGCACCGTGGGACGGCCCTCCGGGTCACGCATCGTCGTGACGCAGCCGCGTGGCTTGTGGAGCATCAGGTACGTGTGGCGCGCAGGCGGTCCCGGGATCGGACGGCCGTCGACGGCCAGGCGGTCCCGGCTCGGATCGACGCGCGAGCCCAGCGCGGTCACGATCTGTCCGTTCACGCGCACGCGGCCCTCGGTGATCAGGCGATCCGCCGCGCGCCGCGACGCAACGCCAGCCCGGGCCAGCGCCAGGTTGAGCCGTTCGCTCAATGTCCGCTCCCGGGCGAGTCGTCCGGATCCACGCCTCCGTCCCAGTCCTCGATCTCGCCGTCTTCGAGCGGCAGGATCTCCACCTCGTCCGCCGCGGGCTCGCCGACCGACGCCGTCGTGCGCGCGATCTCGACCGCCTCGTCCGCAGCGAGCCCGGCGAGCTCGCCGAACTCCTCCATCGAGGGCAGGTCACCCAGCCGGTTCAGACCGAAGTGGATCAGGAACTGCTTCGAGGTTCCGTAGAGCAGCGGGTGCCCGACGACCTTCTTCCGCCCGAGCGGTCGGATCAGCTTCTTTTCCAGGAGCGTCTTCACGGCGGCCGCCGGGTCCCGGCCGCGGATGGCCTGGATCTCGGGCAGCGTCACGGGCTGCCGGTAGGCCACGATGGCCAGCGTCTCGATCGCGGCGGGCGAGAGCCGCGTGCGGTTGCGCTGGCGCATGTACTGGCGCACCCAGGTTCCGACCTCGGGCCGCGTGGCCAGGCGGAAGCCGCCGGCCACCGCTTCGACGCGCAGGCCGGAGCGGCTCTGCTCCAGGCTCTCCTCGAGTCTCCGCACGGCCTCCTCGACGTCGCCGACGGGAATCCCGCCGAACGCGCGGGCCAGCTCCGTCGCGGCCACCGGCTCTTCGGATGCGAAAATCGCCGCGCCGACGGCGGGCACGAGCCACTCGGCGGTCGGGAGCGCGGCGCTCGGCGTGGGGTCGACGTCCGTCACGGGGCTGCCTCCGGGGTTGCATCCTCGGGCCCGGCTGGCCCCTCGACGAGACGGATGCGGATCTCGCCCAGGCGCTTGCGCTGGTAGGCCACGATCAGCCGCAGCCGCAGCATTTCGAGCACGGCCAGGAACGCCGCGATACGCTCGACGCGCGTCGGCAGGTCCTCGAACAGGCCCAGCAGGTCGATCGTGCGCCGTTGCTCGAGCAGGTCGGTCAGCCAGGCGATCTTCTCGGCCACGGTGACGTGGTCGCGCCGGATGTGGATCCGCGCTTCCTCCCCGAGCCGTGACAAGAGCTCGCGGAACGCCCGGACCAGGTCGACCAGGTCGACCGCGAGCATCTCCTCGTCGCGGAAGTCGGCCGGAACCTCGTCGCGCGTCCAGATCAGCTGCTGGCGGCTGTCGAGCGCGTGCAGAGTCTCCGCGGCCTGCTTGAAGCGCTGGTATTCGAGCAGCTCCTGGACCAGCCCGGCGCGTGGGTCCTCGGCCTCGCCGTCCTCGGTCGTCGGATCGACCGGCAGCAGCATGCGCGACTTGATGTGCACGAGCGTGGCCGCGAGCACGAGGTACTCCCCGGCCACCGTGAGGTTCAGCTCGCGCATCGCCTCGAGGTGCGCGTTGTACTGCTCGGTGATCTCGAGGATCGGAATGTCGAGGATGTCGACCTCGTTCACGCGCACGAGGTGCAGCAACAGGTCGAGCGGACCCTCGAACTGGCCCGCGCGGATGCGGTACCCGTCGCCGGCCTCGCCGCGCGCGCCCGCGGTGACTGACTCGGGCTCGAGGCTCATCGGACCGTGCCTCCCAGGCCCATCGCGCGCCGCACGTCCGTCAGCGTGGCCTCGGCGACCTCACGCGCACGTGCGGCACCGCGCGCCAGGATCGCTTCGACGCGAGCGGGATCTCGCGCGAGCTCGGCGCGCCGTGCGCGCAGCGGCTCGAGGCGTCGATCGATCTCCGTGCGCAGCGCGGCCTTGCAATCGCGGCAGCCGATCCCGGCGCTGCGGCAGCCGTCCGCGGCCCAGGTGCGGATCGCTTCGGGCGAGAACACCTTGTGATGCGCGAAGACCGGGCAGATCTCCGGGTTCCCCGGGATGTGCCGATGCGTGCGCTGCGGATCGGTCAGCATCGCGTCGACCTTGGCACGCAGGCAGGTCGCGTCGTCCCGCAGGTCGATCGCGTTGCCGTAGGACTTCGACATCTTGCGCCCGTCCGTTCCGGGCAGGCGTGGCGCGGGCGTCAGACGCGGCTGCGGCTCGGGGAACACCTGGCCGTAGAGATGATTGAACCGCCGAGCGATCTCGCGCGCCAGCTCGAGGTGCGGCACCTGGTCCTCGCCGACCGGCACGTAGCGGGCCCGGTAGACCAGGACGTCCGCCGTCTGCAGCAGCGGATACCCGAGGAAGCCGTAGGTGTGCAGATCGCGCCCGCGCAGCTCCTCCTGCTGTTCCTTATAGGTCGGCACACGCTCGAGCCACGACAGGGGTACGATCATCGAGAGCAGCAGGTGCAGCTCGGCATGCGCGCGCACGTCCGATTGGACGAACAGGCAGGCGCGCTCGGGATCGATCCCCGCGGCGAGCCAGTCGAGCGCGACCTCGCGCACGTTCCCCGGGATCGCCGACGGATCGGCGTAGTCGGTCGTCAGGGCGTGCCAGTCCACGATCGCGAAGTAGCACTCGAAGTCGGCCTGCATGTCGACCCAGTTGTCGAGCGCGCCGACGAGGTGGCCCAGGTGCAACGGCCCCGTGGGCCGCATCCCGGAGAGCACGCGGGGGCGCTTGGAGTCGCTCATGTGGGGCGGATCGAGGCCCCAGGCTGGCCTCGCGAAGCCCCGCAATGTACCACGCCGCGTACGGGCGAATCAACGCGCGCCGCGGGCCTTCTCGATCGCGCGCGCGAGCTTCGTCGCGCCGCCCTTGCAGGCCAGCGACTCGACCTCCTGGACCACCTTCTCGACGAACTCCTCCTCGGCGGCGGCGTGCGGGTCCTCGCCCTGTTGCGGGCGCCAGGACTCGGCGGCGAGCCAGTGCTTCGCGCGGACGATCTCCCCGCTCGCCGAGCCGAGCCGCAGCTCGATCCCCGTGCGGGCCGAGACCGTGGCCACGACGCGGCTCGCCATGTCGATCGGGTTGGAGTTGGGCGAGACCCGCTCGCTGATGCTGGCCTCGTTGTGCGTCACGTCCTCGAAATCGTCGAGTCGGACGATCAGCTGCAGGTCGCGCGGCGTGGCCAGCGGGAGGCTCTCGACCGAGCCGAAGCAGGGTGAGCCGCCCAGGCGCGCGAGCAGGCCCTCGACGATCCGGCGCAGCGGGCGCTCGGGCCCGGGCGGCGTGCCGTAGGCCACGTCGAGGGCCAGGCTGTAGCGCGGTGGAGGCGGCGGCGCCTCGGTCGGGGCCAGGCCGAGGGACAGCGCGCCGAGCGCGAGGCCGCAAGCCAGGCTGCGAGCGGTCATGCGCGGAAGACCAGCTTGACCATGCCGCAGCCCAGTCGATCGCCGTCGGCGAGCGGCTGGGGCTGCCCGGCGGTGAGGCGCGTCCCGTTGACGAACGTCCCGTTCAGCGCCCCGACTTCCTCGACCACCACCAGGCCCTCCGGAGTCTCGAGGATCCGTGCGTGGCGCCGCGAGACGCTGCGCTTCATGTCGTGCTCGCTCAGGTCGACGTCCGGGCGCATCTCCGTCACCGGATCGAAGCGTCCGATCAGCGTCTCGGCGCCGGCGAGCGGGAACACCGTGCCCTGGTCCTCGACCTCGAGCCGACGGCCGTGCTCCGGCGCGACCGTTGCGGCGCGCACGGCAGCGCCGCCGACGCTGCGCGGACGCGCCTGGGGCCGCGGCCCGGCGCGCTCGATCTCCTCCATGCGGCGCTCGGTCTCGCGCAGGCGGATCGACAGCTTGCGCAGCATGCGGATCGCGATCTCGATGTTCCCCTTGATCATCTTGTCGAAGATCGTGCTCGTGATCTCGATCAGCTCGACGGGCTCCTTGGCCTCGGCGTGGCTCGTGCGCGGCAACCCCTCGAGGATCGACATCTCGCCGAAGAAGTCGCCCTTCTCCATCACGCCGAGCTCGCGCACCCCGCCCTCGACCTCGCGGAACAGCCGCACCGCGCCCGACTGCACGATGAACATCGTCGTGCCGCGGTCGCCCTCGCTGAACACGCGCTCGCCGGGCCGGAAGCGGACCGTGAAGTTGTGGAACGGGTTCTTGGCCACGGCGGGGTTGGGGGAAGTCAATGCGGGCCTCCCTCGTCCGGGGTCGCGGACGCTCCCGACGCCGCGCGATCGAGCAACAGCACCTGGGCCGCGTAGCGTACCGCTTGCTCCGGATCGTTGGCCGCGACCTCGCGCAGCACCTCTTCGGCCGCCATATCGCCAAATGCGCCGAGCGCTCGCGTCGCCGCGACGCGGACGGCGATGCTCCCGTCGCGACGGGCGTGCGCGACGAGGGACAGCCGCAGCGGCTCCTCGTCGGGCAGGGCCTCGCCCGTCGGGCCCCGACGCTCGAGGACCTGCTCGGCCAGACGCGCCGCCTGCTCACGGATCTCGGCCTGCGGGTGATCGAGCAGCGGCGTCAGCGCGCCGGCCTGCTCGACCGTTCCGCGACGGAACTTCAGGAACTGCTCGAGCGCCGCGCCGAGCAGCAGCGGGCTCGTCTCGCCGAGCATCTCGTCGAGCGCGGCCCACTTGACCGCCTCGCTGCCCGCGTTCTGGATCTCGACGAAGCGCTGGAGCGCTGCGAGATAGGCCTCGCGGCCCTCCGCGGGCAGCTCCATCACGCCATCGATGCCGCGGACGAGCCCGAAGCGGCGCGCCTTGTCGTCGTCGTGGGCCGGCGTCGCGAGCGGCTCGAGCAGCAGCACGTAGGCGCGCCCGGCGTCGAGGCGCAGCGCCTTGGGGTCGAGCTCGCGGTCGCGCTCGCGGTTCGCCTCGCGCACGTCGATCCGGACGTTCTCCCCGACGCGCAGGTCGCCGCGCACCACCTGCGAGACGACGAAATCGAAGTGCCGCCCATCCTGACCGAGGCTCGTCCCGGCGACGACGACGGGCGCGGCCAGGGCCCACTCGAACGACGCGCGCGGATCCGCCGCACCCGCAGCCGCGACCCAGCCGGCGAACGTCGCCAGGCACAACGCGCCGGCACCTCTTGGAGCGCTGGTCATGCTCGAATGGTAACGTGACGTCTGCGGGGTCGCTACGGAACTCCGGTAGCGCTCGGCGAAACTCCCGCAGCTCGCGCGACCCACGGACCCGCCCTCGAATCAGTCGACCGGGTCGAGGCGCAGCTGGATCGACAGCGTGAAGCGCTTCTTCCCCGCACGCTCGCCGAGCTCGACCGGAATCAGGATCTCCCGCCGCTCGCCGGCGGCCAGGCGCGCGACCTCGACGCTCGGGTCGTCGAAGAGATCGCTCTCGCGGAGCGGCTCGGAGAGCGCGGGCGGCGCGGCGTCCTCGAGCGCCGGCTCGTCGACCGTGCCGAGGTCCCAGGTCTCTGCGGGCTCGCTCGCCACCGCCGGCGGCTCGTAGGCCACGGGGGCTACCGGCACGGGAGCGGCCGGGGCCCGGACGGCGGCGGGACGGGGCGGCTCGTGCGCGCGCTCGACCTCCCAGTCGGGATCGCTCCGGTGATCGACCTCGAACGTCAGGTCGACGGGTGCGTGGCGCTCGGCCGGGGCGTCGAAGGCCACGCTCGGCTCGGACGCGGGCTCGGCGAAGTCGGGCTCGCCGAGGTCGAACGTCTCGTCGTCGAGCGCTGGCGTGACCGGCGGCGCGACCGCGATCGCATCCGCGGCCCCCAGGTCGATCGGCGCGTCGGCTTCGCCGACCTCGCTCACCAGAGCGTCGATCTCCTGCGGTCCGAACATCGCGTCGTCGACCGGCTCGAGGCGCGTGGTCGCCGCGGCGTCGCACGGTGGCGCCGCCACCGGCTCGGGCTTGGTCCGCGCCAGGGGATCCTTGAAGCTCGAGAGCGGGATCGAGCGCGTGGTCGCGGGCGCGGCGGCGTGTGGGCTCGGCCGCTGCCGCAGGGTTTGCGCGGGCGCGGGCGGTGCGGCGGCCACCGGCGCGTGCACCTGCGGCGGCGGGACGGCGACCTGTGCGGCGCGGTCGGGCACAGCCTTCGGATCGTACTTGCGGGTCAGGTGGAGCAGCACGAGCTTGGTGATCGCCTTCAGCGTGTCCTGCACGCCGATCCCCGTGGTCGCCACCGACTCGTAGAACGGAGCGTTGTAGCGGTTCACCGCGTCGTTCAGCTCCTCGATCGTCGAGAGCTTCGGCAGGTCGCGCTTGTTGAACTGGATCGCGTGCGGCAGCTCGGACAGCTTGAGCCCGTGGCCCTTGAGGTTCTCCTCGAGGTTGCGGAACGACTCGACGTTCGCGCCGAGCATCGCGGCCTGGGAGTCGGCGACGAAGATGATGCCGTCCGCCCCCTTGAGCACCAGCTTGCGCGTCTCGTTGTAGAACACCTGCCCGGGCACCGTGTAGAGCTGGATCCGCGTCTTCATCCCGCGAATCTCGCCCAGGTCGATGGGCAGGAAGTCGAAGAACAGCGTGCGGTCGGTCTTCGTGGCCAGGGACAGCATCTTGCCCTTGACGTCGTCGGGCAGCGTGCTGTGGATGTACTGCAGGTTGGTCGTCTTCCCGCACAAGCCCGGGCCGTAGTAGACGATCTTGGCCGTCAGCTCACGCGTCGAGTAGTTGAACAGCACCATCGATGGCTTCCCCCAACCCCGGGCGCATCCCCGCGCGCCGTGCGGAACGCTCGACCGTCGCGGAACATAGTCCCGGGCCCGAGACCGGTCAAGCGTCCGCGCCCGGCCGTGGCTCGCGGGCGAGCGCGGCCGCGAATTCGGCGCCGAGCAGCACGATCGCCGTCACGGCGTAGAACCACAGCTGCAGGGTCACGATGCCGGCGAGAGTCCCGCTGACGAGCCCGAAGGTGGGCAGGCGCCCGAGCACGAAGCCGAACAGGCGGCGGGCCAGCTCCCACAGCGGGAGCGCGACCGCGGCCCCGGCGAGGGCCACGCGCGCGCTCGTCCCGCCGCGAGGAAGCAGCCGGTAGACCAAGGCGAAGGTGGCGAAGCGCACGGCGAGGAGCACGCCGCGCGAGGCGATCCGCGCCGGGCCCGGGTCGAGCAGCCCACCCCGCAGGACCAGCGCGTCGACCAGATGCGCCGCTCCGAGCGCCAGCACGAACACCGAGAGCGCGGCGAGCGGCCGCAGGCCCGCCCCGACCCCGCCCGCGCGAGCCCGGGGCGCCAGGACCAGGTTGATCGCCCGCCCGAGCGCACGGAGACCCGCCGTCGCGGCCCAGGCCAGGCCGGGCAGCGCGAGCGCCATCACGGGTGCGCTCGTGGCCAGATCGCTCTCGATCAGCCGCGTGAGCGCGCCCACGGCGTCGGCGGAAAGGAGCGGCGAGACGCGGAGCAACGCCTCGCGCACCGGGTCGGGGCCCGGGAGCAAGCGCTGTAGCACGACCCCGGCGACGTAGACGATCGGGGCCAGGGACAGCAGGCAGTAGAACGCCACGATCGCGGACTGGTCGAGGCAGCGGTCTCGATGGAAGCCCGCGAGGGTCGCCCGCGCAAGCGAGAGGGCGCGCCGGACGCGCGTCAAGCCGCCCCGCGCTTGTCTCGCCGCCCGCGGAACACCAGACGCACCGGGACCTGCTCGAGTCCGAAGCGCTCGCGCAGCGACGACTCGAGATGGCGCCGGAACGGCGGGTTGGCCTGCTTCGGGTCGTTGCAGAAGACGACGAAGCGCGGCGGGTGCGTCCCGATCTGCGTCGCGTAGAAGACGCGCAGGCCCCCGCGTCCCGAGACCTCGATGTCCGGGCCACACACCTCGCGCAGCCAGCGGTTCAGCTCGGGCGTCGCGATCTTGCGCCCCGCCGCGGCGTGGAGCGTCGCCGCCATCTCGAGCACGCGGCCCACGCGTTGCCCGGTGAGGGCGGAGAGGAACAGGATCGGCACGCCGCGGGCGAAGGACAGTCGCTCGTGGATCTCGTCCTCGATGCGGCGCACCGCATCCTCGCGCTCCTCGACCAGGTCCCACTTGTTCACGCACACGACGAGCGGCTTGCGCGATTCGAGCACGAGCCCCGCGATGTGCGCGTCCTGCGTCGAGACCGTGACCGTGGCGTCGATCACCAGGATCGCCACGTGCGACTGGGCGATGCTCCGCGTCGCATGATCGACGGCGACGCGCTCGATCGCCGGGCCCGTGCGGAATCTCGGCCGCATGCCCGCCGTGTCGATCACGCGGTAGCGCAGGCCGCTCGCCACGACGAGCGTGTCGACCGCATCGCGCGTCGTGCCGGGCACCTCGCTGACGACGGCGCGCTCCTCCCCTGCCAGACGGTTGAGGATCGAGGATTTGCCGACGTTGGGCCGGCCGACGAGCGCGAGGCGGATCTCGGTGTCAGGAGACGAGTCCGAGGAGCCGACGACGGGCAAGAGCGCGAGCGCGGCCTCGATCCGCTCGAGCAGGTCGTCGATGCCGCGCCCGTGCTCGGCCGACACGCCGACCGGATCGCCCAGGCCCAGCTCGTGGAGCGCGTGGATCAAGGGCTCGGCCTTTTGCGTGTCGATCTTGTTCGCGGCGAGGACGACCGGTCGGCCGCTCCGGCGCAGGACCGTGGCCACGTCGCGATCGATCGCGGTCGGTCCAGCCACGGCATCGACGACGAACACCAGACACGCGGCTTCGGCGATGGCGACCCGAACCTGGCGCTCGATCTCCGCCGCATAGGGTCCGTCGCCGTCGGGCATCAAGCCGCCCGTGTCGACCAGCCGGAACGGCGTCGGAACGTCCTCCACGTCGCCGTAGAGCCGATCCCGGGTCACGCCCGGCGTGTCGCCGACGATCGCGCGCCTGCGCCGGACGAGGCGGTTGAAGAGGGTGCTCTTGCCGACGTTCGGGGCACCGACGATGGCGACGACAGGGGCGGACATGGACCGCACCGTAGCACACCTGTCCGGCTAAGTTCCTTGCTGTTATGGGGTTAAGCGCAGATCCGCCTTGACACCTCAGACGGGCCGAGCCTAGACTGCGCCATTCGTCCGAGGGGGCCCGGGGCATGATCAAGGCCGACATCATCAATCGCGTCTCGGAAGACGCCAACATCACCAAGGTCAAGGCGGTCGAGGCCGTCGAAGCCGTCTTCGAGGCCATGAAGGTCGCGATGCTGAAGGGCGAGCGGATCGAGCTGCGCGGCTTCGGCGTGTTTCAGGTCAAGCCGCGGAAGAAAGGCATCGGCCGGAACCCGAGAACCGGCCGCGAGGTCCGCATCCCGCCGGGCAAGACGATCCGCTTCAAGCCCGGGAAGAGCCTGCGAGCGCTGGGGTAGCCCCACAACCAGCGTTGACGCCTGTCGGGGCGCTCCATATACTCCTCCATCTAGAGCGTCATGAAGCAGTTCCTGATCGAGATCGACGACGAGATGGCCGCACATCTCGACGCGGTCGCGCCGGCGAGGTCCCGACGGCGGTCGGACTTCGTTCGCGCCGCGATCCGAAGGGCGTTGTGGGAGCTGCGCGAGCGCGAAACCGAGGCGGCCTACAAGCGAATGCCCGACGCCGAGCCGGCGTATTTCGACCCCGCGGTGTGGGAGGTCAAGGACGCGGCCACGGCCCGCTCCGGTCGCCGGCGCAAGGCCGGGCGCCGGTGAGGCAGTACGAGATCTGGTGGGCCGAGCTCCCTGCGCCGGTCGGTCGACGTCCGGTCCTCCTGCTCACCCGCACGCCTGCCCTGCGCTACCTCTCCAAGTGCATCGTGGCCGAGGTCACTTCCGCGGTTCGGGGGATCGAGGTCGAGGTCGATCTCGGTCGCCCGGAGGGCCTGCCGCGGAGTTGCGTCGCGAACCTGGACAACGTCCACGTCGTGCCGATCCGCTCCCTGGTTCGTCGCGTTGGGGCGCTCGCCGCCGCCCGCCACATCGAGGTCAAGCGTGCGTTGGGTCACGCTCTCGCTTGGCCCGAGCTCATGGGGGCTTGAAGCCCGCGGGCGCGAGAAGCGTGCTCGCAACGCACTGCCGCATCGACGACCAGAGCGCGGCCGAGTTGATGGTGCAGTTTCACGAGCGGCTGCGCGGTGGAGCGGCCAAGGACGAGGCACTGCGCCAGGCGGTCGAGGCGGTCGCCCCCCAAGCGGACTCCCGCCACCCGTTCTACTGGGCCGGGTTTTTTCTGACCGGCGATCCGAGCCCGCTCGGGATCGGGGCCAATCGACAATCCGACTAGGTCAGCGGCGGCGAGTACCCCGCGTCTCGGCCAGGATCCGCTCCACTCGCAGTCCCGCCACTCGCTCGAAGTGGCGCAGGTTACGGGTGACGAGGCTGAGACCGTGGTGGGCGGCCGTCGCCGCGATCATGGCGTCCGAGTCGGCCATCGTGCGACCGCGGGCCGCGAGCCCGGCCTGAATCGCTCCGTACACCCTCGCGACCGCGACGTCGTATGGGAGCACGGTGATCGCGGGCAGGATACGAGCGGTGATTCCTTCCAGATGTCGTGGATCGGTGGAGCGGTGTGCGCCCTCGAACAACTCACCGACGACGACGGCACTCGTGTACTGCTCGGTCCTCGGGATCCTGGCAAGCCATGCCATGAACCCTGGCGCCGGCCGTCGTCGCAGCACTTCCGAGATCGCATCCGTGTCGAAGAGATAGGGCAAAGGGGTCAGCGGCGGCTTCGCCGGGTGCGGCGCGCGACCTGCTCGTCCAGGATCTTCGCCAGACGCTCCGACCCCTCCCAGCCACCGGCGATGCTCGCGAGACCACCCTCGGGACCGGCGGCGCGCAGTCGCTCGAGACGTTCGATCTCGTCGGCGGAAACGAGAGCGGCCACACGGCGACCGTGGCGGGTGATGACCGTCGGTTCCCCGTGCTCCGCCGCGCGCAGGCAGTCCGCGAAACGAGCTTTGGCCTCGGCGACCGAGTATTCGCGTTTCACGGAGGATCTCCTGAAGCGAGGAGATCATATAGGTCAAAATGACCCAAGACAAGGCCCCCCGCCCAGTCGCCGGTAGGGTTTTGCCCCATCGATCGGGGTCCACCCCAGCAATACCATTCCCCTCTAGGTCAGAAAACGATCCAAACAAGGGGAAAGAGATGAAAGTTCGAAACATTGGGTCGCTCGTGGTCCTCGTGGCGGGGCTGGCGCTCGTGATGTCCTGCGCATCGCCCGACATGGGAATCACAGCCAAGGTGAAGGCGAAGTTCGCCGCGGACGACGTCGTGAAGGCGTCGCAAATCGACGTGGCGACGAAGAACGGGGCCGTCACCCTGACGGGAAACGTGGACAGCGACGAAGCGAAGACCCGGGCGATCGACCTGGCGCGAGGCACGGCAGGCGTCGTGAACGTGGTTGACATGATCTCGGCTCGAAGAGCTTCGGGCGGCGGCGATGCACCCGAGCCCGATCGTACGGTCGGCGAAAGCGTCGGCGATGCCGGAATCACGATCAGCGTGAAGGGTCAGCTGCGCGACGATCCCCTGGTCAAGGCTCGAACGATCGACGTCGATACGCGCGACGGAGTCGTCTTCTTGACGGGAACGGTGGGCTCGGATATCGAGAGGCAGAAGGCAATTCAGCTCGCCAGGGACACCAAAGGTGTGCGGGACGTCCAGGCGAACCTGACGCTCCTCGAGACCTAGCACGACCGGGGTCGCGCTGGGCGGCCAGCGCGATCCCGACTGTGCTACCGCGCCCCCGTCCGCGCCAGCACGAAGTCGACCAAGGCCGGGTCGGCGCCCTCGACCAGGATGTCGCGGCGCTCGGACTCGAATCCGGGCCGCGTCACCTCGATCGTGTGTGGGCCTGCCGCAACGGGCAGCGCGCCGTGGAGCCGGGAGAGCGCGTCGGCGCTGGCCAGGAACTCGCCGTCGAGATACACGGCCGCGTCGGGCGGGTTCACCGAGATCTTCAGCAGTCCGCGGCGCAGCGTGCCCACGTCCGAGGGCTCGGTCGCCGGACGCTCGGGGCGCGCCTCGGCGGACTCACGCGCCTCGGGCGGCGGTCCACGCTCGATCACGCCGCTCCCTTCGGGGAGATCCTCCTCGATCACGTAGCGCAGGCCGGGCTCGGTTCGCATGTGGAGCCGCAGCGTCTGATGACCCTCGAGCCGGAATTCGACCACATGGTCGCCCGCGGACACGGTGAGCGAGTCCCAGGCGCCGTTGAAGTCACGCGCCTCGCCGCGCAGCGCGCCGTCGATCCAGACCTGGGCCTTCTTCGGTTGCACCTTGGTCTCGAGGGTCGCCGGCGGCAGGGACGGTACTTCGGAGCTCCCTTCGTCCGTGTACCCACCCGAGACGTAGCCAGCGCCATCGTCACCGCCCGAGACGTACACCGTCGATGCATAGTACGGGTAGTCGTAGCCGTAGCCGTAGCCGCCGTAACCGTAGCCCCAGCCGAAACCGATGCCGAACGACCAGTCCCAGCCGTTCCAGTAGCAGGGATAGGACGGGTAGTAGCCGTAACCGTAGTAGGGGTAATACGGATAGTACGGGTAGTAGCCTCCGTAGTACCCGTCGTAATACCCACCGTAGCCGTAGCTGGCCTGGCCTCGCGCGTAGGTGGAGCCGCCGGTCGGCGTGCGAGACGCGGAGGCCGAAGCGCTGCGACCCTGCGCGCCGTAGGGCGAGGGCCGCGAAGCGCGGGTCGCGGACGAGGAGCCCGTCGAACGCGAGCCCGAGCTCGAGCGCGCCGACGATCCTCGTGATGGGGCCGAGCCGCGGCTGGACATGCGTGCGCCGCCGCTGGACATGCGTGCGCCACCGCTGGACATGCGCGCGCCGCCGCCCCCGCGGCCGCCCGAGCCATGTCCGCCGCCGCGACCCGCCTCGACGGCGGCCCACGGGATGACGAGCGCGGCCAGTAGTCCGAGCGCCGGAAGGATGCGAAGCATCGGCTTCATATGCGCCTCCCCACCACGTCTCCTGCTGCAAGCCCCGTACCGTCGCCGGACAGCGTGTCCAGGGCTCGCACCGGCATCCGTCTGTCCTCGTCCGGGGCCAGCGCGTAGCCACGGGGGGACACAGCCCGCTTACGGTATACTCCGCATCCAGCGATCTCGCCCGTGGAACCCGCGTCCCCACCCATCCTGAATCCGCCGCGTCGTTTCCCTGCGCTGTGCCTCGCGCTGCTCGGGTTGACGGGGCTGAGCCTGGCTGCGGCCGGTGGTCTGCTCTGGGCGCCGCCCGATCTCGAGCCTGCGGCCTTGTGGACGGGGTCGGGCTGGGTCCAGATCTTCGCCGCAGGTGCGCCCTACGCCTTCTGGGTGCTCTTGATTCTCGGGGCGCACGAGATGGGGCATTTCCTGACCTGCCGGCGCTATCGCATCCCGGTCACGCTGCCCTACTTCCTCCCCGGCCCGCCGCCGCTGGGGACGTTCGGAGCCGTGCTGCGGATCCGCGGGCTGATCCCCGATCGGCGGGCACTGTTCGACGTGGCGGCAGCCGGGCCGCTCGCCGGCATCGCCGTGGCGCTACCGGTACTCGTGGCCGGGATCCTCACCGCGACACCCTCGAGCGCGCCCGCCGACGGCCAGGCGATCGTGCTCGGAGCCCCTCTCGGCTGGGACCTCGTGGCCCTGCTGTGGCGGCACGATTCGCCGCCCGAGCCGAACGCGCTCCTCGTCGCCGGTTGGGTCGGCGCGCTCTTCACGTCGCTGAACTTGTTTCCGGTAGGGCAGCTCGACGGCGGCCACGTCGCGTTCGCGTTGTCGCGACGACTCCATCGCGGACTGGCCTTCGCCACGCTCGCCGGGCTCGGGGCGCTCGTGCTGGTGCAGGTGTTCGTCCAACGCCAGGTTCCAGCCTACTTGTTGTGGCTCGCGATCCTGGCCTGGATGCGCGATCGGCACCCGCCGGTGCTCCATCCCGGACCGCCGCTCGGTCGCGCTCGCACCGTCCTGGCGCTGCTCCTCGCTGCGATCTGGCTCGCCTGCTTCATTCCCCTGCCGCTGCGCGTCGTCGGGCCGTGACGGGCTCAGGCCCCGCGGGCCCACAGCGCAAGGACACGGTGCCGTCGCGGTCGGTGCGGGCCACGCGGGCACCGATGCCGGCCAACCGTGCGAGCGCTTCCGCGTGCGGATGGCCGAAGCGGTTGCGCGCGCCGCAGGACACGATGGCGACCCGCGGGCGGACGCGGTCGAGAAGCGCCTGGCTCGAGCCGTTGCGGCTCCCGTGGTGCGAGACGACGAGCGCCTCGGCGCTGAGGTCGAGCCCGCTCTCGACGAGCGAGCGCTCGCCCGCCGGATCGAGGTCGGCCGGGACGATCAGCCGGCACGGGGGCGCTCCGACGCGTAGAACGATCGAGCGGTCGTTGGCCGAGAGCCCGGCGTCGGCTCGCGCCGGTCCCAGCACCTCGAGCGCGATCGTGCCGCGGCTCCGCCTCACGCCGCGCTCGGCGAGGCCGATCGCGCTCCCCCGCAAGCGCGCGAGCGCCGCGAGCTCGACGAGGCGCTCGCTCGCCGCGTAGCCGATCGGGAGCAGCAGCTCCGCGACTTCGAGATCGCGCACGACCGCGAACGCGCCGGCGGCGTGGTCGGCGTGCTCGTGGCTCACGGCCAGGATCCCGATGCGCCGGCCGGCATGGGCCACGAGCCACGGCACGACGAGCCGCTCGCCGGGGTCGTAACGTGGGTCCGCGCTGCCCCCGGCGTCGATCAGCACGACCTCGTCGGGTGCGCCCCGCACGGCCACCGCCTGGCCCTGGCCCACGTCGATCACGGTGGCCTCGGGAGCGCTCGAAGCGCTCGCGGGCGGCGGAGGCCCGAGGTGGAACCACGACGTGACCAGGGCCAGGGCGGCCGCGGCCCAACGGCTCCGATCGGCGCGCGTTGGCGCCGTCGATCTCCAGGACAGCCACAGCGCCGTGTAGAAGAGCGCGATCGCGGCGAGTGTCGGGCGCGCCACGACCACCGCGGCGCGGGGAAGCGCGGCCGCGTGCGCGGCGATCGTGAGCAGCAGCTCGTTCGGCAGCCCGGCGAGACGGACGCAGGCGCGACCCGCGAGCGGGAGGTCGGCGAGCAGCAGCGCCGGATAGCCCAGCGCGAGCGCCGCGGCGCTCAGCGGCGCCGCCGCCAGGTTGGTGAGGGCGCCGATCGGGGCGAGCCGGCCGAACCACCAGGCGACGATCGGTAGCGTGGCCAGATACGCGCCGAGAGTCACACCGCAGGACAGCGCGATCGGGAGCGGGAGGGGGATTCGCGCGGCGATGCGGCGCGCACCGACGACGATGCCGCCCGTCGCCGCGACACTGAGCTGGAGGCCCGGATCGGCGATCGAGCAGGGTGCCGAGCCGACGAGCACGGCGGCCACGAGAGCGAGCGAGTTCAGCGCGTCGCCATCGCGGCCCAGGGCCCGACCGGCCTCGAGGGCGATCGCCGCGCCGATCGCGCGCAGGACCGAGGGCTCGGCCGAGACGAGCTCGCCGAAGACCAGGAGCAGCAGGAGCGCGAGGACGAACGCGAGCGGACGCGGCAGGCGGCTCCTGCGCGCGAGGGCCGCGAGGGTCAGCGCGACGAGCCCGACCTGCAGGCCGCTGATCGCGACCACGTGGACCAACCCTGCGTCCCGCAAGCTGCGCACGGCCGCGGGCTCGAGCAGCTCGCGGTCGCCGAGCAGCATCGCGGCCGTGAGGCCGCGAACCGCCCCGCGCGAGCCGAGACCGCGGTCGAGCCGCGCCCGGGCCGCGCGGCGCAGCTGGTCGATCGAGGGTCGGACCCCGCGCGCCCGCTGCTCGAGGACGACCAGCCGAGCGCTCTTCACCGATCCATGCGCGACGATCCCGCGGGCGGCGGCGCGCGTCGGGAGGTCCGGCCGGACGAGTCGGCACCACACCCGTACGGTGTCACCACGCGCCAATTCGTCGACGAGCGGACTCGCAGGCGAGGCCGCGATGCGCAGACGCAAGCGCGCCGGGCTCGCGCCGACGTCGCCTGCACGACGGCCGTCGACCTCGAGGAGGCGCGTTCCGTCGAACGCCACCTCGGGAGCGCGCGCGACCGTACCGACGATCTCGGTCTCGAGCAGATCCTGCTCGCTGCCGAAGAGCCCTGCGATCCGGTCGCGGTGCGCGTCGAAGGCGCTCGCGCTCACGAGTAGCCCCGCGGCGAGGAGCGCGACGGGCATGCCCAGCCCGATCCTGCGCGTGCGCCAGGCCAGCGCCGTGCCGAGCGCCAGGGCCAGAAGGGACCAGGCGAGCGCGGTCGCAGGTGCGGGCTGCCACAGCGCGGCCAGCCCGGCGCCGGCGAGCCAGGCGGCGCAGGGCGCGAGCGCCGGACGGCTCGGCACGGCGACGGGAGCCACGATCTCGAGCGAGGCGCGTGGGACACGCCCAGCTTAGGCCAACCCGTGCCATCCGAGCGCCACGCGGGGCGCGGTCGGGTTGCCGTCAGGAAACGAGCCGCGGCAGCCCGAGCCGCCGCCTGAGCCAGGAGGCGACAGCGCGCGCGCGCGCGCGCTCGATCTCCTGCACCGGGACGCGACCGCGCATACGAGCCACGTCGCGCT
>Ga0180085_1000321_pt1 | contig 17019 bp, 6 predicted proteins | sample EasRiv730_16_10D_FD_123013 | JGI IMG/M metagenome (GOLD analysis project Ga0180085, IMG submission 123013) | Soil microbial communities from meander-bound floodplain in the East River, Colorado, USA - East River metaG ERMLT730_16_10D | ecosystem: Environmental > Terrestrial > Soil > Floodplain ... | reverse complement strand
CAGCGTGTTCCGGCTTGCCAGCCGCCAGGAGGCTGTCTGCGTCTTCCGCTGAGTAGAAACCGCCCCGCTTGTCTGTCATGTCACGACGGACATACTCGAGAATGTCGCGTGCGACCTCGGCAAAAAAAGGCTCGCGTGTGATCTGGTAGGCTTCCGTGTACGAAACTGCTAGCTGAGCTTGGTCATAGAGCATCTTTTCGAAATGGGGAACGTGCCAATAGGTATCCACCGAATAGCGGTGGAAGCCACCGCCAAGGTGATCGTGGATTCCCCCCTCGGCCATTTTGCGAAGTGTGAATAAACCCATTTGCAGAGCATTCTGGGCGGCTTTTGATGTCCTGCCCTCTCGGGCATAGGAATTGAAAAGAAAATTAAGCCCGACGGGACGTGGGAACTTGGGCGCGTGGCCAAACCCTCCAAGAGTTTTGTCAAAGCTGTCACCAACAGCCTCGAGTCCTCGAACCACCAAGCCCCTGTCGATCTCATGCGCTCCAGTTTTCGACGCACGTGCAGCGTACCCCCGCAGAGCCTTCATGGTCTGCTCAGCCTGTCCAGCGATCTGCTTGTCATTCTTCCTCCACCGCTCGGCGATCTGGAGAAGGAGCGGCCGGAACCCGGGAAGCCCTTCGCGAGCTTCAGGAGGATAGTAGCTTCCGCCGACAAATGGCTTGAGGTCAGGCGTGAGCCACACGTTCATGGGCCAGCCTCCGCTCCCGGTCGTTGTCAGGACGAAGGTCATGTAAACGCTATCCACGTCGGGGCGTTCTTCCCGGTCCACTTTGATGCTCACGAAGTGCTCATTCAGAATCCTGGCGATGTCGGTGTTTTCAAACGACTCGCGTTCCATCACATGGCACCAGTGACAGGTCGAGTAACCTACGGAAAGGAAGATCGGCTTGTTTTCCTGGCGCGCCTTTGTAAAGGCCGCTTCACTCCATGGATACCAGTCCACCGGGTTATGTGCATGCTGCAGCAGGTACGGTGACTTTTCGTGAATGAGACGATTAGTGTGTTGGTGGTCGCGAGTCTCCGCTCCCGATTCCTTTGCTGGTGCTGCTCTGGCCGCGCCAAGACCTTGAAACGAACCGATTGCCAACAACACACCGACACCCAGAAACGAGAGACAAGCAGGCGTCTTGTTTCTTTTTGTCTTCATCATGTCTGCAATGAACTGCCAGAAATCGCAGGACCGTCAACTGAGAGTGTTTCTGACAGAATATGGAGGTGTGACTGGTTGATTGTCAAATCTGTAAACGTCACGGTCCTCGGGACAGGCGTGGAGTTCATCGGTCTGCGCTATGTCGACGATTCTTGATTGCCGTCAATTGATTGTGCTGGAGCCGTAAGCAGCGATGAGCGACTATTTGCGCGAGGACGAGTCAGGCACAGGACCGGCCGACTCGCGCAAGACCAGTTCGGGATCGAGGAGAATGTCTCTAGCCACGGGCCTTCTTGTGTGGTCAGGGACCAGGCGTTGAAAAACGAAGTGGCCAATTCGCTCCCGCGGAATATTAACGGTTGTGAGTCGAGGGTAGGAAAATTCCGAAAGCTTGATGTTGTCAAACCCGGTCACCGAAACATCTTCGAAAACCCGCAGCCCCTGGTCGCGAAGTTCACGCAAGACTCCAAGGGCCATAAAGTCATTCACACACACAATTGCCGTCCGCCAAAAGCCAGAGGTCAGCAGCTCGCGGGCGGCCTGTCGCCCTCCCTCGGGCCCGTCTTGATTCGCCACCGTTCGCCATTCGCTGCTGGAAGCGAAGTGCGAAACCGTTTCGATGAAGCACTGTTCTCGTTCTCCGGTTGGCCCGAGCGTCGAGTGATGTCCGACAAATGCCAGCCGATGGTGTCCGAGCGAATGGAGGTAATTCACAATCCGCTCCATTCCACGCCGATAGTTCACATGGATATTGAAGATGCTGCTATGCGGTGTGGCGGCGTCCAACTACGCGCTCCAATTGAATCCTACTCAAGCGTTTTGTTGACCGTCAAGAAACCGATCAACGTAAGGCGCCCTTAATCATTGTGTACGAGTGAGCGGGGAACTGATACTTAAAGCGATCCCCGCTGGCGCTGATTGTCTTTCTTGCCGTCTGAACTTTTGTTGACCCGAACGTGTTCTCCGACTTGATGTCGGGCCCGTTCACTTCAGCGACTTCGAAGGTCCCGCCGAAATTGCCCTTCTGGCTCTGAATCTCAACTTCTATCGGCTGGTCGCGGTGGCGATTCACGACGTTGAGGACGAGTGTCCCGTTGTCATAAGCGGCCGAGACATCCAGGTAAGGTACCGCGGCGTACTTTTGCGTTTTGTAAGTCGGGCTATCCACAAAGACATTCAAAGCCTTGCCGCGGCTGTGCGTCGCAAACAGTTGCAGCGGATAATAGATTGTTTGCAGAAACAGTTCCTTCTCGTTTGTGAACATTGGGGCAATAACGTTCACGAGCTGGGCCATGTTGGCCATCTTCACGATGTGGGCATTGTTGATGAAGCTGTTAAGAAACGTGGCTACCACCAGAGCGTCTTCCAGATTGTATTTTTCTTCCAGAATGTTTCGACCGCGCTGCTGTGGACCACGGGCACGGTACCACACGTTCCACTCGTCCCATGCGATATAGATCGACCGGCGCCGGGGATTATCGACGAGTGCTGCCTGAATGAGCCCCTCGCCGATTTTGGTCTTCTCATTTAAGTCGATGGAGCTAGTTAGGAACTCATAGTAGTCATTGTTGCGGTTTCCCACATAGAGGTGCAGCGAGAGATAGTCCATGTGGTTCTTGAGGTTCTGAAGAACGGTTCGGTTCCATCCCACCCAGTCTGCGTTGTAGTTTGACGATCCGGCCGCGATCAACTTGATGTTGGGATCGGTCCATTTCATCAGCTTGGCAGCTTCCAGGGCAAACTTGCTGTAGTCTTCAGCGCACTTGTACCCCATCTGCCAGGGCCCATCCATTTCGTTACCCAACCCCCAATAGGTGACTCCCCAGGGTTTTTCGCGACCGTTCTTCTTGCGCAGGTCCGAGTAGCGTGTACCACCTTGCAGGTTCGTGTACTCAACCCAGAACTTGGCTTCGTCCCAGGTTCCGGTTCCGAGATTGACACAGATGTAAGGTTGCGTTCCAAGCGTCTCGGCATAGTTCAAAAACTCGTGTGTGCCAAAGCGATTACTTTCGGTTGTGCCCCAGGCCAACTCCAGGCGCCCGGGCCGCTGGTCACGAGGACCAATCCCGTCCTCCCAGTGGTAGCCGGAGGCGAAGTTTCCACCGGGCCAGCGCAAAAGAGAGACCTTCAACTTCTTGGTCGCATCGAATACGTCCTTGCGATAGCCGTTAGCGTCGGAAAGAGACGATTTCTCGTCGAACACCCCACCTTCGATGCAGCGCCCAAGGTGCTCGATAAAATTGCCGTAGATCAGATTATCAATCTCTCCGGTGACTCGATCGGTATCGATCTTGATTCGAGCAGCCGAGCCCTGCGGACTCTGAGCCGGATTCGGGATCGCAAAGAAAAGCAACGTGCCGATGAAGGCCACCGCAGCTGTCAACCGTTTCATTCTCATCCTCCTGTCTTACAACTGAGTTTTCTCTTCAGACCAGATCAATTTCGATGGCTGCCACAGCTTGTTTCGGAATCATTACGGAGAGACCGCTTACCGCGACAGAAATGGGTAGTTGAGAGAGCTTCACCTCATTCGGATTCTGAAAAGTATTTGCGGCAGCCATATCGCTATGAGTCAGTACTTGCCCCCGGGCTCCGTTCGCGTTTACACCGCCTGCGAACCGAATCCGAGTCGCAACGGACCCATCAGTTGAGGGATTGGTAAGCGTCACTGTCAGCCGCTTTTCGCGGATTGAGGCTGAGCCGGCAAGACCTGCAATCTTACCCGTGCCCTCGGTAACTGGAACAGTGAGGTCTTCGACTCGGATCTGCAGCGGCACGACGTTTGCACCCATGTGTCCGCGGTACATTTCGAAGACGTAGTACGTTGGAGTTCGCACATACTTCGCCTCGTGAGCCAGAAACAACGAATGCAGACAATTGATGGTCTGAGCGATGTTTGCCATCTCGATCTTGCCGGAATGGCGGTTGAAAATGTCAAACGTGATAGCTGCATGCAGTGCATCGCGCAAGGTGGTCGTCTGACTCAGGATGTAGCCGGGTGCGACCAGAGCACCGGGGGTGTACCAGGCTCCCCATTCGTCGATCACGAGCTTCGTTCGATGCTGTGGATCCAGCTTCCCCATGGCGTTCAAGTGCTGCTCGATGACAGCCTCGGTGCGCAATCCCTCACGAAGAACGGCATACCATTCCTGAGTGGTGGACTTTTCTGGAATGACCTTGGTATTCCGGAAGTCCGTATAGAAATGCAGTGCGAAGCCATCTGGAGGTTCACGGTGCATGGCTTCAAAGAATCCTATGGTCCAGCCGATGTCCCCGTCACGCGAATGTCCGCGTGGGCCGGTGGCCACCAGAAACGGCTTGGGGGTGAAAGCAGGGAACTGAGTGATGAACTTTCGATACAGCGTGGCGTACTCGCCCGGTTTCATGTTGCCGCCGCAGCCCCACGATTCATTGCCAACGCCCCAATAGCGAATCCCGAAAGGATCCTTTTGGCCGTTTGAAGCTCTCTCGTCAGCCAGACTGAGCGTTCCCAGGGGCGCATTGCAGTACGCGACCCAGTCGTGAAACTCCTGAGGTGTGCCCGAGCCTACATTCGCAGCCACGTAGGGTTCGGCCCCGACAAGTCGGCACAGTTGGATGAATTCGTGAAAGCCGAATGCATTAGACTCGGTTGCATGCAGACCCGACGGCATGCGCGATTCCCAGAAGTTGTACGTGCGGGGCCGCTTGGCTGGAACACCAATACCGTCGCGCCAGTGGTAGCCATCGGCAAAACAGCCGCCCGGCCAGCGCAGGTTGGGAGCCCCAATGCGCTTCATGTCATCGATGAATTGCTTACGAATTCCATCAATGTTCGGAATCTTGGATTCTCGGCCCACCCAGATTCCGTCGTAGATCACGCCGCCCAGATGTTCGATGAAGTGGCCGTAGATATGTGGATTGATGACGGGACCAGGCTGCTGTGGTCCTAACTCAATCTCCGCATCAGCAGCCAGGATGGGCGCTCGGGTTGACAGCGCCCCGAGAGCGCCCGAAGCAAGAGTCTTGAGTAACAGACGTCGGTTCATAAGCCAGCTCTCCTAACTAGACAAGGGCGGTGCCCCTGATATCCCTTGGTGCTCCGCAAGCTACCGGGTCCCGGGCCGCGACAAGAAGCCAGGAGCTAGCAGTCAGAGGCCTTGATGTAGCGCAGACCTGCTTTTCAAGGTCTGCGGCTTTGAAGGGCGGGTCGTGCTACAGGGAAGATTCAAAGCCGCAGAGTCAAAAGGCGACTCTGCCCTACATGGGTCGTCGGACCGCCAATCGCGAAGTTCTGCGACCCTCAATAGCTCGCGCTTCCAGCGAGTCTTGTCAGGTCATCCTGTCACACCAGAGTCAGTTGCAAACGCGTTACGGAAGCTGGGGCGAAACGATAGGTCAACGCCCCACCGGTCGTTGCTGCCAGTGTTTCGTTTCTTGGCTCCAACGCGCGCGGACTCTCAAAACTGTTGTGCGCGTGAATATCGCTGGCTGACAAGACCCTCGCCTGTCCGGCCTGGACCGTGCCGCCCCTTACAGCGAGTTCTGCCTCCCTGGCTTCGGTCGCGTGCGGGTTCACGACGGTCAGAGTCAATTGTTTCCCCTTCAACGAAGCCGAGCCTTGCAGCCCCCAGAGCGTTCCAGTAGGCGATTGGGCCTCGGCTGCCATTCTCGCTCTCGCCTGCGGCGACATCTGGGCAGCAAAACCGAGTGGCACGTTGGGAGGGTTCCGTTTGTAACTGAGCGTTGGTGCGGAGAAGAGGGTTCGAACAGACTGGCCGCCCTGGTGCGCCGCGTACATTTCGAAGACATGAAAATTCGGTGTCACTGTGAACTTGTCTTCATAGGCAATAAACAATGAGTGGATTGTATTGATGAGCTGCGCCACGTTTGCCATGACGACTTTGTCAGCGTGGCGGTTGAAGGTGTCCAGGGTCAGTCCTGCAACGACGGCGTCACGCATTGTGCCCGGATACCCGAACAGATAACCGGGTGGCAACATCGGATTCTGGGTATGCCACGCACCCCACTCATCCACGATCAGCTTGATGCGATGCTGCGGATCAGTTTCACCCATCACCGCCCAATGCTGCTCGATGAGGCTCTCCATACGGTCCGATCGTCCGATCAGCTCGTACCATTCGTCAGTTGAATATTGCAGGGCGTTCCCATCGCCCGTTGTCCCGGCGTAGTAATGTAACGCCCAGCCATAAATCGAGTTCAGCTGGTTCGGGCCTTTCTCGGCCGTGCTGGAAAGGAATCGGCGAGTCCAGCCGATGTCGCCGCCATTCGGGCCGGCTGGAATGAATTTGAGTTCAACACCGAAGCGCGGAACAAATGCAACGAAGCGGCGATACTCCTGGGAATACTCTTCGGGTGTGAAGTTGCCGCCACAACCCCACGACTCATTGCCAATCCCCCAGAACTGCACGTTGAAGGGCTCGCGATCTCCTGAGGCGGCACGTTGATCTGAAAGTGAGGTGGCTCCGGCGGGCGCATTGCAGTATTCCACCCATTCGTAAAAATCCTTGGCAGGCAAGCTACGCAAGTTGGCTGCAAAATACGGCTGCGCGTTTACCAATTTGCAAAATCTCATGAATTCATTGGTGCCGAACCAATTGGGTTCATATTTTTGGGGACCGGTTTCGAGCTTCGCATAGGAGTCGGCAGCTCTGCGTCCCCGACTGTCTCTCCAAAAATTGGTTCGACGTGGACGAGCTGAGCGCGGTCCAATTCCATCGCGCCAGTTGTAGCTGTCGGCAAAGCAACCGCCGGGCCAGCGCACGACACTCGGGCTGATCCGCCTCATGTGGTCCACCAGCTCCTTGCGGATGCCGTTCACATTCGGGATCTTGGAGTCCTCACCTACCCAGATGCCGTCATAGACCACACCACCTAGATGCTCCACAAAATGGCCGTAGATATCGGGCGAAATTTTGCCGACCGGTTCGTTTAACAAAACTTCGATTCGGGAGTCAGCTGCAGGGGCAGAAAACATAGGGTATTGCGTGCCGCAACTCATTATCGAGGCTGCGGCTGTGCCCGTAGCGGCTTTGAGAAACTGGCGACGAGTTGCGATCATGTGGATTATCCTCACTTGTTGAAGTAGGCGCAGTTTTGCGAGCCAGAAATGCGTTGAAGACTGCGGTTCCCCGGGGAGATCGGAAAAAGAACTACGCTATCGCAGGGAACGGGTGCCGTCCTCTTCTCTGTTGAATGCCGAAACCACTTGAAGCCAGTGCTCAGTCGCGACAAGAACGCCGCAGCGGGCGTTCCCTACCAACCTGCACCGGCTAAAGCGGTCAGCGATTGGTTTGATGTGGCTGGTTGCGGCGCGTCTCACGGCGCTTCTGCTCAAATTCAGCCGCTTCTTTCTCCAGCCGGCGGAACACTTCCATCTGCGCTTCACTCTCTTTCGCCTTGCCCAGTCGGCGGTAAACACCGCTTAGCAAGTAGCGATAGGAAGAAGCCCGCGGGTTTGCCGCAATGGCCGCTTCGAGAGCCTCAGCCGCTTTTGGCCATTCCTGCTCGCGGTCGAGTGCTTTAGCAAGCTGGAAGTTCGCGGCGTCGGATTTAGGATTCACCCGCAAGGCCTTGCGCGCGTGCTCGGCTGCCAGTTTCGAGTCACCGAGCCGATTGTGATAAGTGGCCAGGTTGACATAGGGAGAAGCAAAACCTGCTCCCCGCGTCTCGCTGAGCTCAGCCGACTTCCGATAATCCGACAGAGCTGCACTATCGTCGCCCATGGATTCCATAACGAAGCCTAGTGCGTCATAGGCTTCCATGTACGAGGGGTCGAGGCGGATCGCTTCCTCCAACTCGCGTTTTGCTGGCGGATAATTGTCTTGAGCTGAATGGATCTTCCCGAGGTCGTAGCGGAGCTCCGCCCGCTGCGGGCTCAACCTCACGGCCTGCTCGAGCTCCGTCTGTGCCACATCGAAGCGTCCGATGAACATCAGGTTTCGGCCCAGGAGCCGATGAGCATCCGCGTTCTTGAGGTTTAGTTGTAACGACTTGGCGAGCGCGGTGATGGAGTCGCCAATGCGCTGCAGTCCGAAAAGCGTGTAGCCCAGCACATAGTGTCCCCACCATGAATTGGCGTTGCTTTGGAGGTAGTCGCGAACCAAAGGCTCCAACTCCGCAAACCGCTGTTGGCGGATGTAATCCTCAAAACGCTTCACTGTTTCGGGGTCGTCTGCCGGCGCCGTCATTCCAAGGCCGGGAGAGGCGACTAATGTCGCTCTTTGCGCCTTGTGCTGAGGAGGGCTTGGGTCTTGGCCAGCCGCACGCTGCAAGCTTTCTCTGGCGGGAACGTATTCTGGATCGACTTCCAGGGCCTTCTCAAAAGAAGCCTTCGCTGCGATGCTATCCCCTTTGGCAAGGAGGGCGAGGCCGAGTTCGTGATATGCACCGGGCCATAACGGAAGCAGGCGCGACAGCTTTCGTAGAGCTTCGATAGCAGTGTCGTATTGTCCGGCCTCCTTTGCGACGCGCGCCTCAGCCAGTAACTGGTTGGCGGTTCCTTGTTTGCTCTCCTCCTCGATTGCAACCCGAGCTTTTTCGAGTTCCGCTGCTCCTTCTGCCGGCTTCCCGGCACGGGTGAGAGCGAGACCGAGCTGGTAACGCGCAGCGCCGAGCTTCGGGTCCAGCTTTAGAGCTTCCCGAAAACTCAGGATGGCTTCCGGCAAGGCATTCTTCCGAAGGAGGACCTTGCCGAGTTCAAAATGTGCAGCAGCAAAGCCGGGATCAAGCTCGATGACTTTTTGAAATTGCGCGATCGCTTTGTCCAAACCGTGTTCGGAGCTCTGCGCGTAGGCGAGTGCGAGATTGTACTGAGCTCGCACAAATGAAGGTTGCATGGCAACCGCTTTCTCAAGCAGGCCGATCGCTTCTACGGGTTGAGACCCGACGAGCGCGGCGCCCAGGTTTCCGGTAGCACTCACGTACTCTGGCGCCAGACGCAGCGCCTCTCGAAACTCCAGGATGCCCTTCTCGCTGTCGCCTACTTGCACCAGCACCAGCCCGAGGTTGTTGTGGGCTTGGGCATTGTCTGGCCGCAGGCGGATCGCTTCAAGAAATGCTGACATCACTTGCTTTGGATCGGCTCCTTGTTTCCCAAGAAGCAAACCCAGAGTGTTGTGCCCTTCGGCAAGTTCCGGTTTGGCACTGAGGACTCGACGAAGTTCCGCAACAACGACATCCAGATCGGGGATGGGCCCCACCGGCGCTGGCAGATTCAGTGCTGCTTCAAGTTGGCCGATCCCTTTTTCTACTTGTCCAGAGCGCAGGAAGAGAGTGCCCAGATCAAAGTATGGCGCCTGAAGGTTGGGGCTGAGTGCGATGGCTCGCTGCAGGAGGGACCTTGCGCGATCGAGTTCTCCTGTCTCCCGCCGAGCCATGCCCAGAAACGAATGAACCTCCGGTGCTGATGGATCCAGGCGGATTGAGTGTTCGAGTGATTCCATTGCGAGGTCGCGTTGTCCGCTGTACCAGAGAGCGACGCCGAGATTGTAGTGTGCCTCAGACATTTCCGGGCTCAACTGCACGGCTCGCTTCAGGCTCGCCACGGCTGCAACCAGATCACGTTCTTGACCCTGCACGAACCCAAGCAGGTTCCAGACATTCGGCGAGGCAGGGAAGTCTCGCGACAACTGTTCGAGCGTCTTCCGCGATGCTGCCCTGTCACCGCGCGAAAGTTGCTCTGTGGCCTCCTTCATTCCGGCTTCGATCGGAGGTTCGGGACGGGACGCGGGACGCCCACGACGAAGGGAGGCCGCGTGTTGCCTCAAGACGGTTCCGAGGTTGTAATAGGCCTCCTGGTGTTCCGAATTCAGTTTTAGAACGGACTCGAACTCCTGGATCGCTCCCTCCAGATTACCTTGCTGCTTGAGTGTCAGTCCGAGTTGCTGGTGCACTTCCGCATCTTCCGGACGGCTTTTGAGCACGATCCGGAACTCCTGTAGGGCTGCGTCAGCATCTCCCTGACTTCGGAGCGCAATTCCCAGGTTCATACGCAACTGAGGATCATCGCCCTGCAAGGCAACGGCTTTCTTGAAAGCCGTGACAGATTCCACGATCTCGCCGGCTTGGGCGAGGGCCGTGCCAAGGTTATTCCAGGCGCGAGCGAAATCCGGCTTTACGCCCACTGCCTTGCGAAACTCGGCGATGGCGTCCAAGAACAGGTTTCTTTGAAGGTGAAGCACCCCACTCCAGTTGTGTGCTTCGGCCGATCTCGGATTTTGCTTCAACACCGCTTCGAACTCAGCGGCGGCCTTGTCTAGTTCGCCTGCTTGCTGCAGTGCCAGCCCCAGGGCAATTCGAGCGCCTTCGTGGCCGGGGTTCAGTTTGGCGGCGCTCGCGAACTCGGCCTTGGCCAACTCCACCTGTCCTGACTCGCGCAGCGCAAGGCCAAGGTTGTAACGCGCCTCGGCGGAGGAAGGACTCAACTCGACAGCGCGACGAAAGGAAACAAGACCAGTCTCGATGTTACCAGATCGAAGCCGAGCGATCCCGAGCGCGATGTGTGCTTCGACATTCCTCGGTTCCAGCTTCACCGCCCGTTCCAACGCTTTGGCGGCCGCGGCCCAATCCTGGTTTCGGAGAAGGCGAATTCCTTCCTGGTAAGGGCTTGAGTCCGCCTTCTGACCGCAGAGCGCGGGCAAGGAGAGAGCTCCCGCGAATGCGAAACAGACCAGAAGGCGTCGCACGCTGGAACAGTTTTTCATTTCCATCTTGATGGCGGCAAACTGCAATACAAAAGCTAACCGCAGAGACGCGGAGACGCAGAGAGCAAATCGGGCCCAGGAAAGTGGACAATTGAAACCAAATACCTTGAATCTCACGTCCGGTAAGGCAGGACGCAACCTCCGCGTCTCGGCGTCTCTGCGGTTAGCTTTCTATCGGGTGTGTCGAAATGCCTCGCTCTTCACGATACCCTTGGTTTCCTGGATTACGACAATCTGATCCGCTTTTACGTTTGCGAACGATTCCTTGAGACCGGACGGCCACAATACCTCTACACGATCCACATTCCCCGCTGTGGCTAATCCGAAATGGAGTCTCAAGTCGTTTTGCGAATAATAGCTTGACCCGCTCATAACTTCATCAATCTGGTCGCGACCGGCAACGGTCACCTTGACGCGTGTTCCAATGGCACTGCGATTGGATCGGGTCCCGATGCATTTCACCGTTAACGCGTGGCTTCGTCCACCGTCATTCCTCAACAAAGAGGGTGGTGAATCGAGGTTGTTCACCGCAACGTCGACGTCCCCATCATTGTCCAGATCTCCGAAGGCCAAGCCGCGTGCCAGCTGTTCGGCTTGAATTCCTGAGCCGGACTTGGAAGAGACATCTGCGAAGCGGCCGTTGCGAAGGTTCGAATACAGGATTTTGGGTTGCTTGTAAGTGAGGTGCAGCTTGCGTCCTGCAAGTTGCGAATAGACATGTCCGTTCGCTAGCAGGATATCTTTCCATCCGTCGTTGTCGAAATCGAAAAAGGCGGCGCCGAAACCTAAATACTTGCGATTGATTCCCAGGCCTGCCGCAAGGCTGGCGTCATGGAAAGTACCATCGCCATTGTTGCGGTAGAGGGTTGTGACCTGGTCCGAGAAGTTCGTCCGGATGATGTCCAGCCAGCCGTCTCCATCGGAGTCTCCAACTCCCACACCCATCCCCGACATGGCTATGCCGTTTTCGTCGAATGCGCATCCTGCTTTGACTCCGATCTCACTGAACGTCCCGTCGTGATTGTTGTGATAGAGCAGGCTCGGGGCCGTATCGCAAGCGACGTAGATATCCGGCCAACCGTCGTTATCAAAGTCGGCCGAGGCAGCGCCCATCCCGTATGAACCGGTGGGTCTCCAGTTCTTCGACACGAATGCGCCTGAGGCAGGACCTCGCGGAATCGCGATGCTGGACTTTTCCGAGACATCCTCGAAGGTGCCGTCTCCTCGATTGCGATACAGAAGATTGGTGCCCCCTGCCAAGCCCTGAGGGCCGCAGGGCACCGGAATCTCGTTGAAGCGGCAATAGGCCTCCTCACCGGGGCGAGGGACGCGTTGCGGATCAAAGTTTACGTAGTTCGCGACGAACAGGTCCAGCCAGCCATCACGATCGTAATCGAGAAAGCAGCATCCGGCTCCCCACCGCCCTTCGGATCCGGCCAGGCCGGCCTTTGGGGAAACGTCCGCAAAGGTGCCGTTTGAATTGTTGTGGTAGAGGACGTTTCGACTCCAGTAGCTAACAAACAGGTCGTCGAAGCCATCATTGTCGTAATCGCCGACGCAGCTGCCCTGACCCCATCCAGAGGCCGTGACTCCGGCCTTCTCGGTGACATCTGTGAAGGTCATGTCGCGATTGTTGTGGAACAAGTAACTGGTCGCTCTGCGACGACTGCCAACATTTGAAAAACTGGATCCGTTTACCAGAAAGATGTCCAGCCAACTGTCGTTGTCGAAGTCCAAGAGGGCAACCCCGCCGCCCATTTCCTCCAGCAGAAACTGTTTGTTTAGAGGGCTGCCAGACAGATTGAGGGCTTGGCCGAGGCCTGCCTCAGAAGCGATATCGGTGAAGGTCACGGGTGAGATCGAGCCTGCGGCATGCGCCACCGCTATGAGACTCACCGCCCAAAGAAGGCAACGCACATGATTCAGTTTCACGCACACGTTTGATTTCGTAAAGTAACCCGTGGGTTGAAACCCCGCATGCGTTTTGTCCCCCTTGGCAAGGGGGACCACAGGGGGTGTGCTACGGGCCATGAAGACCCCCTGCCGCAAAAGACGCGGCGTCCCCCTTAGAAAAAGGGGGAAGGTAGAAACTCCGCATGGGCATTGTGCCCATGCGTTTGTCCCCCTTGGCAAGGGACGAAGCTTTGAGAAGCTTCGCCGCGCTTTTCGCGGCAGGGGGTCACTCGGCTTTGTTCAGTTCCTCAACCTTTCGCCAAATCGCCTCTAGCACGCCTCTGAGGTTCTCCCGTACCTCATTGTTTCGAAATCGGAGAAATTGAATCCCGACCGATTCAATCAACTGCTGCCTCTTCTCATCTTTCTCTTGCTCGCCCGGTTGAAAGTGGGTGTCACCATCGATCTCGATGGCGAGCTTTAGTGCCGGGCAGTAGAAGTCAACCACATAAGGACCAACACTGAATTGCCGCCGAAATTTCCTGGCGCAGACCTAGCGGCTCTTCAACTTCGACCACAGAATGAGTTCATCCGCCGGCAGAGCGTTGCGCAGCGACTGACGCGTTGGCTTTTCAGATTGGCGGTTGAAGACCTTGGTCACACTGGACCCCCTGCCGCAAAAGACGCGGCGAAGCTTTCTCAAAGCTTCGATTCCCTTGGAAAAAGGGGGGACAAATGTAGAAACTCCAGTGCTTTCCAAGATGGCTGGTAGTGCGCAAGTACCTCAGCCTTTTCCAGGCTGACCCAGTCTTGACGCTGACCGAGAGGTCAGGCTAGAAAGCCTGACGTACTCCGTCCACCTTTCTCCCGTTAACTAACGCATGACGATGACACCTGGAAAAAAAAGGGCGTCGACCGTCGCGGCCGACGCCCAATGAATTCCGTGGAGCGAGTATGCAGAGGCTCTACATTTGATACAAAGGCTCAATAATTAAACTTCAGGCCGAACTGAACCGATCGCGGCTGGTTGCACTGCGTGCCAGTCTGGCCGAAGTTCGCCCCCCCGCTAAAGTTGGTGTTCGGATCGCAGAAGATGGTGCGATTGCTTACATTGCCTGCCTGCGCCTCGAAACGGATCCTATACCGCTCTTTGATTGTAGTCTCCTTAAAGATGCTGACGTCCTCCACGGCGTTGTAGAATCCTCGGGCTGTCCCGTCGCGTGACGGCGCATTGCCAAACTGCAGCGGCCCTGGATCGGACCAGCCAGCCGGGTTGAAATAGCGATCACGGTTGGGATCGAATTTCCCTTGGAAGGTAGCTAGGGCATCCACACTGGAGTTGCGATTCGGGCGTTTGGTTGTGCTGAACAGCAGCCCACCGAGGTCGTTGTTCATAGTGATGGCGAGGGGACGTCCGCTGTCATAGCGGAGAATGCCGTTGATCGTCCACCCCTTGGCGAGCACGCCCAAAGCGCCGGTCTTATTCTTGCCGAAGGGGAGTTCGTACGTGCCTGAGAAGACGAATGCCCAAGGAACATCATCCCCAGCCAGTGACCACTCTCCGGCTTGAGTGTCGATCGGGTTCTGCACACCGCCGCCGCCTCGTTGCCCACTGTCTGCGCGGTTATTGTAGAGCTGCGACCAGACGTAGAATGTTCGGAATTGCATGCCATTTGAAAACCGCTTGTCGAGTTTGACCTGAAGGGAGTTGTACCGGCTCGTGCCAATGGGCACATCACGCCATTCGATGGCCTGATATTGGGGGAACGGCCGGAGAGCCTGCGCCACAATGCCGGTAAAGCCAGGATACGGTGAGGTAATTCCTGCGTTTCGGGCCGTGGCTGAGTTGATATCGGATTGCAGCACAGCCGTCCCATAGGATAGCACCTTCGGGTCGTTCATGTTGTAGCCGGGACCGAGGAACTGTGGATTGTGAGGCAGGCGAGTCCCTTTGTTTCCAACATAAGTGACGTCGAGCAGCATGCTCTCGCTGAGCTGGTGTTGCAGGGTCAGAGACCAATTCTGGTAGCGCGGCTGCTTCAGGCCGTCGGCCGGATATCCCACGGGAGGAGTGCCGTTAGAGAACGCAGGGTCAATAAAGGGCGGCAAGAAAATCCTGTCTCGGGGAAAACCGTCATCAAGTTTGAACGCGGGTTCGCGGCCATTGGTCAGATTCGGCGCGGTCGGGTTGGCCTCGTATCCGATCGTAGGTCGGCTGCCCTGACCGAACGTGACGCCGGCGTAATAGATGCCGTAGCCTCCCCGGACCACGGTCTTATCCGTCAGCTTGTAGGCGAATCCGAAACGTGGACCAAAGGCATCCACGGGGATGTCATCGAAAGTCCGGGAACCCGTCTTTCCGGAACCGGGGCCAGCAAACAACAGTGCACCAGGGCGCCCGCCTGCGGCTGGGTTGGGAGTGGTCGGGCTGAAACTGGAGAATCGGTCAAAACGCTCCATCCAGGGAGTCTGGTAATCGAAACGCATTCCCAAGGTGAGGTTCAACCTGCTCGTCATCTTATATTCGTCGTTGATATACGTAGAGTGAAAGTTGCCGCTCCACGTGGTGAAGGCGGGAATCAGATAGTTGGCGGTGTGAACCTGTCCTAAGAGAAACGAGGCAAAAGGATCGCCGGTCGCGGCCAGGTTGTTTCCGTTGGCGTCGTAGCCACCGGTGCCCAGCCGGTTGAAGGCAAAGGTGCCGCCTGTAGACGCAGCCCAGCCGTGGAAGTTGAACTGGTGGTGCCTGAACTCGTAGCCAATCTTGAACGAGTGCTTGCCCTTAAGCCAGGTAAGGTCGTTGGTGAACTGGCCACGGTTGATGGCCTCGAAGCCGAAGCCAGTCCACTCCATTCCAAGCGATGTGTACGGAATGTTGCCCGTAAAGGTAATGTTTGGTGGGCCAGCCGTCTTGTCGAGGATTCCGCTCTTGTCTGTTCCCCATAACTTGTCGCCCCAACCCACGTAGGCTGAAATCGGAGTCCCGCCCATGAACCAGCGGTCCCAAGACACGGTCGCGTGATACAGCAGGTTATTCTTGATGATGTAGTCGAACTGTTGCGTCGCGTGATGCGTGGCAATCCGCTGGTAGAAGCCCTTGCCAATGTAGGTGTCATTCTTCTCAGGCGACACTCGCGGGTCGTACTGGGAATTGCAGCCGCCCACCTCACCGCAATTACGGCGGGCGGCGGGCCGGTGCGGCCAGAAGAAGCTGGTGGTGGTTTTCAGCTTTTGGGTCCACTGATGGTCCACTCGGACGACGAAGGTGCGGAAATCCGCAATCCACGTCTGGTCTCCAGCAGGGTTTCCCGCCACGTTGAAAGATCGACCCGGGCGATCTGGCCTTACCATGAGCGGTACAAGCTTGCCAGCCACGCTGCTTCGCAACGGATGGCCTGCAGGAATGATATTGTTGGGGAAAGGTTCGCGCACGGGTACACCATTTACAATTCTCGTCGTTGACGGATCAAAAATTTGCCCACCCATTATAGGTCGGCCCAAAGCATCGGTAGTGTTACCAACCTGAGCCCCGGTCAGCAACGCGCTGAAGTCTCCCTGTTTGAAGGCATCGATTGGGGTAGTGTTACCGAAGCCGGGAAGAACGCCGGAACGAAACTTCAGCCAATCGAAGTTGGTGAAGAAAAATGTTTTGTTGCGCCCGTCGTAAACCTTGGGGATGAACACGGGGCCGCCGACGGTGAACCCGTACGCGTTACTTCTTTGTTTAGAAGCTTTTGCAGGGAAAAACCCGCGAGCATTGAGCGCGTCGTTGGCAAAGTACTCGTAGAAACTGCCATGGAGATCCTTCGTTCCAGACCTAGACGTGTATTCAACGGTTCCACCGCTCGAGTGGCCATATTGTGCCGAAAAGCTTGCAGTGATGACCTTCATTTCTCCGACGCTTTCAATAGGCGGCGCACTCTCGTGGCTCTGGTTATGGCCGGAGGCATATCCAAAAGCCACCCCATCAAAGAAGTTCTCCATTGCAAAAGTCTGGCCGCCATTCAACCGCGAGCTGAACTGGCTGCCACGAAACATGGGATCGCCGTTCGGCTTCATCGGTGTATATCCCGGCTGCAGTTGCAGTAGAGCTTCGGCGAGCCGGATATCCGCGCCCATGACGACAGGGAGATTTTCATAGAACGTTTTGTCGACCGTGTGCGTCACGTCGGCGTTGGCTGTGTTCAAGACTTCCGCGGAGCCCGTCACGGTAATCTGTTCCGAGACCTCGCCGAGTTCCAACGTAATGTCCTGCCGGATTGT
>Ga0180085_1000320_pt1 | contig 17019 bp, 11 predicted proteins | sample EasRiv730_16_10D_FD_123013 | JGI IMG/M metagenome (GOLD analysis project Ga0180085, IMG submission 123013) | Soil microbial communities from meander-bound floodplain in the East River, Colorado, USA - East River metaG ERMLT730_16_10D | ecosystem: Environmental > Terrestrial > Soil > Floodplain ... | reverse complement strand
TTCGCCTGCTAAGCATCTCAGACCTCTATTTCCTGGCTGACTCACAGTGGCGGCGTAACGGAGTTGCGCGATGGACAGACAGTCCGCTCGGCAACGCACTGGAGCAGGAGGCTAAGCGCCAGTGCAGCCGGCAAGTTTCGTGGTTTGGAGGATATCAAGCCTCGGAAGGCTGCGTTCGATCTCACCTGGTTGACTTGGGTCCTTATGAAGACCATGAAGGGTTTTGGCGCCAAGATCGTATGTCCGAGCGGCTGAGTGCCATTGGCGTGGACTTGGCGGTAGTCGCTCATCGGCTGGGACTTCCGGTGGATGGCTTGGCACTGCTGGCCGAAACCGCAGTTCACGACACAGCGCGCAGAGCCCTCATGAAAGATAGTGATGACTGGGAAGCTGCCCTCCAAGCAATGCGATCCCTGCGATTGGAGCCTTTCCTGGAACATTTGGAGAAGATGCCATGATTCTACCTGCCCTCTTTTTCGCTCTTTCGATACTGTGCAAGGCAACCGCGGCTCAGAGCGCCTTTGTGGACGCATCCACCCTTTCGGTAAATGTGCGCATGGTGGAGATCTATGCCTCTGTCGCAGGTAAGGACGGGAGACCAGCAGGAGGCTTGACTGCAGAGCACTTTGATGTGATGGAGGATGGAAGGCGCCAACGCATCACGCTGTTCGAACCCCAGACCGCTGCTCTGACCACAGCCCTGCTGATCGACACGACGGGCAGCATGACCCGTCAATTGCCGCACGTCAAGAATGCCATCTCCCATTTGCTGGAAGAAATGAAGCCAGAAGACACCGTTGGCCTGTTTTCGTTCACCAATCAACTGACGGTACTCAAGCCCTTCGGCCGCGACCGAACTGCTGTGCTGCGCGCGCTTCTCGGAGCACGTGCGGCCGGGCGCACCGCACTCTATGACTCGCTGGCACAATTGGCGCGCAGCATGTCCGGCCTTTCCGGGAAAAAAGCGATCTTGCTGTTTACGGATGGCGACGACAATGCCAGTCTGCTTCCGGTGGATTCCGTCCTCACTAGCGTCCGGCAGGCGGGCATTCCGGTCTATTGCATTGCCCTTGACCAAACACAGACCATTTCCAACCTGTCGAAGCGCCTGGGAGAGATCTCCCAGAATACCGGAGGAATTGCGTTCGCGGTCAGGACCACTAACGATGTCTCGCGAGCCTTCGAAGAGATCACTCGCGACCTCCAGTGCCTTTACCTCTTGGGCTACTATTCCGGAACCTCTAATCGCACTCCATGGCACCGAATCCAGGTTAGCCTGCCGCAACAGCGCGGCTTCAAAGTGCGGGCCAAAGAAGGCTACTGGCAATAGGAACGAAGCCAACTGTCAGAATCTTTCTGGCCGCTCAACATGCTGCGTTGAAGTCAGGACATATCCCTGGGCAGAGCCGGATGCCTTGGAGACTGAACCCCTTGAGTGGAACAACCCACTGTTATGGTTTGAGAACGTGGTGATTACGCCTCACCTCAGAGGTTACTCGGATCAATATCTGCCCAATTGCTGGCGGCTTTCGATGGAAAATGCGATCGACCTTTCGAGGGGCAACTGGCCGAGATCGTGCGTCAATTCCGAAGTGCAACCTCGGTGGAAGCTGACACACTGAAACACGTGCTCCGTGTCAGGAGCCGGCTTGGATGTTAGTTGGAACGTTATCGTCTCTGTCCAGCGCAACTGATTCAGGTGGACCGAGTTCTTTGTTTCCAAGTTGACAGCTGTAGGCGCTTGTTCTGATGCGATTACGGTCGCTAAGATCGACTCCCCTCGCCCCAACGCGGGAGAGGGCCTGGGGGTGAGGGGGATTCCTCGTTGCTGATTCAACTCCCGTAGCCAGGCTTTGGATGAGGATCTCGGAACAATTCGGAGCCCATGAGCGGTACTCTCTCCCCTAGCCCTTCTGATCGCCGTCGATTTCACGTTCTGGCGGAACCGGTTGGATCCGTTCCCAACTCCTCGTTTCCCACGAACGTGTTACGGCCGCCTGCACATTGGCGACAGCCAGCGCCTCAGAGAAGCTCGGTTCAGACAATTGTCCAGCGGCTATCGATTTCAAGAATTCGTAGGCTTCGATGATCTTGAGGTCGTCGTATCCTAGTCCGGTTCCGACGGCAGGATTGAAGTGCGCATGGTACGGGTGTTCCGGCCCGCTCAAAATACGAGTATAGCCTCGTCGCGTGGTGTCCCCTTCTGAGAGAGAAAGTTTTAACTCATTCATCTGCTCGAAGTCCCATGTCAAAGAGCCGCGAGTACCATGTACCTCGAAGGCCATCTGACACCTGGGCCCGTTGATGATGCGACAGGCCTCAAAAGTACCTCGCGCTCCATTCGCAAACTCCACTAGCGTACCGACGTAGTCTTCATTGGTGACCTTCTCAGTCGGTCCTTCGGTACTGACGGTGAAATGTGTTCCTTTTCCAGCAGTCGCCAAGGGACGTTCTGCTATGAATGTGCGACGCATGCCAACGACTTCTTGAATCGAACCAGCGACGAAATGAGCCATATCGATGACGTGCGACATCAAGTCGCCTAAGGCCCCCAGTCCGGCGAGGTCTTGCTGAAATCGCCATGATAGAACGCCCCTGGGATCGCTGGCGTATCCGGCAAAGAAACGACCTCGATAGTGAGTGAGACTGCCCAACACGCCGTCCTGAATCAGCTTCCGTCCATACTGCACCAACGGGGCCCAGCGATAGTTGTAGCCAACGAAAGTCATGACACCCGCTCGACGGGCAAGGTGCTCGATTGCCGCAGTTTCCTCTGGATTTCGGCCGACGGGTTTCTCACAGAAGATGTGCTTGCCTTGGCTGGCCGCATGACGGACGATTTCGAGATGCAGGTTGTTCGGCGCGGCAACATTCACAACTTCGACGGCTGGATCTTCAATCACCCTTCTCCAATCTGTCGTCTGCTTCTCAAATCCAAATCGACTCCGGGCTGCACTGGCTCGGGCTTCGACGTCGTCGGCACAGATAACGAGCCAGGGGTGAAGCGGGCACTCCGGAAAACGTTCGACGATCTGCCGGTAGGATCGGCTGTGCACTTCACCCATCCAACCCATGCCAATCACGCCAACTCCGATGACACGCGGCATTTCTTTGGTCTCCTGTCGTCATCAAGAACCTGCCTTCTCTCTGTTCGGATCCTATTTCAGCCCGCTGAGCTCCAGATCAAGCGACTCGTATTTCCACTGGCCATTGACTTTGACGCCGAATTCCAGCCCTTTCTGGTCTGAAGACAGAATGACACCTTGCGTGACGTCCTCGTAGCCGGGCACCTTGAATTCTGTGGCCTTCCGTGTCGTGCGGTTGGTGATGGAAAAAGCCATGAAGTCTCGGGTTGAAGGTTCCCAGTAAATCACTTCTCCATTCCGTGTGCACTGGTAATGCGCCGACACGGCAGCCTTCACGTAGTCCCCACCCGGAGTACGAACCCAGATCTCGGGGACTAGTCGACTGTTTCTGTACGCTGCGGAATCTTTGGCCTCCTCCAGCGATAGAGTTACAAACACCAGCGTCCCGTTTCCGTCCACGAGATAGATCTCGCCGGAGTCGCGACCGCGCCCCGCCAGATCCGATTTCAAGTCAACATTCGTGGCATCACCCAGTTTGAAATCAAGCAAAATGTACTTTACTCCAAGCTTGAACGGGCCGCGCAGTTGCCCTCCTTGGGAAATCAATGCCTTGCTCTCTTTCGTGGAGTGGATCGTAAACAGACCGCTGCCCGGCTGCCATTCGGAATTCTTCTCTCGTCGCAGAATCTTGATTTTCCGAGTCTGGAGGTCGTAGGTCCCCAAAAGGTTGATGTCCGTAGCATAGTCCGGAATACCGCCGTCCGGGAAGGCTCGCCAGCCTGTGGCTGCTCGATATGCAAAACGATGGAACGAAACAGCACGGTACGTCTATCGTCTCCGAGCCTAACGCTGACGAACTTGCTCTGATCCTGCAGCGGGCCATAGCCCACGTGACAGGATGTCATGAGGAACAGCGTACTGATTGCAAGAAACCTGCGCTTCATCTTTGGTGTTCCAGACAGGGCAGACTTGGCGAGAAGGCTGAAGTGATCTGCCCCAAGGCTGGTGGTGCAGATCCATGCTGCTGTCGGGGCATGCTGTTGTCAAAGCAGTATTTCAAACCCGCCCCTTGGCTACCTGGCGGGCTGGCACATCTTTCTGATGCGTTCCTGCTCCTGAGGTGAATAGCGGTCGAAGCTCGCTTGGAAGTAGGTGCAGACGCGATCCTTCATCCGGCCGGAGAACGGGCTGGCATCACGCATCAGCAAACCATAGCCCAGTCGGCTGGTAGGATCGGCTGTGTCCTTGAGAAGATGGGCCGCCAGAGTTGGAATGGTTTCCTCTTCCAAGCCTTCGGTAACCAGGATGGCAGCGCCGGTGTAGCTGACGGCTGCGTCCGGGTCTTTCAGCATGGTGCGGGCGATCTGGATCCGGCGAGCCCGAGGGAGGGAAGTGGCAAAACGCTGCAGAGCACTCTCTTGCCCTGCCTCATGCAATCGCCGGTATTCAGCCAGATCGGCATCGAAATAACGACGCGCGTCGCGCTCCAGCGCAGCCGCAGCCTCTGTCCCTCCGATCCGCTCCAGAGCCTCTACAGCGCTCTCCTTGAGACGACGGTCAGGGACCCGCAGTTGTTTCTCAATCTGGGGAACTGCCGCTACCGCGGGCGGACCGATGATGCCGAGCGCCTGCACCGCGCTCATCCTAACGTCCAGATCGGGATCTTCTACGAGGGCGATCAAATCAGGAATCGCCTGAGTCCCTTCTGAGCCAAGCGCAGCGATGGCTTTGGCCGCCAGAATCCTCGTGTACTTTTCAGAGGCCGACAAGGCCAGACGTAATTCGGGCAGAGCGCTGGCAGACTTCAAAGTTCCAAGAGTGGATGCTGCGAGACCGCGGGAAGGGTTCTTCTCGTCGGCCACAATTCGTCTCAAGCCAGCAACTACTTCCGGGTTTCCGACTCCGATCTGGCCCAGAGCCTGTATGACACTGGCGCCAGCGACTTGGTCAGAAAGGTACGGCAAGAGCGCGGGAACAGCTCTTTGGGCGGCCGGACCAAACCTGCCCAGAACGAGGGCTGCCTGCCCCGGATTCTTCTTCTCCGTCAACGCCCCAATCAAAGCGTCCAGGACCTTTTCTGACGGCCCTTGGGCGCCGAGTTCGGTCATGGCCATCGTGCTCACCAGAGAGGTGTTGCTTCGAATATCGGCGATAATCTCATCGACGCTACCACCTTCGACTGTTTTCTGTTTGGGCACGCGTTTGGCTTCGCCTTCAACGTCCCTGACACCGATTGCTGCCAAGGTACGGGTGATCAGCGAACGAAGTTTCTCACCGATTCTTGGATCTTGCCAGGCACGGAGAAGAGTGGGAGTTGCCATCGCTGCCTGCTGTCCCATGGGGAGGAGCGCGGCGACTGAGGCCTCAAGCATCTCCTCACTCATGTGTGGACTGCGGAGTTCACGGCGCATGAGATAGGAGTGCTGAGCAACGGCTTCGGCAACTTCCCTGCGGGATGCCTTCTGCAACCACTGCTCCACGTTTTTCTGGTCGGATGCTTTGGCGGTTTGCCGAGCCGGGGGCGTTCCAATGGCTGTTAGTGCCATTCGAGCCTTGAGGAGAACAAAGTCGTTCCGCTCCTTTTCGTCCTGGACAATTTCGGTGAGGACCGTGACCGCCCCCTCGGCGGCAGGACCCATTCCCTCAAGTACGGACATCAGGGCAATGCGATAATCCACTGTCTTCCGGCCAGAGACGCGTGCAGCTTTCAATTCCCTCACGATGACCGGCACCACGGCTCCAGGCTCTCGCTTGCCAAGTTCAGAAATCTTCTTCTGGGTTTCAAGCGACAGGACGATATTCCCGGTGAGGCCGACGTTTTCCCTGAGAGTTTGCAGCAAGGAAGACAAGCCCTCTGCTTGCACAGCCACGGGCTGGCGCTGCTGCGCGTAGGCTCCGCAGGCTAGTGCGAAGATCACCCAGAGTGAGCATCTCCTGAGTCTCCTCTTATTCAAGATCTACTCCTTTGACCCGTCTTTTCGAATGTACACGAACATCCTCAACTTGCTTTTGGACAAGGTGCTGGGGTACTCAACACCCTCATCGTCATTTTACAGTTGAACCTTGCTGCTACTTCAAGGGCCTTTTCAACACTGAACGGGATCGCCGGTGGGACTCGCGGGCCCTTTGCTTCGCCCAGCCTTCGATGGAGCTGTATTCGCCTGGCCGCAGACTGACAATGGCGAGAGTCGCGTGGGGTTGAATGGCGAGCTGTGAATCGGAACAAGAAACTGTCTAGGGCGCGCGGATAACGACAGAGTTGTTGTGACTACAGGATTGGCCGAGTGTGTGGCAGGAGGTGCACTACAGGCTGACGTCAGCTTGCATGGCCAATTTGCCATCCAATGATCCTACCTCGGCCTACCGGGCTCCCGGTCGAGCGACTACTTCCGTTGCCCATTGACTCTGACGCCGAATTGCGACTTCAGGCGGCCAGCGCCTTCAGGCTCCATAAACCGTTTGCGAAGGTGGGCAATGGTGTCATGATCGGGATGCTGTTGGGCACGATGTAGGAAGAAGTACTCGAGTCTCAAGTGGAGGGATCAAGTTCGGGTTGGAGAGCACGCTGGTTACGTAGGCGCAAAACGACCCGTTCCCCGTAAGGAAATACATGCCATCTCTCAGTTACATCCTCGTTGAAAGACTGGATAGTTTTAGCTCGTTCGAAGATCTTCAGTCGGTGCTGCATCACATTAAGGCGTTGGGCTATGACGGTGTAGAGTTGAATCTGACTCCGAACGTTGCTTTCGAAATGGAAGCTCTAGCCCACTTTACTGAGTCCATCCAGCTTCCCGTCGTATCCTTCCTAACTGGGGCCAATTACTTCAGTGAAGGTCTATGCCTCAGTTCCCCTGAAGTTGGGATGCGAGACCGCGCCGTACGCCGTCTCGAAGAGTGTGCAGCTGTTGCTTCACGGTTCGGCGCTCTTTTGGTGGTTGGCCAAATGCAGGGCTTCTTAAGCGACGAACCTGACCAGTCGAAGGGCGAAGCACGCATCGAGTCCGGTCTGAAACGAGTGGTGGAGACAACGGAGCAGTATAGGACAACCATAGCCTTCGAGCCCGTCAATCATCTTCAGGCCGGATTCCATAACACCCTCGAAGCGGTGATGGCCTTGGCGCGCCGCATTGAATCTCCACGCTTCAAGCCCATGCTGGACAGCTTCCATATGAATATCGAAGAGGTGTCTCTAACTAAGGCTATCTACCAGGCAGGCCGGGATCTCGCGCACTTTCATCTCTGTGAATCCAATGGCAGCTTTCTTGGCAGCGGACATTTGGATCTAGCAGCGGTGTTCGCCGCACTCGATAAAATCGAATATCGGGGGTTTGTGTCGGTAAAGGTCTACCGCCATGCCTGGAAAGCGGGGGCAGAAAGCTCCATCAGGTACCTGCATAGCCTGCTTAAACGTCAAGGCGGGGACCGCGAAATCTGAAGGTGGTTCCATCGAAGAACAGGGTAGGAGACAGAGCCATCAATTAGGCCAGCGCCTTTCCGCTGGCCTAATCCGCAGATCTCGATTTATGTCTGGCAGTGCGAATCGAAGTCGGATCGCGCGAGGAACCCGCGATGGGTCGCGTTTCTTGAGGCCTTCCTTGTTCTGAACTGCGCAGTCCCTACTTCTTGCTGGGATCGTCAGCGGGATTGACGTAGTTCACCACGAACGGGCCCATCCCGTGCACCTGAATGGTCGATGCCGTCTTTGCCAGAAAAGAGTGCCGCATCTCTGCAGGGAGCGCTACGTAACCGCCAATTCCGAGGGTCTGCATCTTCGATTCGTCCCACGTGTCGCCCATCCCGAGTGCGACGGTGCCCGACAGCACAGTCAGGTTCTCGTCGCCCGGGTGCCAGTGAGGCGCAACCTTATATCCGGCAGGAACCTGCCCTCGAATAACGAACGGTCCGGCCTTTGAAGGATCGCCAGCAATCACCGCTATCTTCGAACCGCGCGGCAAGCTTGGCGGAGGATCACCCCACTTTATCGAGGCGGGCTCAACCATGACGTGCGAAGTTGGGGCTGCGCCACTACTATCTGGGTTGAAGATGTCCTCCCTCACTTTCCACTGACCATCGGATTGCTTTTTCCAGACCGACACGTATTTTCCTTTTTCCGTCACGCCATTCATCGACGACTGGTACGTTCCAGTCGTGTAGCCGATGTCACCTGAGGCTCCGACATCGGCTTTGGTGGGGCCAAATTCCAGGGAGAATCCCGGGGCCGACGACATTTTTGTGAGAGCTTCGCGGATTGCTCCCGGGCCTTTGGCCAGCGGCATGCCTGACGGGTACATTGAGGCATCCGACGCGTAGTAAGACATGAACTTATCCATATCCTTCACACTCGCGGCCCATTCGCGATCAAGACGCATCAAAGTCTCGCGCTCCTGTTCCACGTTGGCCGTCGAGCCACAACCTGCCGAGTAACTAGCCATGAGCAGCAATACGATCCACCGGCGCATATCTGCCTCCTTCTGTGCTTGTGAAATGGCGACATTCTATCACGTTGCCTTTTAACTAGGTGGGGATCATTGGGGAAGAACGCGCCCGCACCGATTACTCGAAAAACCCCGTCGCGTTTACGAAAATCGTGAACCCGACAAAGCTGGAAGCACGGCCCCGCGACAGTGTGTGTGCCTAATGCCATCTACTGTGCGCATCGGATTTCTGGGGACCCTGCAGGCTGTTTCAGATCGTAAACGAGCGTCAAGCCTTCGCTTTGTTTTGAAACCCGATAACGAACGCCGGAGAGCGTGTGAGAAAATTCGCTCGCACTCATCTGTTCCTGAAAACTACTCGAACCCGCTCTTCCACTGCTACGGCCCATGGCTGTCGTCAAGTAACGCTCATAAATCTGAGCATGGCACGCCGCACAGGCAGAGCTTCCGACATAGCCCGGCCCAGTGCTGTCCCCGCGAGCGAAGGAGACGCCGGATGCAGCAAGGAGCAGGATCAGCAGGACAATCCGGCTTGGAAGTCGAAAGCAATCGTTGTGTCGCAAAGGGTGTATCACGGAGACGAGAGAGACAAGGTATTGATCTCCCACCGGGCACGTCGAAGGAGTTCCCCTGCCCAAGGTTCATTCTTGAGACCCTCCACCGCAGCTTCGAGCGCCTGGGTTTCTTTGAGAGCCACTCCAGACATAGACGCCAGGCGTGCCGAGGCAATCAGCTGCGGCACACTGCCAGGTCGAGCCTGTGTCAGGAGTTGCTGCCAGTCGGAGCCCGCCTCCCGGCGGCGTCCCAAGGCGTGGAGGGAAGCCGCATGATCGATGTAGAGCAGATCAGGCAGAGTTTGGCCGGACGGGCCGGAAATCCGCAAGTATTGGTCTACCGCCTGACTGTAGAAATCGAGGGCACCTGCGTGGTTTCCTTCCTCTGCCAGGGAGCGACCTCTGCGTTGCAATAGGTCGCCCATCGTGCGCGGCCGGTTGGGGTTCCGAAAGAGCGGTGTCAGATGCTCGGCCATTTCGCGATTCTTGCCACTGGCGTCAGCCAAAGGGACGAGTCGCTCCAGAATGTCATCGAACGTCTTCTGCCGCTCCAGCATTTTGACGGCGTCCAGGTAAACCCGCTCGAAAGCTGGAGTGCTGCCACGCCAGCCGCAGCGCGTCAAGGCATATGCCGCCTCCACGCGCACCGTACGCACCGGGTCCTCCAATAATTTGAGCAGCGCAGTGGCGGCCTCCGCATGCGGCTGTTCTGCAATGCCGGCGCAAGCCAGTTGCCGGACTTCTTCATGCGGATCTGAAAGCAGCCGCCGGAGACTGGCGCGAGCGCCTGCATCGGACAGTTCTGCCAGCTTTCGCATGGCCGTGAGCCGGAAAAAGAGTCCGTTGGCGGGATCCTCAGCCGTCGTTGCCAGGCGCTGCGTTTCGACGCGAGCGCGCCGCCTCAAGTCGACAACCAAGCCAACATTTTCGACCATCCGCTGGGATGTCGGTTTCCACCACTTCGCTTTCCACTCACGCATCCACGAAAGGGGCCGATCCTGATGACAGTTAGAGCATGCATTGGGTGCATTTGCGGCTTGGAAGCGTTCGGTGAGTTCAGGCTCGGGGCTGCGCATGGCGTGGTCGCGCATGGTATGCAGGACGCCGGTGAGGAACTTAGGCATGTGGCAATCCACGCAACGCACCTCCTTGTGGTGCGTGTGTGGTTGCGGGCTTGCTGTTAGCTTGGCGTGGCACTGTGCACACTGCGCGTCATCGTTCTCGTCCCACCGCATTGCCCAGCGCTTGCCGCCATGCATCTGATGGCAGCTCAGACAACTCATGCCGCCCTTGAAACACAAACTCTGTGACTGCGTGGACCCGTTGTAGTTGAGACCGGAGAGACGCCCATCGGCAAAGAATCCCAGGCTGTCGTGGTTCTGCGAAATGGCAATTTCGTTGAACCCTACTCGTGGATCCTCGTCGATGGCATAGCGCCAGATGTGCTTGTAGTGACAGCGCCCGCAGGATTCGAGCACGCCTTTAGCGTCCAGATCTTTCTTCGGATGCAACAGTCGCGCCGAAGACTGGTAATCTGGACCTGGCTGCCGCTTCTGCTGGTGCCAAGCCACATGTGCCGAGCCGGGGCCGTGACATGACTCACAAGCGACTGCGCCCTCCAGCATCTTGGAAGAGTAGGAGTCGGTCCGCGTGTTGTACCCAATGTCATACTGCGTGGCATGGCATTGGCCGCAACCGTCGTTGAAGATCTTCTCGCGCGTGTCGAAGTCCTCACCGGCGCTAACGCCTCCACTGATGTCGTCCAGAACCCGGTGCGTGAGGTCCCACTGCTGGCGCTCCAGACTCCAGCAGAGCGGCAACACGCGCCATTCTCCGCGGGGGCCGGTGAAGAGGTAGGCTTGCTCAAAAGTGCGGCCGATCACTCGTGATATTCTGAACTCGCCGGACGGCCGGGAATCTTTTGCATCCACGCGAATCCAGAACCCGCCATCGCGACGGAACGGAGTTGCCGTGAAGTAGCGGGTCTCCACGGGTTTGCCGTCGAATCGGCCCGCCACGACCTCGACTGAAGGTTCTCGCAGGGAGTAGGCATGAGCGGTTTTCAACCAAGTCTCATGCCGTTCGGCATGACAGGACTTGCAGGTTTCTGAGGAGACAAAGGAGGGCTTGGTTGCGGGAACTGAATTCTCTTGAGTTACAGCCTGGTCAGTGTGCCAGATAAAGAGAATTGCGATCAGGCTGAAAATCAAGAGAATCAGAATTCGATTGAACGCCATCGAAGGTTGTCACTTCAGGTACAGGCTTCCAGCCTGCAGGGCCCTGTCCGAAGGCCAGAGGCTTGTCCCCCTTGGCAAGGGGGACCACAGGGGGTGTACTATGAACTACCGAAGACCCCCTCCCGCAAAAAACGCAGCGTCCCCCTTGGAAAAGGGGGACAAACTCCAGTTGCAGACCGCAAGCCTAGCAGCACAACCAGAGTCAACCGCGCCACGATTGTGATGCGGTTCCGGCTGCGGTACCAGCCACGTTAGGGCTCATCCAACCGAACGCCTTCGGGCAACCTGGAGGGCTGCGTTCGAGGAACGCGGCTTGCACAGGTTTGTAGCCTGGAGAAAACGCGCGCGGGAGCGCGTTCCACCCTAGTGAACCTTCAACGTCTCACGCAGCCATTTCACCATCACTGGCTTGTAGCTGTGTTGTTCGGGAACCTTCTCCCAATTGATGACGCCGTGAATGCCGTTTTCAACTGTATAGAACTCTGCCTTAACACCCACTGCTTTGAGTTGGGCGTTGAATTTGACCGACTGATCGTACGGCACGGCTTCATCCTTTGTTCCGTGAATGAGAAGAAAGGGAGGCAATCCCTTCTTAACGTAGGTGGCAGCCGAGGCCTCGCGAAGAACGGCTCGGGATTTCTCGCTCATATCTGTGATGCCGAGAAATCCGGTCATTCCCTTTGAGACTTCTTTCCGCGGAGCCAGCAGAGCCTCGAGATCGAATGCTCCATAAAAGGGAACCACTGCGGCCACTCTGGTTTCTGGTGTCGCGCGCGTGGCAACCAATGCCACCAGGTGTCCACCAGCAGATTCGCCCATCAGAGCAAGTCTTTTTGGATCGATGCGAAACTCATTTGCATGGGCCTTGACATACCGAATCGCCGCTTCAACGTCACGCACCGCTGCGGGGTAGGGATGCTTGGGTGCAAGCCGATAGTCGATGCTAAACCATGCCAGGCCGCTTTCGTCCAATGGCTTGAACAATGGCTGGATGAAGTTGGCCTGCTTGCTGCCTGCACTCCAACCCCCTCCATGCACCAAGATCACCGCAGCGTGAGATCCTCGTCCCGGCGGGATGTGAACATCCATCAGCAACGGCTCTCCATCAGGTCGCGCAAACTCGATGTCATTTCGTACCTCGACTCCTGCGGCGGACACAGATGCGGAGAGGAGGCAGACAGCCAAAAACGCACGAATGATCAAGCGAGAATCTCCTTTACGACGCGACCATGGACGTCGGTTAAACGGAAGTCTCTGCCACTGTATCGATAAGTCAATTTTTCGTGATTGAGGCCGAGCAGGTGCAGGATTGTCGCGTGCAGATCGTGCACGTGCACCTTGCCGTCAATCGCCTTCCACGCGTATTCGTCCGTCTCGCCGTAAACCATTCCTGGCTTCACGCCGGCGCCTGTCATCCACATGGTCCAACAATAGGGATTGTGATCCCGGCCCGGCTTGTCGTCCTGTGCGCCTGCAGCGGACTGATCATAAGGAGTGCGTCCAAACTCGCCCGTCCAGATGACGAGAGTGTCGTCGAGCAGTCCTCGTGCTTTGAGGTCGGTCAGAAATCCTGTCAGCGGCTTGTCGATTCCTCGCGCACTCTTCCGCAGCAGTTCGCCGATCTTGGTGTGGTGATCCCACCCGTTATCCGTGACCTGGATATAGCGAACACCGGCCTCGGCCAATCGGCGGGCCATCAAACACTTTCGGCCGAAATTATCGGTCTCCTTGTCGCCAATCCCGTACAGATCGAGCGTTGCCTTCGATTCCTTGGACAAGTCCAAGGCGGAAGGCGCCTCCATCTGCATACGGAAGGCCAGTTCGTAGGATTGAATCAGGCCTTCGACGTTGCGATCCTCACCGCCGATCTCCTGATCCATCCGATTGCGAGCCTGAATCAGATCCAACTGTTGGCGCTGCAAATTCGAGGGGAAGTTGGGATCGGTCAGATAGCCAATTTTTGACTCTTTCACTGGTGTGCGAGCATCGCCAATTCGCGTCCCTTGGTACACGGCTGGCAGGAACACGTTGGAGAAATCCAGCGTGCTTCCATCGTCGCCGTAGAGCATTGGGCTGATGACCACGAACCCGGGCAGGTTCTGATTCTCGGTTCCCAACCCGTACAGAATCCATGAACCCAGCGAAGGTCGGACAAACTGCAGGGATCCGCTTTGAAAGAGACGAATGGCTCCCGGATGTGCGGGGCTGTCGGTTTGCAGGGCACGAAGGAAACACAACTCATCCACCTTCTCGCTGAGACGGGGCATCATGTCTGAAACCCACATGCCGCTTTGGCCGGCTTGCTTGAACTCAGCCACAGAAGGCATCAGGCGCGCGGATTTCTCAAAGCGCACGTCGCTGGAGCTCAATTTAAACGGGACTTGATTCCCGGCCTCGCTTTTCAGGCGAGGCTTGTAGTCGAACAAGTCCATTTGGGAAGGGCCGCCCTGCATCCAAAGCAGGATGACGCGCTTCGCTTTCGGCGGGAAATGAGGTGCCTTGGGACGCAGCGGATTTTGCAGCACGTCCGCTGCGGCCTGCTCGGCAGCCATCGCCGACATTGCCACTGAGGCGAAGCCTCCCCCGATGGACCTCAGAAAGTCACGCCGCGTCGTTGGAAATGGTTGAACCGGATGGAACATGGTTCACCTCCTATAGAGAAACTCACTCGAGACGAGAATTGCCTGACAGTAGCGCGTCCACGCTTCCAGTAACGAATCAGATTCTTCGCCCAGCTTCGACACTTCAGCTTGAAAGCCAGAGACGAACTGCCGCGCCTGCTGCCGGTCGGGCTCTTCGGCTGGGCGGCTCAAGGCTGTCAGGATAATCTTGGAAACGCGCCCGTCATCATTCAAAGTGGAGTCCTTGATGGTGACTTCGGCAAGAGCCCGTGCTGCTTCCCTGATGGAGGGCGAATTCAAAAGGTATAGGGTCTGCGTGGGCACTATAGTTTGGGCTCGCGTTCCCACCACCTGATCGGGATCCGCAAAGTCGAACAGGTTCAGAATATCGATGTCAGTCAACTGGCCGCCACGAAGAATCGGCTGATACACCGTCCTTCGATTCCTGACGCGATCTTCGATGACAGAATCCTCCTCCAGGAAGTAGGGGGCAATCGTGTGGACATTCTGGGCGGTGAGCGGCAACGATGGCCCGCCCCGGCTCAAATCCAGACGTCCACTCACTTGCAGAATGGCATCCCGAATTGCCTCGACTTCGAGTCTGCGCCGGTTCGCCCGCCACAGCAAGCGGTTGTCAGGATCAATCTCACTGGCCTTGTTGTCCTGAGTGCTGGCCAATTGGTAGGTATGGCTCAGCACGATGTCGCGAATCAGCTTCTTTGTCGACCAGCCGTTTTCTACAAGCCGGGCTGCGAGGTAGTCGAGCAGTTCCGGGTGTGTGGGCAGTTCACCTCGAGTGCCAAAGTTGTCGGTCGTCCGCACAATCCCGTCGCCAAAAAGATGGTGCCAGATACGATTTACATAAACGCGAGCGGTCAGCGGATTGTTGGGATTCGCGATCCACTCAGCCAATTCCTTGCGGCCGCTTCCCTGTGGATCGATGTCCGTCGCGGGTTCGCAGTTAACTGCAGAGAGAAATCCACGGGGCACGGAATCGCCCAACTGGTGCGCATCCCCACGCATTGTGATGCGCGCATCCTGAGGGAACTCCATGTCGGTAGCAGCGTAAACGTCAGGGAGCCGCGGCCTCATGTACTTGGTGAAGGGAAGAACTTGCCGGTCGCCGGCTGTCCCACTTCTCTTTCGAACGGCCGCCAGTTGGTCTTCGAGTGCCTTGATTTCAGCTTCGATCTCTGGGCTGCCAGGTTTTTCCTTCAGCGCCGCAATGCTTTTTTGGAGATCTTCCCGATCCTTGGTGTTCACCTTCTCTGTTTCTTCCAGTTCAGCAACCTTACGCTCCCAAACCTCCAGATCGGCAGCGTACTGCTTTACATTCTCCAACGTCTCGGGAAGGTGGACGGTATTGATACCTCCGTCCATGTTGCTCGAGTACAGCGTTTTCGTGCTGAGGAAGATGCCAGCCACAGCGAAGTAGTCCTGATTCGGAATCGGGTCGAACTTGTGGTCGTGGCAGCGAGCGCATCCAAGCGTCATGCCGAGAAATGTTCGACCGACGAGATCCACTTGCAGGTCGGCCACGTCAACGCGAAGCTGTTCCCGGTCGTACGCGAACCAAGCCCATGGGCCAAGCACCAAGAAGCCTGTAGCAGCCTGTTCTTCCGGAGTAGGAGGCTTCTCCTTCTCGCCGGAGGACTTGCCTCCGGGTCCTGCGATCTGCTCCCGGACGAAGCGGTCATATGGCTTGTCTGCATTGAACGACTGAATCACGTAGTCGCGATAGCGCCAGGCGTCTCGTAGCGGAATTCTGCGGCCAACGCCGGTCGTGTCGGCCCAGTAGGTGACGTCGAGCCAGTGGCGACCCCACCGCTCGCCATACGTTGGGCTCGCCAGGAGGCGATCGACCACATGCTGGAAAGCCTGCAAGGAGGAGTCTTTCTCAAAGGCCGCAATCTCCTCAGCGGTCGGCAGCAATCCTGTCAAATCCAAGGTGGCACGCCGCAGCAAATGGTATTTGCCGGCGTCCGCAACCGGCGCAAGTTTCTTTTCCTCCAGTTTGGCAAGAATGAATCGATCGATGTCAGAACGCGGCCAGTCGCTCGCCTTAATTTCCGGTGGGCTGGCTTTCTTGACGGGCCTGAAGGCCCAATGCGTCGTGGCATTGGCGACGGTGCTGACCGAGGATGCTTCCGGCCAGAAGGCCCCTTCAGTCACCCAGCGCTCGATCGCCTGCAGTTCTCGATCTGCCAATTTCGCATCGGGCGGCATCTTGATTTTGCCGGTTTGTCGAACCGCCTGGACAAGACGGCTCGGAGTCAGATCTCCCGGCACGACGACGCCAGACCGGTGCAGGCCATCTTTCGAAGTGAGTTGAATTCCTCCCATCTGAACCTTATCTCCGTGGCACGAGGCGCAACGCGCGATCAGCAACGGACGGATCTTCGTTTCGAAGAAGTCCGAGCGGTCTGCTGCCTGCGCCTGAAGGCAGGCAAGGAAAAGAACAAACCTGAGGGGGAGCTTGCTCATGAGTATTCTGTCAGCTCTCATGATACGCTATTTCATCCATCTGAAGGGAGTAGGTGGAGCGGGCGCTCCTGCGCACGCTTACGTGAGCGAGTCACTCAATCCGAATTGTGCACCGCCCAAAAACGCCCGCGCGCTGCCGGAGTCTCTATTCTACATTTCCGAGAGCCAAGAAGAGGGCTTGATGAGCGCAAACCCTCACTGTTCACGATTCCCCTGCATGGGAGGAGTTGCAAATGCGACTGGGTAAGTTCTCTGCTCTCCCGGTGGTAAAGAGGTGACCTGGCCCTGGGGGCTCAGGCAGTTTGTATCTTGGTTAAGTCCTCAAGCCCCAACTCTTGAATGGCGATCTCGCGCATCTTGTATTTCTGCACTTTTCCCGAGACGGTCATTGGGAACTCGGTCACGAACTTGAAAAAGCGCGGAACTTTATAGTGGGCGATTTTCCCCTTGCAGAATGCTTTCAGCTCTTCGGTGGAGACTGTCTCCCCTTCCTTTAGCCGCACCCAAGCCATAACCTCTTCCCCGAATCTGCGGTCGGGTACTCCGATCACGTGTGCGTCAGAAATCTTGGGATGTGTGTAGAGAAACTCCTCGATCTCACG
>Ga0180085_1000319_pt1 | contig 17024 bp, 21 predicted proteins | sample EasRiv730_16_10D_FD_123013 | JGI IMG/M metagenome (GOLD analysis project Ga0180085, IMG submission 123013) | Soil microbial communities from meander-bound floodplain in the East River, Colorado, USA - East River metaG ERMLT730_16_10D | ecosystem: Environmental > Terrestrial > Soil > Floodplain ... | reverse complement strand
TCGCTCGCGCGCGAGCTCGGCAGCCGCAACATCACGGTGAACTGCGTGGCGCCGGGCTTCATCGACACCGACATGACGCGCGCTCTGTCGGACGAGCAGAGAAAGGCGCTGCTCGAGCATATTCCGCTCGGGCGCCTGGGCACGCCGCAGGACGTCGCCGCCGCGGTGGCCTATCTCGCCTCTCCGGGCGGCGGCTACGTCACCGGGACCGTGCTGCACGTCAACGGCGGCATGTATATGTCGTAAAATACGGGCCCTTCTTTGGTCCCCTAGCACACTCCAAAAGGAGCGAGCGGATGGAGAACGTAGAACAACGCGTCAGAAAAATCATTGCCGAGCAGCTCGGCGTGAACGAGGGCGAGATCAAGAACGAATCGTCGTTCGTGGACGACCTCGGCGCGGACTCGCTCGACACGGTGGAGCTCGTGATGGCGCTCGAGGAAGAGTTCGAGACCGAGATCCCCGACGAGGAAGCCGAGAAGATCACCACCGTGCAGCAGGCCGTCGATTACATCAAGGCCCATGCAAAGACGTAAGTGAGTCGGCGCAGAGTAGTGGTCACCGGGCTGGGAATCGTCAGCCCGATCGGAAACGCCGTCGCCGAAGCCTGGGACAACGCCCTCGCCGGGAAGTCCGGCATCACGAGAATCACGCGCTTCGATCCGTCGCGCCTGTCGAGCCAGATCGCCGGCGAGGTGAAGGGCTTCGACGTCGCGCCATACCTGTCGGCCAAAGAGGCGCGCCGGATGGACGTGTTCATCCACTACGGCATGGCGGCCGGGCTGCAGGCCTGGCGCGAGTCCGGGATACAGGCGACGCCGCAGAACGCCGAGCGCATCGGCATCAATTTCGGCTCCGGGATCGGCGGCCTGCCGCTGATCGAGGCCCAGCACCACGAGCTCGAGCAGAAGGGGCCGCGCCGCATCTCGCCCTTCTTTATCCCCGGCACCATCATCAACATGACCGCCGGGCTGCTGTCGATCGAGATCGGCGCGAAGGGCCCGAACCTCGCGATGGTCACCGCCTGCACTACCTCGACGCACTGCATCGGCGAAGCGACGAAGTCGATCCGCTACGGCGAGGCCGACATCATGATCGCCGGCGGCTCGGAGGCGGTCGTCACCGAGCTTGCGATCGGCGGCTTCGCTTCCGCGCGCGCTCTCTCGACGCGCAACGACGATCCCGCGAGCGCGAGCCGGCCGTGGGACAAGGAGCGCGACGGCTTCGTGCTCGGCGAGGGTGCGGGCGCGATGGTGCTCGAGGAATACGAGCACGCCCGGGCCCGCGGCGCGCGCATCTACTGCGAGGTGCTCGGCTACGGGCTCTCGGCCGACGCCTACCACATGACCGCGCCGAGCGAGGACGGCGACGGCGCGTTCCGCTGCATGCGCAACGCGCTTAAGGACGCGACGGTCGAGCCGTCCGACGTCCACTACATCAACGCCCACGGCACTTCCACGCCGCTCGGCGACATCGCCGAGACCAGGGCCGTGAAGCGCCTGCTCGGCGCGCACGCCGGAAAGGTGGCGGTGAACTCGACCAAATCGATGACCGGCCACCTGCTCGGCGCCGCGGGCGCCGTGGAAGCCGTGTTCACGGCGCTCGCCATCCGCGACCAGGTCTCGCCGCCGACCATCAACCTGCGCACGCCCGACCCGGAGTGCGACCTCGACTACGTGCCGAACGCCGCGCGCAAGATGCCGATCCGCGTCGCGCTCTCCAACTCGTTCGGCTTCGGCGGCACCAACGCGACGCTGGTGTTTGCGCGGCCTTGAGCGGCACGCGCCTCGAGCTTTCCCGTTCCTGGATTCTGGCCGCCGCGATCCTCGCGCTCCATGCCGCCGCGGCAGGGTCTGTTTTCGTTGTCGTGGGTGGTCCTGCAGGGGTTGCGCTCGCTGCAGCGTTTGTCCTTCTGGGTGCGGCGGCTGCCTGGGCGCGCGCGCTCCACGGATCGCGCGCCTCCGTACGGGCTCTCGAATTGTCAGGAAGTGAAATGATCCTGGAGCTGAAAGACGGCCGGCGCTTCCCGGCCGAGCTGGGCGCTGCGCGCCATGTCAGCCGCTTCATGGTGACGCTGCCGCTGCGCCGTCCCATGCGCCGCACCATTCTCGTCACGCGCGACATGCTGGGCCCGGAAGAGTTCCGGCGTCTCTGCCTGTGGGCCCTATGGGGGAAACTCCCCGGAGTGGCGCATAAACAACTCCAGGCCTGAGTCTCGCCCCGCCGCGACGCCGAACTATTTCCAAGTGCGTGTGTCTGTGGCACATAGGCGTAGAGAACGGGACGTAAGCCGGCGGGCTGTTCGTCCGGGGTGGGGAGCCCCTGCGCGGCACCAAGGGCCAGCGGTCGAAGGCGGTCGATGACTGACCGCGAGATCGATCGGCAGCTGGTCGCAAGGGCGCAGCGCGGCGACAAGCAGGCCTTCGAGCTGCTTGTCGAGAAGTACCAACGCAAGCTGGCGCGCCTGCTGTCGCGCTTCATCCGCGACCCGGCCGAGGTCGAGGACGTGACGCAGGAGGCGTTCATCAAGGCCTACCGGGCCCTCCCCGCATTCCGTGGCGACAGCGCGTTCTATACGTGGCTGTACCGGATTGGAATTAATACGGCCAAGAACTATCTCATGGCCATGGGTCGGCGGGCGCCGACCTCGACCGAGGTAGAGGCCGAAGAGGCGGAAGGATTCGAGGAAGGCGAGCAGCTGCGCGACATCAACACGCCCGAGAGCCTGTTGCTGTCGAACGAGATTGCAAGGACGGTGAATGCGACCATCGAGCAGCTGCCCGAAGAGCTGCGCACCGCGATTCAGATGCGCGAGCTTGAGGGGATGAGTTACGAGGACATCGCGAAAGCGATGGACTGCCCGATCGGAACGGTTCGATCGCGGATTTTTAGGGCGCGTGAGGCGATCGCGGAGCAGCTGAGGCCGCTGCTGGACACGCCGAAGGACAAGAGGTGGTAGGGGTATGAAAGACAGGCTGTCGGCATTGATGGACGGCGAGCTGGACGACAAGTCCGCCGCCGAGGTGATCGCAGCGCTGGGGCACGACGACGAAGCCGTGCGCACCTGGCGCGCTTACCAGCTGATCAGCGACGCGATGCGCGAGAGCCGCCGCGTGCTCTCGCCAGGCTTCAACGCGCGCCTCGCGGGGCGGCTCGCGGCCGAGCCCACGGTGCTCGCGCCCCGCGCGCTCCAGACCGACTCCAGGCGCTGGTACGCGCTCTCGGCGGCCGCGAGCGTCGCCGCCATCGGCCTGGTCGGATGGATGGCGTTCGGTCCGCAACCCCAGGTTGCGCCCGCGCCCGCTCCGGTCGCGCAGGTTCAGCCTGAAACGAAGCCGAACATCGTCCCCCTGCCGAGCGCGGCCAACGACTATCTCCTCGCCCACCAGGGCTTCTCGCCGCGGGTTTCGCTGCAAGGGATGGCGCCGTATGTGCGCACGGTCGCGGAGCAGGCGGTGGAGTCGCGCAAGTGAGGTTGAAGAAGATCCTGTTCACCGGGCTGTTCGCGCTGGGCCCGGCCGTGGTTCAAGCCCAGTCCGCCGATACCCTGGGATGGCTGCGCAAGATGCACGACGCCACCCAGAAGCTTTCGTATACCGGCACTTTCGTCTACCAGAACGGCGCTCGCAGCGAGACCTCGCGCATCACGCGCTACGTGGACGCCTCCGGCGACATCGAGAAGCTCGAAGTGATGGACGGCGTGCCACGCGAGATCGTGCGCACCAAGGACACGGTGCGCTGCTACCTTCCCGGCAGCCGCCTGGTGAAGGTCGACCGGCGCACCGACCGCGGCTTCCCGGCGCTTCTGCCCGAACGCATCACGGCGCTCGCGCGCCACTACGACATCAGCCTGGGCGAGAGCCGGCGCATCGCCGGCTACGACTGCCAGGCGGTGGTGCTCACGCCCAGGGACAACCTGCGCTACGGCTACAGGCTTTATGCCGACGTCGGCAGCGGCATGCTGCTGAAAGCGGTGACCGTCGACGCCGCGGGGGAGCAGGTGGAGCAGTTCATGTTCACCCAGCTCACCATCGGCGGCGTGACCCGCGACATGGTGAAGCCGCGCCACGCCTCGCGCACCTGGCGTGTCGAGGATGCCGGCGCCGCGCCCGCGATCCTCGCCGGCTGGGGGCTGTCGAGCGAGCTGCCCGGCTTTCACAAGGTGATCGAGCTCAAGCGCCGCCTGGGCGAGTCGCGCTCGGCGGGGCAGGTGGTCTACTCCGACGGCCTCGCCGCGGTGTCGGTGTTCATCGAATCGCTCGAGGGGCGCACCGACCCGGTGCGCACCGGGCTTGCAAGCATGGGCGCAATCCACATTTATACGCGCGAAGTCGCCAATCACATGGTGACCGTGGTGGGCGAGGCGCCTGCGGCGAGCGTGCAGCGCATCGCCAATGCGGTCGAGTATCGCCGGCCGCAGTAGAGAAAGACTCCGGGAGAACAGGAAATGAAAGCCGCAAGAACTCTAACTGCCCTCTGGCTGGCCGCCTTCTGGGCGACGGCGTCCGCGCAAGCGGTGCGCGAGCTGCCCGACTTTACGCGCCTGGTCGACGACCAGGGCAACGCGGTGGTCAACATCAGCACCACGCAGGCCGTGCGCCGCAGCAGCGGCGCCGTGCCGCAGGTGCCGGGGATGGAGGACGAGGAGGTGCTCGAGTTCTTCCGCCGCTTCATCCCGCGCCAGCAGCCGGGACCGGGGCCGCGCCAGCCCGAAGCGCGCTCGCTCGGCTCGGGCTTCATCATCAGCGCCGACGGCTACATCCTCACCAACGCGCACGTCGTCGAGGGCGCGGACGAGATCAACGTGCGCTTCACCGACAAGCGCGAGTTCAAGGCCAAGGTGATCGGCGCCGACCGGCGCACCGACATCGCGGTGATCAAGATCGAGGCCGCCGGGCTGCCGGCGGTCCGGTTCGGCGACCCGACGAAGCTCAAGGTCGGCGAGTGGGTGGTGGCGATCGGCTCGCCGTTCGGGTTCGAGAACACTGTCACCGCCGGCATCGTGAGCGCGAAGGGCCGCTCGCTGCCGCAGGAGAACTTCGTGCCGTTCATCCAGACCGACGTCGCCATCAACCCGGGCAACTCGGGCGGGCCGCTGTTCAACATGCGCGGCGAGGTGGTCGGCATCAACTCGCAGATCTACAGCCGCACCGGGGGCTTCATGGGGCTGTCGTTCGCGATCCCGATCGACGTCGCGCTCGACATCCAGAAGCAGCTGCGCGAGAAGGGCCGCGTCGCCCGCGGCCGCATCGGCGTCGTGATCCAGGAGGTGACGCGCGACCTCGCCACCTCGTTCGGCCTCGACCGGCCGCGCGGCGCGCTGGTGAACTCGGTCGAGAAGGGCAGCCCCGCCGACAAGGCCGGCGTCGAGGCGACCGACATCATCCTCAGCTTCGACGGCAAGCCGGTCGAGAGCTCGAGCGACCTGCCGCGCATCGTCGGCTCCACCCGCCCCGGCTCGCAGTCGGCGCTCGATGTCTGGCGCAAGGGGCAGACGCGCAAGCTCCACATCACCGTCGCCGAGCTGCAGGAAGACCGCATCGCGGCGAGCACCGCGCCCGGCCGCAGCAAGCCGCAGGCCGAGGCGCCGGCGAACCGCCTCGGGATCGTGCTCGGCGAGCTTTCCGCCGAGCAGAAGAAGGGCCTCAACCTCTCGCACGGCCTCGTGGTCACCGAGGTGCGCGCCGACGCCAAGGCCGACGTGCGCAAGGGCGACGTGCTCCTCACCATGGTGCACAAGGGGCAGCACACCGAGCTCAAGTCGGTCGAGCAGTTCAACAAGCTGCTCTCCGGGCTCGACAAGAACGCGGTGATCACGCTCCAGGTGCGCCGCGGCGAGAGCACCGCGTTCGTCACCATCTCGGGTTTGACTGACAAGGGCTAGGCTGTACAAGCGCCGCGGCTGCCATCTCTGCGAAGAGATGGCCAGCCAGCTGCGGGCGCTCGGCATCGGCTTCGAGGAGATCGACGTCGATTCCGACCCGCAATTGCGCGTCCGCTACGGCCGCGACGTGCCTGTCCTTGTATTCAATGATGTCGTTTGCAAACATCGCCTGACCCCCGAGGCGATCGCCAGGCTGCGTTAGAGGGCGTCTGCAGCCTCGACGCGGATCGTCGGCTTGGGGAACAGGCCCAGCTTCCTGCTGCGATAAAATAGCGGGCGAGGAGGGTGCCGAAAACAGCGGCACCCTCCTTTCTTTCTATGCCCCAGAACCGCATCCGCAACTTCTCCATCATCGCGCACATCGACCACGGCAAGTCGACGCTCGCCGACCGCTTCATCCAGATGTGCGGCGGGCTCGCCGAGCGCGAGATGGCCGAGCAGGTGCTCGACACCATGGACCTGGAGCGCGAGCGCGGCATCACCATCAAGGCGCAGACCGCGGCGCTCGAGTACAAGGCCCGCAACGGCGACACCTACCTGCTGAACCTGATCGACACGCCGGGGCACGTCGACTTCTCCTACGAGGTCAGCCGCTCGCTCGCGGCGTGCGAGGGTGCGGTGCTGGTGGTCGACGCCTCGCAGGGCGTCGAGGCGCAGACGGTGGCCAACTGCTACACCGCGATCGAGCAGGGCGTCGAGGTGATCCCGGTGCTGAACAAGATCGATCTGCCCTCGGCCGACCCCGCGAAAGCGATCCAGGAGATCGAGGACGTCATCGGCATCCAGGCCCAGGACGCGATCCGCGCCAGCGCCAAGACCGGCGAGAACGTCGACGCCATCCTCGAGGCCGTCATTGCCCGGGTTCCACCGCCGAGCGGCGAAGCCGATGCGCCGTTGCAGGCATTGATCATTGACTCCTGGTTCGACAACTACGTCGGCGTCGTGATGCTGGTGCGGGTCATGGAAGGGACGATCCGGCCGAAGGAGCGCATCCTGCTGATGAGCACGGACGCGTCGTACGTGTGCGAGCAACTCGGGGTTTTTACACCCAAGGCCCACCCCCGGGATTCACTTTCTGCGGGAGAAGTCGGCTATGTCACGGCGGGCATCAAGGAGCTGCGCGCGGCCAAGGTCGGCGACACGGTCACGCTCGCGGCCAAGCCGGCGGCCAAGCCGCTTCCCGGCTTCAAGGAGATCAAGCCGCAGGTGTTCGCCGGTCTCTACCCGGTGGAGGCGAACGAATACGAGGCCTTGCGCGACGCGCTGGAGAAGCTGCACCTCAACGACGCCTCCTTCCACTACGAGCCCGAGACCTCGCAGGCGCTCGGCTTCGGCTTCCGCTGCGGCTTCCTGGGCCTGCTCCACATGGACATCGTGCAGGAGCGCCTGGAGCGCGAGTACGGCATGCACCTCATCACCACCGCGCCGTCGGTGGTGTACGAGGTCAAGCTGCGCGACGGCACCGTCCAGCAGGTCTCGAATCCGTCGCGCCTGCCGCCGGTGGAGACGATCGAGGAATTCCGCGAGCCGATCATGGCCTGCAAGATCTTCGTCCCGCAGGAGTACGTCGGGCCGGTGATCACTCTGTGCACCGACAAGCGCGGCACGCAGACCAACATGCACTACTCGGCGCGGCACGTGGTGATCTCCTACGACCTGCCGCTGAACGAGGTGGTGCTCGACTTCTTCGACCGCCTGAAGTCGATGACGCGCGGCTACGGCTCGCTCGACTACGAGTTCAAGGAATACCGCGCCGCGGACATGGTGCGGCTCGACATCCTGGTGAACGGCGACAAGGTCGACGCGCTCTCGAGCATGGTGCACCGCTCCGGTGCCCAGCAGCGCGGACGGGAATTGGTGACCAAATTGAGATCACTCATCCCGCGGCAGATGTTCGATGTGGCGATCCAGGCGGCGATCGGCGCGCACATCGTGGCGCGCGAGAACGTCAAGGCGCTGCGCAAGAACGTCCTGGCCAAGTGCTACGGCGGCGACGTCACGCGCAAGCGCAAGCTCCTCGAAAAGCAGAAGGAAGGGAAAAAGCGCATGAAGCAGGTCGGGGCGGTCGAGATTCCCCAGGAGGCGTTCCTCGCGGTGCTGCAGCGGGGTGAGAGTTGAACTTCGCGCTGTTCCTGCTGATCCTGCTTCTTCTGACGGGGGCCGTGTGGGGCATCGAGGGAGTGGCGCTGCGCCGGCGCAGGCTGGCGCTGTGCCAGGAGGAGCTTTCCAGGCTCGAGGCGCAACTGAAGGCCGAGCCGCCGGAGAAGAAGAGCAAGCTCCTCGAGCAGGAGCGCGCCCGGCTGCTGAAGCAGCCGTGGTGGATCGAGTACTCGATCAGCTTTTTCCCCGTGATCCTGATCGTGTTCCTGCTGCGCTCGTTCCTGGTCGAGCCGTTCAAGATCCCGTCGAGCTCGATGGTGCCGACGCTCCTCGTGGGCGACTTCATCCTGGTGAACAAGTACGTCTACGGCATCCGCCTGCCCGTGGCCAACCGCAAGCTGATCGAGATCGGCAGCCCCGAGCGCGGCGACGTGATGGTGTTCCGCTTTCCGGAGGATCCGTCGCTCGACTACATCAAGCGCGTGGTGGGCGTGCCGGGCGACCGCATCGAGTACCGCAACAAGCGGCTCTCGATCAACGGCGCCGCGGTGCCGCTGCGCCAGGTCGACGACTACCTGTCGAAGGAGCGCATGCAGTTCTCGCGGCGTTTTGTCGAGACGGTGAACGGCGCAGAACATGAAATATTGCTCGACGAGGACGCGCCCGCGTCGATGATGCCGGGGCGCGCGTTCCCGTTCGCCGGAAATTGCAACTACAATACGAGCGGCCTGGCGTGTACGGTTCCGCCGGGGCACTACTTCGTGATGGGCGACAACCGGGACAACTCGAGCGACAGCCGCGTCTGGGGATTCGTGCCCGACGACAACATCGTCGGCAAGGCGTTCTTCATCTGGCTCAATCTCAACGAGCTGGGGCGCTTCGGTTCGTTCCGCTGAGGGTGAGGGAGGAATAGCAATGCGCAATATGCAGAACGGCGTCAGCATCATGGGGCTGATAACGGTGCTGGTGATCGCCGTGGTCGTCGCGCTGTTCGCGATGAAAGTCATCCCGTCGTTCCTCGAATACCGCACCTCCAAGACCGCGATCGAGCTCATCGCGCGTTCGGCGCAGAATCCGAACGACGTCCGGCGCGCGTTCGAGAACCGCGCCGCGATCGACGACATCACTACGCTGCGGCCCCAGGATCTCGAGATCAGCCGGGACGGCAACCAGATGGTGATCGCATTCGCCTACCGCAAGGAAGTGCCGCTGTTCGGGCCGGTCGGGCTGTACATCGACTACGCGGCGAACTCGAAAGGCGGCCAGTAGAGCTGCTGGGATACAGGTTCGCCGACGCGCGGCTCCTCGAGCGGGCGCTCACGCATCGCAGCCACGGGCCGGACCACAACGAGCGGCTCGAATTCCTCGGCGACGGCGTGCTCGGCTGCGCGGTCGCCGACGAGCTCTACACGCGCTTCCCGCAGCTCCCCGAAGGCAAGCTGACCCAGCTGCGCGCGAGCCTGGTGCGCCAGGAGTCGCTTGTCGAAGTTGCCAAGACACTGGGGATCGCGGCGCGCCTGCGGGCCGGTGCGCTGCACGATTCGATGCTGGCGGATTCGCTGGAGGCGGTGTTCGGCGCGATATTCCTCGACGGCGGCTATCCCGCCGCGCGCCGCGCGGTGGTGCAGGCCTTCGGCCCGCTGCTCGAGAGCCTGGATCCGGGGAACGTGGAGAAGGACGCGAAGACGCGGCTGCAGGAGCTCATGCACGCGCGCGGCAAGGCGGTCCCGGAGTATCGCGTGGTGGCGACCCGCGGCGCGCCGCACGAGAGGGTGTTTGAAGTCGAGTGCCTGATCGCGGGGTCTGGTCTTACCACTCAAGGTAACGGCACGTCGCGGCAACGCGCCGAGCAGGAGGCGGCGAAGGCGATGCTCGATAGATTGGAGAAATGAGGCTTCCACGGTGAGCGCGCACCGCTGCGGGACCATCGGCATCGCCGGCCGGCCGAACACCGGCAAGTCGAGCCTGCTCAACCGCATCGTCGGCGAGAAGCTGTCGATCGTCTCGCCGAAACCGCAGACCACGCGCCATCTCGTCACCGGCATCCTGACCCGGCCCGATTGCCAGTACGTTTTCGTCGACGCGCCCGGCCACCAAGCCACTGCCCGGAGCACGCTGCATCGCCGCCTGAACCGCCGCGCCACCGAGGCCGCGCGCGACGCCGATGTGGCGCTCTTCGTGGTAGAAGCGTTGCGCTTCGGTCCGGAGGACCGGGGCGTTCTCGACAAGATCCCTGCGACCCAGCGCCTCGTCGCTGCAGTCAACAAGATCGACCTGCTCAAGAACAATTCATTGCTCATACCGTTTCTCGACCGTCTTTCCAAGACCCGGGACTTCGCCGCCATCGTCCCCGTCAGCGCGAAGACCGGAAAGAACATCCCTGAACTGCTGGCCACGCTGCGCGAGGCATTGCCCGAGGCGCCGGCCATGTATCCGCCCGACCAGCTCACCGACCGCGACGAGCGCTTCTTCGCCGCCGAGCTGCTGCGCGAAAAGATCTTCGAGGAGATGGGCCAGGAGCTGCCCTACCGTTGCGAGGTCGTGATCGACAGCTTCAAGGAGGAGGGCAGGCTGCGGCGCATCGAGGCGACCATCCTCGTCGAGCGCGAGAGCCAGAAGCCGATCGTGCTCGGCGCCCGCGGCGAGCGCCTGAAGCGCATGGCGACCGCGGCGCGCAAGGACATGGAGAAACTCTTCGGCGGCAAGGTGTACCTGGGCACCTGGGTGAAGGTCCGCAAAGCCTGGACCGACGACGCACGCGTGCTCCGGCAGTTGGGGTACGAATGAAGAGGAAGGGATGAAAAGGCGGGCCGATCAGCAGCCGGGGTACGTGCTGCACACGTATCCCTACAAGGAAACGAGCCTGATCGTCGAGGCGTTCACGCGCGCGTTCGGCCGCGTTGCGCTGCTCGCGCGCGGCGCACGGCGTCCGCGCTCGGCGATGCGCGGCGTGCTGCTCTCCTTTCATCCCTTGCGGCTGGGCTGGAGCGCTTCGGCGGAGCTCGGCACCCTCATCTCGGCGGAATGGTCAGGCGCGCTTCAACCTCTCGCCGGACGCGCCCTGATGTGCGGCTTCTATCTCAACGAGCTCCTGTTGCGCCTGCTGCCGCGCGACGACCCGCACGAGTCCTTGTTCGATGTTTACGGGGAATCGCTAAGAGCATTATCCGAGGGGGCCGCGCAGGCCTCGGTCCTCCGAAGCTTCGAAAAGCGGCTCCTCGCCGAGCTCGGGTATGCTCCGCTGCTCGAGCGCGAAGCCGCGAGCGGGGCGCCGATCGAGCCCGGCCGCCGCTACGTGTACGAGCCCGACCGTGGTCCAATGCTTTTGAAGAATTCCTCCTCCTCTGAACTTGCCGTCAGCGGCCAAACCCTTCTCGATCTAGCCGCCGACGAGTTCACGAGGCCCGAGACGCGTGACGAGGCGCGCATGCTGCTGCGCGCGCTCATCGGCGAGCGGCTGCACGGCCAGGTGCTGCATACGCGCACGGTGCTGCGGGAGCTCGCCGACCTATGATCGCGCATTCATGATCGAACTGGGCGTAAACGTCGACCATGTGGCGACTGTGCGCCAGGCACGGCGCACCTACGAGCCCGACCCGGTGTGGGCGGCGGTCGAGGCGCACCTCGGCGGCGCCGACGGCATCACCGTGCACCTGCGCGAGGACCGGCGCCACATCCAGGACGAAGACGTGCGGCGGCTGCGCGAGCTCACCCATATCAAGCTCAACCTGGAAATGGCGGCCACCGGCGAGATGGTCGGCATCGCGAGCCGCATCAAGCCCGAGATGGCGATGCTCGTGCCCGAGGGGCGGCATGAGGTGACCACCGAAGGCGGCCTGGACATCGTTTCTCGCGAAAAACCCCTGAAAGCGGCAGTCGAGCGCCTTGCCGCCTCCGGGATCGTGGTGTCGGTCTTCATCGATGCCGAGCTGCGGCAGGTGGAGGCCGCCCGGCGCATCGGCGCTTCCGTCTGCGAAGTGCATACCGGGCCGTACGCGCATGCATTCCACTCCAAGGGGCGCGACGCCGAGAGTCCCGCGGTCGTTTCCGAGCTGAAGAAGATTCAGGCGGCGGGAGAAGCGATCCGGTCGCTCGGCATGCGCTTCAACGCCGGCCACGCGCTGAACTACTTCAACGTCCAGCCCGTGGCGCGGCTGCCCGGGGTGCGCGAGCTGCACATCGGGCACGCCATCGTGTCGCGCGCGGTGTTCGTCGGCATGCGGGAGGCGGTGCGCGAGATGAAGGCTCTCATGGTGCAAGCTGCGCGGTGATCTTCGGCGTCGGCACCGACCTGGTGGAGATCGGCCGCATCGAGAAAGCCCTCTCGCGCTGGGGGGAGCGCTTCGCCGAGCGCATCCTGTGCGGCCCCGAGCTCAACCGTTTTCGGAACCACAGGCAGCCGGTTGCTTACCTCGCCAAGCGCTTCGCGGCCAAGGAGGCCTTCACCAAGGCGCTCGGCACCGGTATCAGGGCGCCCGCGAACTGGCACGGCGTGTGGGTCGTGAATCATCGCTCGGGCAAGCCTGAGCTCGAGTTTTCCGAAGAATTGCGCCTGCTGCTTTCGCAGCGCGGCATCTCGCGCGCTCATCTGTCGCTGTCCGACGAGCGCGGCGTCGCCGTCGCCACCGTCATCCTCGAGTGCGAAAAGTAAGGCACCCGCTCGGGCCCGTGGTGGCCGACGTGGTGGGTCCTGTGCTCAACGACGAGGACCGCGAGCGGCTGCGCCACCCCGCGGCCGGCGCGGTCATTCTGTTCGCGCGCAACTACGAAAACCCTGAGCAGCTCAAGTCTCTGGTCGAGGACATCGAGCGTCAGCGCGAGCCGGCGCTCCCGGTTTGCGTGGACCATGAAGGCGGCCGGGTGCAGCGCTTTCGCGAAGGGTTCACCGCGATCCCGCCGATGCGCGAGCTCGGCAGGCTATGGGACCGCGACCGGGACTTGGCCAGGCAGGCCGCGCGCAGCGCCGCGTATGTCATCGCCGCCGAGCTCGGTGCACACGGCATCGACTTCAGCTTCGCGCCGGTGCTCGACCTCGATTACGGCTCGAGCTCGGTGATCGGTGACCGCGCGCTGCATTTCGACCCCCATGCCGTCGGCGCGCTCGCCGCGGCGATCGTGCAGGGCTTCGCCGATGCCGGGATGGCAGCGGTCGGCAAGCATTTTCCAGGGCACGGGTTTGCGCACGCGGATACGCACCATGGGGTTGCCCGGGATGAGCGGGCGTTCGCCGAGATCCTGAAAATGGACATCGCGCCGTACCGTATCGCCATCCAGGCCGGGCTGGCGGCCGTGATGCCGGCGCACGTCGTCTACACACAATGCGACCCGGAGCCGGCGGGCTACTCGAAGTACTGGCTGCAGGAAGTGCTGCGCGGCAAGCTCGGCTTCGACGGTCTCATCTTCAGCGACGATCTCTCGATGGCGGGCGCGAGCACGGCCGGCGGGCCGCCCGAGCGCGCCCGCGCCGCCCTCGCCGCCGGCTGCGACATGGTTCTCCTGTGCAACGACCCAGAGGGTCAGAACAAGCTTCTGGAGTCTTTGCGAGATACGCCGTTGCAGCGGCCCGAACGCGCAGAACGAATGCGGAAAAAAGGCGGGCGGGACCTGCGCAAGAGCGTCGCCTACCGCGAAGCGCAGGAAGCCTTGACGGCACTCGCCTGATTGACCCCCTGTGAAGGGGGTCGTGAGCCGAAGGTGAACGGGGGGTTTGGTTCACGCAAGATCAAAACCCCCCGCTCGCGAAAAACCCGCTCGCTTCCCCCTTGTCAGGGGGGCGGCAAACGAATCTACGCCCGCTCCATGTAGGTGCCTTCGGCGGTGTCGATCTTGATCTTCTCGCCCTTGTTGATGAAGGGCGGCACCTGGACGGTGATGCCGGTTTCCATCGTGGCCGGCTTGAAGGTGTTGGTGGCGGTGGCGTTCCTGATGCCGGGCTCGGTGTCGGCCACGGTGAGCACCACCGAGGGCGGGAGCTCGATGCCGATGGGGCGGCTGTTGTAGAAGTTGATCTGCACGTCGGTGTTCGGCAGGAGATAGCCCGCCTGGCCCTCGAGGAATTCGGCGGGCAGCGAGAGCTGCTCGTAGTTTTCCTTGTCCATGAACACGTAGCTGTCGCCGTCCTGGTAGAGGTACTGCATGTCGCGCGGGTCGACGAACGCGCGCTCGACCTTGTCCTCGGTGCGGAAGCGCTGGTTGGTCTTGGTGCCGGCCTCGATGTCCTTCATCTCGACCTGCATGAACGCGCCGCCGCGCCCGCCGACGTGCACGTGGTAGGACTTGAGAACGCGCCAGACGCGCTTGTCCCATTCGATTAGATTGCCGGGACGGATTCCGACTGCTTCGACCTTGGCCATGACTATTGATGACGCGCTTCCGAAAAGGGCGCGAATTTTACACGATTTATAATGAATTCAGCGTGTTCGATCCGAAGTCATTCGTCGCGGGGCTGCCGAATCTTCCCGGGGTTTACCGCATGCTCGGCAAGGGCGGCGAGGCGCTGTACGTCGGCAAGGCGCGCGATCTCAGGAAGCGCGTCGCGTCGTACTTCAACAAGCAGGCGCACGGCCCCAGGACGCAGGTGATGATCGGCCAGGTGGCGGCCATCGAGGTGACCGCGACGCGCTCCGAGGGCGAGGCGCTGCTCCTCGAGAACAATCTCATCAAGAGCCTCGCGCCGCGCTACAACATCCTGTTTCGCGACGACAAGTCCTACCCGTACCTGACGATTACCGGCCACCAGTTCCCGCGCCTCGGGTTCCACCGCGGCGCGAAGGACAAGCGCCACCGCTATTTCGGGCCGTTTCCGCACGCCTACGCGGTGCGCGAGAGCATCCAGCTCCTGCAGCGTGTGTTTCGCCTGCGCACCTGCGAGGATACGGTGTTCGAGCACCGCTCGCGCCCGTGCCTGCTGCACCAGATCAAGCGCTGCACCGCGCCGTGCACCGGCAAGATCTCGGCGGAGCTCTATGCGGAGGACGTCGCCAACGCAGCCCTGTTCCTGGAGGGTCGCGAGGATGACGTGATCGGAAATCTGAACAAGAAAATGGACAGCGCGTCGGAGGCACGGCGCTACGAGGAAGCCGCGGCGTACCGCGACCAGGTGCGCGCGCTTTCGCGGGTCCAGGCGCGCCAGTACGTCGAGTCGAACCGGGGAGTCGACGCCGATGTGGTTGCGTGTGTCATCGACGGCGAGATCGCCTGCGTGAACCTGGTCATGATCCGGACCGGGCGCCACGTCGGCGACCGCAGCTTCTTCCCCGCCAACGCGGAAGGCGCGGCCGCCGCCGAGGTGGTGGCCGCTTTCTTGGAGCAGCACTACGTGGAACAGCCCGCCCCGGGACTCGTGGTCACGAGCGAACCGGTCGACCTGGAAAACATTCATGTCGTAACGCCTTCCCACGGTGAACGGAAGGTCTGGCTCGACATGGCGCGGAAGAACGCGCTCCTCGCCATCGCGCAGCGCGTGCGCGACCGCGCCACCCAGGAAGGCCGCCTCCTGGCGCTGCGCGAGGCGCTCGGCCTGCCCGAGGGCGCGCAGCGCGTCGAGTGCTTCGACATCAGCCACACCCTGGGCGAGGCGACGGTGGCTTCGTGCGTGGTCTACGATCGGAGCCAGATGCAGAAGTCCGAGTACCGCCGCTTCAACATCCGCAACGTGACGCCGGGGGACGATTACGCCGCCATGCGGCAGGTCCTGGCGCGACGCTACGAGCGCATCACCGCCGAAGCAGGCAAGATTCCCGACCTCATCCTGATCGACGGCGGCAGGGGGCAGGTAAGCGTCGCTTCTGCGGTTTTGCATGATTTGGGCTTGCACCAGCTGTGCCTGGTCGGCGTGGCCAAGGGGCCCGAGCGCAAGCCCGGCGAGGAGGAGCTGATCCTCGAGTCCGAGTCGCGCACGCTGCAGCTCGCGCCCTCGCACCCCGGTCTGCACCTCATCCAGGCGATCCGCGACGAGGCGCACCGCTTCGCCGTGGTGGGGCATCGCGCGCGTCGCGGCAAGGCCCGCACCACCTCGATGCTGAACGAGATCCCCGGAATCGGCGCGAAGCGGCGCCAGGCGCTGCTCTCGGCCTTTGGGGGATTGCGCGGCGTGCAGGCCGCCGCGATCGACGACATCGCCAAGGTCGAAGGCATTAGCCGCCCGCTCGCCGAGCGCATCTACCGCCACCTCCACGAATCCGCGACGAGCGCATGATGCCGCTCAACGTCCCCAACCTCGTCACGCTGTCGCGGATCATCCTGATCCCGCTCCTCATCGGCATCTACTATGCGCCCTGGTTCTCGGAAGAAACGAAGAACATCACGGCGACCGCCGTGTTCATCTTCGCCGGGATCACGGACTGGCTGGACGGCTACCTCGCGCGCCGCCTGAACCAGATGTCGGCCTTCGGCGCCTTCCTCGACCCGGTCGCCGACAAGCTGATCGTCGTGGCCGCGCTGCTCGCTTTGCTGTACCTCAAGCGCGTGGACGTGATCGTGGCGCTGATCATCGTCGGCCGGGAGATCGCGATTTCCGCGCTGCGCGAGTGGATGGCGAAAGTGGGACAGGCGGCGAGCGTCGCGGTGGCGTTCATCGGCAAGCTCAAGACCGTGGCGCAGATGGTTGCAATCCCGCTTCTGCTGTTCCACGATCAGCTGCTCGGGCTCGATTGCCAATGGCTGGGCACCATCCTGATCAACATCGCCGCGGTGCTGACCGTAATGTCGATGCTCTACTACCTGCGCAAGGCGCTGCCTTACGCTTCGGTGCGGGGTTGACTTATAATTTGCGGCTTACGCGGGAATAGCTCAGTTGGTAGAGCGCAACCTTGCCAAGGTTGAGGTCGCGAGTTCGAGACTCGTTTCCCGCTCCAGATATTGTGGGAAGGCCTGGCCTCTGGCCACGCCTTCCCTTCTTGTTTTCGGGCGGGATGGCAGAGTGGTCATGCAGCGGCCTGCAAAGCCGTGGACGCCGGTTCGATTCCGACCCCCGCCTCCAATGAAATCAATAGGTTATATAGACCTACGCGGCGCCGCCCTCGTTTTTTGGCGAAAGTAC
>Ga0180085_1000318_pt1 | contig 17073 bp, 14 predicted proteins | sample EasRiv730_16_10D_FD_123013 | JGI IMG/M metagenome (GOLD analysis project Ga0180085, IMG submission 123013) | Soil microbial communities from meander-bound floodplain in the East River, Colorado, USA - East River metaG ERMLT730_16_10D | ecosystem: Environmental > Terrestrial > Soil > Floodplain ... | reverse complement strand
TCCGGCGTTTCTTCCCGGCGAAAAGTGATTCAAGTGGAAGGCTGTTCCAAAGAGAAGTTCCTGGATTTTCTGGCCGAGTTTGGCTCGTAAGGAAACGACTTTGCCTTTACCCAGGACAGTGGAATCTCTGAAGGCGAAAACGTAAGGTCCTCGATGAACCTGGAACAAATCAAGACAGGTGTTGTTGTCGTGGCGGCTCTGATTTTTCCCGGCCTGGGTCATCTGATTCTGGGAAAGTGGATTCGAGCGCTGTTGCTGGCCAGTTCCATTCTGGGCTTGTTCTGCTTGGGGCTGGCTGTGGATGGGAAACTGCACGGGATGGACGCAAGCGAGTTGATTGCCATGCTTTACTTCTTTGCCGATGCCAGCAACGGCTTGCCATACCTGATGGCAAAGAACTGGGGATATGGCGCTGGAAATGCGCAGAATCAGTCGTTCGAGTATGGAAACACTTTCCTGGCGGTGGCGGGTTTGCTTAACCTGCTAGTCGTTCTGAATGCTTTTGATATTTCTGTAGGCCGAAAGAAATAGACGCATGGAACTGTCGCATTTTACCGCTCTGACGATTTTCGCGTTTTGCGTCTCCGTCGTCTTTTCACTTACCTCAAAAGAATCTCCGAAGGAACGGCTCCAGTATGGTGCCACCGTTTTCCTCACCTTCCTGGGCGTGGCATTTGCGCTGGGCTGGGTGATGTTTCCCTTTCCACGATAGAGTTGTGTCCAGCGTGACACTCCGATTTTCCTGCCAGCCTCAGCCAGATCGAAGATCCTGGCTTCTCCAACCTCCACATTGCACATCATTCATCACGAGTGACAGCATCGGCCCAAGGGACACGGTAGTCCAGCCCAGGTCAGTCGAAGCCCTGTAAGGGAGTTCTAAGGATGATCCATTGCGAAGGGGCATACTCGCCATCACCATAACGCCGGAGAGTAGGCTGCCCTTTCAGGGCGGAATCTACGTTGGCGGCACACCCAGGGAGTTGCCCTGGGATCTATTAGGTCCGGCCCGTCAGGCCGTGGAGCGTCTAAGGGACTCCTTCTCTTAACCGTACTTTCTGCTCTATTGCAATGCTTTAGCTTCGAAAAACGCGCTGGCGTTTCCATCCTGTTGTACACCCGAGAAACGGCGATTACCGGAAGCGCGCAGCGGATTTCGACTGAGGTATCCAGCGGCAGCCGCACGTTACTGCTGTAGGCATCGGGAACCATCATCACCAGGGCATTGAAGGACGGCAAGACCGAGCGGCACTATGCGGCTCGGGCCCCCTTCTTTTTAGGGCCCTTGTTAATGAATTATCCCTAATAGAGCCGCGCCAACAAACGCACCGGCACATAGAATGACGGCTGCAAGGAAGATATCGAGCAGAGTTCTAGCGGCCATTGCTGCCCTTCGACTGGCATTCCCTGCAGAATTCGGCGTCTGCCGGCTTGGTGGCTCTGACGATCACCTTAGATGCTGTCGGAAACTTTGAGCAGTTGCGGCGGGTGTGCCACACCGGTCCATTCTTTCGGCGAACGTAAATTGCCATTGTTTGAGATGAGTTTTTTCTTTTGGACGAGAAACCTGCGGGTCTGGAGTAATCAGAAAGGGTGCCAAATGACTGGTTGGAGGAACGTCCTTACGTATCAACAACGAACGATGAATCAGACAGCGGTATCAGAAAAACTTTCCACACAAACGGAAGAGTGCTAACCAGAATCAGCGGGGCAGGACAACGAAGACCGGGGAACCTGACCAAGAAGCATCCTCGAGTCTAAGCGCCATTCGTAGTAAGCAGAGGGAGACAACACAATGGGCGTAAAGTCAGAGAGGGTCGAAGGCTGGCACCGGCTTGTTCCCAACCTTGGCTGCCTAGGGGCAGGGGAACCGAAGAGCGAGCTCGTTGGCTCGCCTGGCAGCCAATGATTAAGACTCGGCGTCTACGAAGGGGAATTGTAGTTGGGTTTCAGCCGCGAAGACGCGGCCGTTTTTCGAGCGTTGATCAGTGGGATCTGCGATGACCCATCCATTATTCTTTTGGGTGCTTGGATTTAACTCAAACCCACAGCGGCGCAAAATACCGTCGACGTGTACGCACCAGCGCACTTTGGCAGGAAACTGCATACCATTCCGTGCCTCGAGTCGAATGGATTGGTTTCGACGAAGATCGCGGTCAAACACCAAGCAGCCGCCGGTTCTTGAGACATTTACAGTCTGGACGCGATCAATGAAGGGCATTCCATACTGGTCAAAACCAGTGAGAATCAGGGGAATTCGCAACTTGACTCTTCGGACCTTGCGGCGGCCAATTTGAATCTTCGGTGTTGAAGTGAACATTTGAAAAGTTTCAGATAGTCGTTCCTTCCGATCTTCTCGGCTCGGGTGAAGGAATTCTTTAACTGTTCTTAGCATTGAGGTTGTACGAAGACTTTCACGAAACAGAGAACAACGCGGGATCCAGTCAGAACTAGACACGCGCGGAGTAAGGACCACGAAGGCGGGTGAACCATGAACAAAAGGCATCCTGGAGTCTACCTACGGGGCAAGGTCGACTCGATCAAGTATTCCCGCAACGGCCGGCGCGCGGTTCGCATATATCGCAGAATGGCGAGGAACAGAAGGCGAAGGCTTTACAGAGTGAGCAGGGCTCCCTCAGCCCTTGGGTCTTCACCTATGGCGGAAAACGTTTCAAGAGCTTCAGAAGGGTATGGGACGCGGCATGCAAGGCTGCTGGAGTACCCGGTAAGCTAGCCCATGACTTCAGGCGAACCGCCGTTAGGAATCTAGTCCGCGCCGGCATTCCGGAACGGGTCGCGATGCAGATGACAGGACACAAGACACGATCTGTTTTCGAGCGTTACAACATCGTGAGCCAGGGCGACCTGTTTGACGCAGCGAGACGGCTGGATTTGTTGGGCACAGTCACGGGCACAGTTGCACACAAACATGTGCAAGCGGCCAAGGCATAGACTACCTAAGTCATTGAAATAGTTTTAGAAGGCAACAAAAAAGGCCGCTGGATTGATGATCCAGCGGCCTTTTCGATGCTTGGTGGGACAGACAGCGGCTCAGTACATTCCGCCGCCCATGCCGCCGTGACCTCCTGGAGGTCCAGCAGGTGCTTCCTTCTCCTCGGGGATCTCAGCGATCAAAGCCTCAGTGGTCAGCATGAGACCGGCAATCGATGAGGCGTTCTGCAGTGCCGTACGGGCCACCTTCGCCGGATCGATAACGCCGTCTTTCACCAGGTCGCCGTATTCGTCGGTGGCAGCATTGTAACCGAAATTCTCATTCTTCTCGCCGCGAACTCGGGCTACCACCACGGCACCTTCCACACCTGCGTTCAAGGCGATCTGGCGAAGCGGCTCTTCCAGCGCGCGCCGAACGATATTGACACCAATCTGCTCGTCTTCTTCAAGCTTCAGCTTTTCGAGAGCAGCAATGGCGCGAATGAAGGTTACACCGCCGCCAGCCACGATGCCTTCTTCGACGGCTGCGCGCGTTGCGTGCATCGCGTCTTCCACGCGAGCCTTCTTCTCCTTCATCTCGGTTTCAGTGGCAGAGCCGACTTTGATCACGGCTACGCCGCCGACCAGCTTGGCCAGCCGTTCCTGCAGTTTTTCACGGTCGTAGTCCGAAGTGGTTTCTTCGATCTGGGTGCGCATCTGCTTCACTCGGCCCTGGATGTCAGCTCCCTTGCCGGCGCCTTCGACGATCGTTGTGTTGTCCTTGTCCACGGTGATCTTCTTGGCGCGTCCCAAGTCAGCCAGCTGGACACTCTCGAGCTTGATGCCCAAGTCTTCACTGATGACCTTGCCGCCGGTGAGGATGGCGATGTCTTCCAGCATAGCCTTGCGACGATCGCCGAAGCCGGGAGCTTTGACCGCGGCGCAGTTCAGTGTGCCGCGCAGCTTGTTCACGACCAGGGTCGCTAAGGCCTCGCCTTCCACTTCCTCGGCCACGATCAAGAACGGTTTCCCGGTCTTGGCAATCTGTTCGAGGAGAGGAAGCAGATCTTTCATGGAGCTGATCTTCTTCTCGTGCAACAGAATGAAGGCATTTTCCAGAGTTGCTTCCATCCTTTCGGGGTCCGTCACGAAGTAGGGTGAGAGGTACCCGCGATCAAATTGCATCCCTTCGACCACTTCCAGAGTGGTCTCGATGGTCTTGGCTTCCTCCACGGTGATGACGCCGTCCTTGCCCACCTTCTTCATCGCTTCAGAGATGATATTGCCGATGTTGGCATCGCCATTGGCTGAGACCGTGCCGACCTGGGCAATCATGTCACCCTTGACCGGCTTGGCCTGCTTCTTAATCTCTTCAACGACTACTTCAACCGCGCGTTCAATCCCTCGCTTCAGCGCCATCGGGTTTGCGCCCGCTGCCACGGTCTTCACGCCTTCGCGGAAAATGGCCTGAGCCAGCACTGTAGCTGTGGTGGTGCCGTCGCCAGCGACGTCACTGGTCTTGGACGCCACTTCACGGACCATCTGTGCGCCCATGTTCTCCAGCGCGTCCTTCAGTTCAATTTCCTTCGCGACGGTCACCCCGTCCTTCGTGATGGTGGGGGAACCGAACTTCTTGTCCAAAACCACGTTGCGTCCCTTGGGGCCGAGCGTGATCTTCACGGCATCGGCTAGTTGGTTCACGCCTTTCAAAATGGCCTGGCGTGACCCTTCTCCCTGAATAATCTGCTTTGCCATTAAAATCCTCCTGTGAATACGATTGTTTGATTTCGACGCTAAGAAAACAGACCGACCTTACTTCGAGGCCTTGGATTTGGCAGACTCAGCCAGGATGCCCAACACCTCGTCTTCGCGGATGATGAGGTATTCTTCGCCCTCGACCTTGATGTCGGTTCCAGAATACTTGCCGAACAGAACGTGGTCGCCTTCCTTCACCTCGAGGGTAACTTTGGTGCCGTTATCAAGAATCTTGCCGTTGCCAACAGCGACCACTACGCCCTCCTGTGGCTTCTCCTTCGCTGTGTCAGGGATGATGATTCCGCCCTTAATGCTCTCCTTCTCTTCGATCCGCTTGAGCAGGATTCGATCGTGAAGAGGTCTGACTTTCATCGTGCGATCTCCTTTCGGGTTATGAGTTTCAAACAGTGCGATACTGCACCTGGATTGTTAGCACTCTCTGATGACGAGTGCCAATAGTAGGGAAACACCTCATCTCTGTCAAGAGTGTTTTTACGATGTTCGCACGACATCGGCGTCAACTGAATGGACCTTGCGATCTGCCTCGCGAAAACGGCCGTTCGATCTATAAGATTCTATTTTTCAGTTATTTATCGAGTTCTTGGAATGAGTTTCGGGCTGAGAGTACGCGCGTGGAGGAGTCCCTTGGATGATCGCCTGGCACTGGTGGAACGGGACTCCAGGACTCTCATCTGGCTTAGTGCTTCTTGCGCGAGTGGTGGTTGTAGGAGGTAAGCCTCTTGTTGAGGGTATTTCGATGAATCCCCATTGCTTTGGCGGCCTTGGTTTGGTTCCCCTTGTTCTTTTCCAAAGCTGTCATGATGAACTTGCGTTCGAACTCTCCGACGGCTTCGTCGTACCGCAAGCCGCGATCGATCATTTCAGAGACGAGTCTTTCCAATTGCTCTTTCACGACAAACTCCTACAGATGAGTGCAACCTAATTGAAATGAATAGTGAACCTAAGAAGCAGAACTCTTCGCGGCCTTTTCCCAGAGGCTTCGAACCTGGTCGTATCCTTCAAGAAATTGCTCTTTCAATGATGCAGGGGTCATCACCACAAGAACCCGGGCAGTCAGCAACAGATAAGGTCCCAATGTGGCCTGCTCGACCGTTTCAATCTGAACCGGGAAAGCAGTCAAACCCAGGAAAATGATGGAACCAACCAGCCAACCTCTGGCAAAACCGAACGCAGCGCCCAGCAGGCGGTCGAACCATTGCAGGTCAACGACTCGCAGAAATTTGGCCACTACAAACGAGATGACAGCGCCTAGCAGCACGATCCCTATAAAAATCAGGGCAAAGCCCACGAGGGAGGCGATTTCCTGAGTCTTCACAAAGGCCGAAACGAGGCTCCCAGCCTGTGGGTAAAACCAGGACGCCAAAAGCAAGCCAAGGATCACGGCGGCCAAGCTGATTGCTTCTCGCGCAAATCCTTTCAGGATGCTGCTGATGACCGATGAAACGACGATCACCACGACGATCCAATCCAGGACGTTGAGTTCAGAAATGAAAGACATCGACCCCAAGCCCTACGCCATCTTCGTTCCGGTAAGCCGTTCGTAGGCCTCAACGTACTTCGCGCTTGTCCCAATAACGACCCGGTCTGGCAATGCTGGCGCGGGCGGTTGTTTGTTCCATCCACTTGCTTCCAGGTAGTCTCGAACAAACTGCTTGTCAAACGATGCTTGAGGACCACCCGGCGCATAACTCTCAGCCGGCCAGAACCTCGAAGAGTCAGGGGTGAGCGCCTCATCGATCAGGACGATCTGACCTTCGAAGACCCCAAACTCGAGTTTGGTATCGGCGATGATAATTCCTCGCGCTGCCGCATACGCAGCGGCCTTGCGGTAGATGCGGAGTGTGTAGTCCTGTAGTCGCTTGGCGTTGTCCGCGCCCACCAGCCTGCTCATCTGCTCGAACGAAATGTTCTCATCATGTCCGCTCGTCGCCTTGGTCGCTGGCGTAAAGATTGGCTCGGGCAGTTGAGAAGACTCCACCAGGCCCTTAGGGAGAGCAATGCCACACACAGAGGCTTTCTGTTGGTATTCCTTCCATCCGGAACCTGAGAGATAACCTCGCGCCACACACTCCACTGGAAAAGGATTGGCCTTTTTCACGAGCATGGACCGGCCTTCCAGCAGTGAGGCGTATTCAGACAACTCAGCGGGATATTCGCGCGGCGTCGCGGAGATCAGATGATTGGGGATGATGTCTTTCATCATCTCAAACCAGAACAGCGAAATCTGCGTCAGCACCTTTCCCTTTTGCGGGATCCCACTTCCGAGAATGAAGTCAAAAGCAGAAATCCGATCCGTGGCAACGATCAGGAGTTGGTCTCCGACTGCATAAATGTCCCGGACCTTGCCACGTCCGAACAGCTTGAGTCGCGGCAAGGCTGCTTCCAATTGAACCGATGGACTGCTCATGAGTCGATTTGTGGCAAAGCTGAAGGATCAGGAAAAAATGCAGATAGAGAGGGAAGCAATCTCCGCTTTTTCGAGCGCGTACCGGCAATTTGCGGCAGCCTGCTATCTGAAGCGAGCCGCCATTGTAGTCCAAAAGCACCGCATGTCAAGAAGCTTAAAAAGAAACTGCAGGAGCCTGAAGATCATTGACCCACGCGGGATTCCAGTCACCTCAGAAAACTGCATCGGATGCACGCTCGCCGGTGACCTTCAATTGATTCCTCATTGGAACTGTACGGAAACGATCTTCGAAACTCCTGCTTCCTGCATGGTCACGCCGTACAATGTGTCGGCGGCTTCCATGGTCCGTTTGCTGTGCGTGATAAGCACGAACTGGGTCCCGGCGCTCATGGACTTGATCATCTCTGCATAGCGGCCTGTGTTGATCTCGTCCAGCGGGGCATCAACTTCATCCAGCACGCAAAACGGGCTGGGCTGAAACTTGAAAATGGCTAGCAACAAGGCTATGGCGGTCAAAGCTTTCTCTCCACCCGAAAGCAGCAACACGTTTTGCAGCCGCTTGCCCGGGGGTTGTGCGATGATTTCGATACCACTTTCCAACTCGTCCTGCTCGTCGAGCAACTTCATTTCTCCGTGCCCACCGCCAAACAGGGTCTTGAAGCTTTCCTGAAAGTTGACATTGATTGCCGTGAAGGCTTCACGGAATTGTTCGCGGGACACCAGGTCGATTTCCTTGATGGCTGCGCTTGTGTCTTCGATCGAGTCGAGCAAATCCTGTCGCTGCGTCGTCAGAAACTGGAAGCGCTGTTCGCACTCCTGGTATTCCTCCAAAGCCATCATGTTGACTGGCCCCATGGCTTCGATCTTGTCCTTCAGTTCCTGGTACTCCTGATTGAGCTGGGCAAATTCGGCTTCTTCAAGCGCTGGTGGCATCTCGGGACGGATCTCCGTGAGACTGACGCCGAGCTCTTTGACGCAGGTTTCTTCAAGGTGTGCAAGGTCTGAGCTCAATCTTGCCCGCTCAATCTCAAGCTGGGTCTTTTCGCTTTGCACCTCTTCGAGCCGGGTCCGCATGGCCTGCAGGTCCTGGTCAACGGTCGCCTGCAAAGAGCGCAACTCGGTCAGGCCGCTCTCGCGCGAACGGATCTCGGCTTCCAGCGAAGCTTTCTGAACTGCTTGGTGAAATAGCGCTTCCTCCAATTGCTGGATGGAGGTCTGAATCTCACTGCACTGGGTTGCCCAGGCACCTTTCTGCTGGTCCAGCCGCTCGCGGCGCTGTTGACTTTCCTTGAGGCTGGCATCGAGGCGTGCCAGGTCTGTTTCTGCAGCGAGCTTCCGCTCGCGAAATGTAGCCAGCTCCGAACGCAATTCACTCAGCTCCTGAGCCTCCCGGACAGACTTTTCCTTGAGCTGTTTGAGACTCTCCGATTGTGACGCAATCAGCGCTTCGATCTCGACCTTGCGTTGTTGCGCGGTAGCGATGGTCTCGGTGCATTGGATTCGCCGCAACAAGGCTTGAGCCTTTTCGCTCTCGGTTCGTTGCAACTCCAGAGCGGCCAGATTCTGCCGCTGGCCCAAGCGATCCAGCTCGTTCAGAATTTGTTTCCGTCGAAGATCGGTTGCAAAGAGGTTCTTTTCAAGCTCCTGGGCGCTCTGACGAACCTCGAGCAACGAGTGCTCCCGCGAGTCGATGGCTTGTTGCAGAACTTCCTGCTTCTCTTGCTGCTCGGCAATGCTGCGCTCGAGTACAACGGTCTTGCGTTGCAGATCGCGGATCTCACGTTTGAGGGTCAGATGTCCAACGGCTGGCTTTCCGCCACCCGAAACGAGGCGACCGCGCACCACATCGCCGTCGGGCGACAGGAACACGAGCTGCGGGAACTGCCGCCCCAGCTGAACCGCCCGCTCGAAGCTGGACGTGACGAATGCTGTGGAGAGGTGAGGGAGTGCTTCTTCAACGGCGGCCGCGTAGTTTTTGGAGATGCGAATCATCTGTTTGAGAGGCACCAACGACGGCTCTTCCCGTAATGCTTCAGTTCGAGCGGGCTCATAGCGCTCGTCGTTGCCGACCGGGTTGCCGCCAAACAAGAGAAACGTGGACCGTCCGGCGCTGCGATCCCTCAGCAGCGAGATGCCCGATTGCACAGCTGCATTTTCTTCGACAAGCAGAAATTCCAGCTCATGCCTGAGAAACTCCTCAACCATCGTTTCATACGGGCCTTCGACTTCCACCCAATCGGCGAGAATGCCAGGCGTTTGAAAACGGCTCGGGGTGGCCTCGTGCGAAGCCGAGAGCAGCAGCCGTACAGCCTCGGTGGAATAGGCATGGTGGGCGGCCAGTTCCTCCAGCGACTTTAACCGATGCGTTGCTGAACTGAACTGGTCCTTGCTCTCGGTCAGCAGTTCAAGATTGCGAGTTGCTTCAGCCTTCAGATCCGAAAGTGTTTTCGCGAGATCGGAGATTTCTTGCTTGCGTTCCCCTAGCTGCTGGGCCTCGCTCTGTTGCTGCTGATCGGAAGCTTCCTGTTCCTCCGCGAGCCGCATTCGCAAAGCCGCGGTTTCATCGCGCTCTTGATACAGACGTTTCAACTGATTCTCCAGACGAACGTCGAGGTCGTCGAGCTGCTGCAGTTGATTTGTCTGTGCCGATTCCAGGCTCACGCACTCCAGCAACTCATTGCGCCGTTGGTCGTTGGATTGTTCCAAGGCCTGGACCTCAGCCTGGATTGCCTGGTAGTTCGTGTTTTGCGACAGGAATTCCTGCTGAATACGTTCAAACTGCTCGACGGCTGCTGCCAACGATTGCCGCTTCAGGTCCGCGTCAGCCTCAAGCTGGGCTTCCTGCTGAAGCAACTGCTCAATCTCACGGCTGTTCTCAACCGTTCGAGTTTCCAGTTCCTTCAATTGCTCCTTCTGGTAGTGAGTGCGCTGCTGGGCCCGATCTGTCTCGATAACAAGCTGAGACAATTGCTCCCGCATCTGCTTCAGCTCGTTCTCCAGTGTGAAAATAGAGGCGCTGGTTTCCCGAAACCGCACTTCCTGTTCTTCAATTTGCTGATGCTGCTGGCGGTAACGCGCCGTGACGTCGAGCAGCAGCTCGCTGCTCTGGGTGAGTTGCCGGTCCAGAGCTACGGCGCGGGCATTGAATAGATTTCTGGAGAGCTCACGCATGCGCTCTCGCAACTCGCGGTAGCGTTTGGTCTTTGCGGCCTGGCGTTTCAATGAGCCCAATTGCTTGGAAACTTCTTCGGTGATGTCGTTCACCCGCAGCAAGTTTTGCCGGGCCTGTTCCAGTTTGGACTCAGCCAACTTTCGCTTGGACTTGAACTTCGTGATGCCGGCTGCCTCTTCGATGATGGAGCGACGGTCTGACGGCTTGGAACTGAGAATCAGGCCGACGCGGCCCTGCTCGATGATGGCGTAAGAATCTGGTCCCAGGCCGGTTCCCAGAAAAATGTCGTGAATGTCACGCAAGCGTACCTGTCGTCCATTCAGGAGGTATTCACTCTCCCCGGATCGGAACAGGCGGCGCGAGACAACCAGTTCCCCCGGCTTTGGCTGGAACTTGGGTCGGCGCTTTCGCTTGGCAGCAACGGCGACCAAAGCAGAGACGGTGGCTCCGGCGGAAGCCTCAGCCGGTTCGGCCACCGCTTCCTCGGTGGCCGTCTCATCGCTTTCGAAAGAGTCCAGGGCGTCGTTGTCGCCATTTCCAGACTCAAGCACAGGCGATTCCGGAACAAACGGGTCATTGGCTTCCTTGAGTATTTCCGGATCCAGCAGCGTCAGCGTCACTTCAGCCAAGCCCAAAGGCAGCCGTGCCCGGGTGCCATTAAAGATTACGTCCTCCATCCGACCGCCGCGCAGAGACTTGGCGCTTTGCTCGCCCAGTACCCAGGCGATGGCGTCAGACACGTTGCTTTTGCCGCAACCATTTGGGCCAACGATACCGGTGATCCCCGAACCTTCAAAGACCATCTCCATCTTGTCAGCGAACGACTTGAAACCTTGAACCTGGATTCTCTTGAGTTTTAACAAGGAGGTAAGTTCCCGAGGTGAGAGTTCTGATTAGACCATTTTCAGCAAAGCAACGACTGGCTTTGCGTCTTGCATCTCTTGCGGATTTGACCCGGCTTCCTGAAAGACGGCGGAAGTCTAGCATGATCAAAAATCCGTGTAAACAAACACGGGAATGGCGCGCCTGTATTGACTTTTCAGGCACCGGAGTCTATTCTCGGAAGCGTTTGCAAGAAAGGATTCCAGGCACGTGCTTAAGATCTCAAATACGCTTTCCGGGAAGTTGGAAGAGTTTCATCCGCTGGACGAAAAACAGGTCCGAATGTACACCTGCGGGCCGACAGTTTACGACTACGCCCACATTGGCAACTTTCGCACCTTCGTGTTTCAAGATGTGCTGAAGCGGTACCTGCGATTCAAGGGCTACCAGGTTTCCCACGTGATGAATATCACCGACGTGGATGACAAAACCATTCGAAACTCCGGTGCCCCCAATCCGGCCCAATTGCGGGCATACACCGACCAGTTCACCGCGGCGTTCTTCGAAGACTGCGGCAAGCTGCGCATCCAGCGCCCTGACGTCGTCGCTCACGCCACCGATCACATACCGGAGATGGTCGCTCTGATCCAGACACTGAACTCAAAGGGGTACACTTACGAGAAGGAAGGATCCATCTATTTCAAAATTGCCCGGTTCAAAGACTACGGCAAATTGTCGAAGCTCGATGCAGAAGGCATCATGGCCGGGGCCCGCGTCGACGTTGATGAATACGGCAAGCAGGACGCTCGTGATTTTGTTCTTTGGAAAGCCACCAAGAACGGAGAACCGCACTGGGAAACCGCTTTGGGTCCGGGCCGGCCGGGATGGCATGTGGAGTGTTCGGCCATGAGCATGAAATACCTCGGTGAAACGTTCGATCTGCATTGTGGTGCGGTGGACTTGGTCTTTCCGCATCACGAGAATGAGATTGCGCAGAGCGAGGCAGCCACCGAGAAGCCATTTGTTCGTTACTGGATGCACGGCGAGCATCTGATTGTTGAAGGCGAGAAGATGTCCAAGTCGAAGGGCAACTTCTACACGCTGCGCGATCTGGCGGAAAGAGGCATCGATCCACTGGCAGTACGCTACGCCCTTCAGAGCGTGCCCTATCGACGCCAACTGAACTTCACCTTCGATCTGCTGCACCAGGCCGAGAAGTCGCTGGCGCGATTGCAGGATTTCAAATTGCGGCTGACGACCGAGAAGCTGAAGCCAGGCAGCAGCGAGAGGGTGTGGGAAATTTCGGCGTCGGCTCTTCAGGATTTCGAGAAGGCGATGGATGATGATCTGAATACGGCCCAGGCTCTGGCGGCCGTGTTTGATTGGGTACGCGATTTGAACACGGAACTGGCGGAAGGCCGGTTCCTTGAAGACGACCGGCAAACCGCGCTGCGCGCCTTGGAACAGTTCAATCAAGTGCTCGAGCTGTGGCGATCGGACGATGCGAAGATCGACGACAGAATCCGGAGCCTGATCGAGCAACGCTCCCAGGCGAGAAAGTCTCGTAACTTCGCACTGGCCGACCAGATCCGGGACCAAATTCATGAACTCGGTTACGTCATCGAAGATACGAAGGAAGGCATCCGCTGGAAGAAGCGGTAAGAGAGTTCTGAAGCCGAGAGCCGCGGCGGCCGCCAGGGTTCCATGCAGTGTTCTCGGACCGTCATTCCCGCGAAAGAACGTCACCCCGGCGGATAGTAAGCCGGGGCCGGAATCCAGGCTGGATTCCGGCTCGCGCTGCGCTTGGCCGGAATGACGGAGGTTCTTGCGGACCCTCAGTCCGCGATTGCCAGCCGGATTTTCGACAAGTCTCCGATTCACTCTCTGCGTCTCCGCGTCTCCGCGGTGTATAGCTGTCTCCTTCAGGTCTGAACCGCCATGGTCAAGAACCCCTGGATCAAAATCACGCCTCCGCTTCCGGGTCCAAAAGCCCAAGCAGTCCTCGCTCAAGACCGACAGTTCGTTTCACCGTCTTACAGTCGTCCCTATCCACTGGTGGCCGCCAAAGCCGAAGGCATGGTGGTCACCGACATGGACGGAAACACCTTCCTCGATTTTGCTGCTGGCATCGCGGTCTGCGCCACAGGGCATTGCCATCCTCGGATCGTCAAAGTCATTCAAGAGCAGGCCACGCAGCTTATTCATCTTTCCGGTACCGACTTCTACTACCCACAACTTTCTGCTCTCGCGGAGAAGCTGTCTGAGATCGCTCCCGGACGTTGGGACAAGAAAGTCTACTTTGGGAACTCCGGGACAGAAGCCATTGAAGCAGCGTTGAAGCTAGCTCGCTATGCGACTGGCCGGAAGAAATTTATTGCCTACTACGGAGCGTTTCATGGACGGACTCTCGGTGCTCTTTCCCTGACTGCCAGCAAGCCTGTGCAACGCAGGGGATTCGGACCTCTACTCGAAGGGATCACACATATTCCTTATCCGTACTGTTACCGTTGCCCCAACAGGCCTTCTGCAGGCGGCTGCGATCCAGCTTGTCTTCGGGTGATTGAGGACCAACTGTTCAAAACCGTCCTCAGCCCTGATGAGGTTGCCGCCATTGTCGTCGAACCCATCCAGGGAGAAGGGGGCTACATCGTGCCACCCCCTGAATTCTTTGAGGAATTGAAGCGAATTTCCAAGCGGCACGGAATCCTCTTGGTCGCTGATGAGGTGCAGTCCGGCATGGGGCGGACTGGAAAAATGTTTGCCGTCGAGCATTTTGGAATCGAGCCAGACATCATTGCCATTGCGAAAGGCATCGCGTCCGGCTTGCCCCTGGGAGCGATTGTGGCACGAGCGGAACTCATGAACTGGCCGCCGGGCTCACACGCTTCGACGTTCGGCGGCAACCCCCTCAGTTGCGCCGCGGCGCTGGAAACCATTCGGCTGATCGAGGCTGAATTGATGCAAAACGCAGCCGAGGTCGGTGAACACCTGCTGCAGTCCCTGCGAAAGTTGATGAGTCGTTGCTCCGTGATCGGCGACGTGCGCGGGCTTGGCCTGATGATTGGGATCGAACTTGTCAAAGACCGGATGACCAAGGAGAAAGCCGGGGCTTGGCGTGACCTTGCAGTCCAGCGGTGTTTCGAAAAGGGATTGCTCATTCTCGGTTGCGGCGAGAATACCTTGCGCCTGATGCCTCCGCTGATTGTCAGTCGTGCTCAGGCGGATGCAGCGATCGAGATTCTTGACGAGATACTGTCGACAATTCCCGGGACGTAGGTGGTGCGAGCAATGCAGCGGGTTCCCGAGCGGCACGGCGGCATAGCCCGCCTAGGTTTTCTGCCTCGTCGGGGATTGATTGCTGCACCACCCTGTTCGTGATCTGGATTGGACATTTTCTCCGGTCTTTCGCGCTGCTTTTCGGTTGTCGTGCCGGCGTTGTTGTAGAACCCTGGCCAAACAAGCGTTTCGCTGGCGGAACGCATTGACTCGACAAGAAGCGTGTGTTTGACGCGGCCGCCCTGGGAGCGCGGGCGTCCCGCCCGCCCTAAAGCGGCCAGAGGCCGCTCCAATAGCCTGCGACCACGATTGCGGGCGGGACGCCCGCGCTCCCAGGGCGGCCGTCACTCCAAAAGAATGTCCAATCTCCAGATGTCATGGGCATTGCTGAAACGATTTTGTTCCCGCCTGAGCTCCGCTCTCAACCGTCATAACTTGGCGGATCGGGAGCGCCGAGGAGACTTCTTCAACCAAGAAAAAGGCTCTTCCGGGGAACTCAGCGCTTATCGCTATCTACGTCAGCACGGTTACAAGATCGTCGCGCGGAACTATCGAAAGCGCTTCGGCGAAGTGGATCTTATCGGGTGGGATGGTGACACGCTGGCGTTCATCGAGGTGAAGTCCCGGACCAGTCACACACGCGGTCGGCCGGAAGAGGCAGTGCATCGCAGCAAGCAAAAGCAGATTTGCCGCGTGGCTCGCGAGTATAGAAATCGGAATCGTCTGCATGAGATAAACTACCGCTTCGACATCGTCAGCATTGAAGGAATTGCCGGGCAGGAACAAGTGGAACTGTTCAAAGGCGCATTTGGTGATCAACGATGGTGATGTGCGGAGTGGTGAAAGCGCGAGCGCAGCGTACGGCACACCAAGTCAATTCTCGAGACAGGGGGGAATAATTCAATGGAAAGTTCAACGGGAAGGTGGATACAGCTCATTGTCAGAGACCAGACGATTCCGGACAAACATGGAGAGATTCTCATCAAACTATCTGAGGTGAAATCCATCGTTTCGGCTTTTGAGCGCAATCAGTTCGAATTTGCGGAGCTCTGCCTCTCCGACAACAAGTACTACATCGACCAGGAAACGGTGAATGAAATCAAGAAGACGATCGAAGAGACCTCTCCGATTAAGCAGTTTTCGGTAGGCAGATACCGCACGATGAAAGCCTGAAACGAAGAAGATTTATTGCCTGGGATTACGCTGCCCCGTAAGGGCCTTGGCCCGGCCGGTAAGGAAATATTTATTGTTCAAGGGCTGACTCTCAGCGCGACCTTCTCATGCACACTCGTCTCATGAACAGTTCTTTTTCGTTAAGCCGGCGGCAGTTGCTGCTTGCCGGTATGGCTGCGGTGGTTCCGTTGCCGCAGACGAAAGCGCCGATAGTTAACGGCGCTGAGCACGCGTGGGTGTTGAACTCGAAGTACCCGATGACGCGAGAAGTGGCGGTGTGCCCTACCAGTCTGCCCGATCATGAGTATTCGGCGGAGTTCCTGCTATCGGAGATGAAAACCTACAAGGTAGATCACGTCGTGATTTCTCATGTCTGCTATTACGGACGCGACAACTCATACGCGAGCTACTGTGTGAAGCAGTATCCGGGGCGATTTGCCGCCATCGGTCTGCTGGTGGGGCACCGTCTCCATGCTCCCGACGACGCGGAGAATCCGTCGAGGTTGGAGCGGTTGATCAAGGAGGATGGTCTGATCGGGTTGCGGCTGAGCCCGATTTACAATCGCGACGTGGTCTGGCTGAACGATCCGGTTTGCTACCCGCTATGGAAAAAGGCCGAGCAGCTTGGCGCGACGTTCAATATTTTCCTGGCGCCCCATCAGGTGAAGCAGGTGGGAGACATGGCGGCCCGGTTTCCAGGAGTAAACGTGGTCATCGATCATATCGCCATGATCGACATAGCAGCGCCCGATTCGGCGGGATTCGGGCCGCTCCTCGATCTGGCGAAGTTGCCGAACGTCTATGTGCGCACCTCGCTGCACAATCCATCGAAGACGAAGGAGATGCCTTACCGGGATGTGTGGCCGTTTCTCCGCCGAATGTATGACCGCTTCGGCCCGCGGCGGATGGTGTGGGCGAATTTCTTCGAGTATCAGATCATGAAGGAAATGATCCCGTTCTTTACGGCGGAAGACAAGGAGTGGATCCTGGGGCGAACCGCACACCGGTTGTACGGGTTTGGCAGGGCGGCCGGTTGAAAGCTGTTTGGAGCCCCATCGACAGGGCAATTTGCGGCGAAACTCCGGCCTGATTTGTTCCGAAGTTGTCCCCATTGAGAAGAAAAGAGGGTTCTGGTATATACGATAGCCAATCTTAATGAATTCAGCCTGTGAGGCTCATCCCCGTAACAGTAACAAGACGCCACTTTTCAGTGGCTCTTTGTCAGGAGAAGTTGGTTGCGGGGGCGGGCAACCAGCGGTACCTGCAATTGTAGCGCGGGGCAGCATGGGAGGTCGACCGGCAGGTCAGTGATTCGACTCAGCATTTGGCCGGCCGTCTAATCCCGCCGATCTCGCTTAATCTTCAATGTCTCTCACGCCTGGCGTTCAGCTCGGTCCCTATGAAGTTCGTTCGATGCTTGGAGCGGGCGGAATGGGAGAGGTGTATCGGGCGAAGGACACGAAGCTCAATCGCGAGGTCGCGCTCAAAGTGCTGCCGGCAGCCTTCACGCTCGATCCCG
>Ga0180085_1000317_pt1 | contig 17080 bp, 18 predicted proteins | sample EasRiv730_16_10D_FD_123013 | JGI IMG/M metagenome (GOLD analysis project Ga0180085, IMG submission 123013) | Soil microbial communities from meander-bound floodplain in the East River, Colorado, USA - East River metaG ERMLT730_16_10D | ecosystem: Environmental > Terrestrial > Soil > Floodplain ... | reverse complement strand
GCCGGGCGGCTGATCTTCTTCCGCTCGAAGACGCTCGGGGAAGACGCGGCCGGCGCGCCACCGAACGGCGAGCTCACGCGCGAGCTCGCCGGATCGCTGTCGTACTACCGCGAGAAGCTGGGCGGCCAGGGGATCGACACGCTGTTCGTCCGCACGCTCCAGGGGGCGCCCGACGCGCTGGTCGAGGCGTTCGGCGCGGTGGCGCCGCGGCAGGTCGTGCCGATCGATCCGCTGGCCGACGTCGATCTGGGGGACCTCCCGGCGCTCGATCCCGCGCTCGCGCAACGGCTCGCTCCGGCGATCGGAGCGGCGATCGGTCGGGGGCGCTGACGTGCAACGGCTGGACGTCAATCTGGCCACGCGTCCGGCGCGCAACACCACGCTCGTGTGGAGCGGATACTCCGTGGCGGCCCTGCTGCTGGCCGCGACCACCTGGGCCAACGTGTCCACGTACCGCGAGCACAACGCGCGCGGGCGCGATCTGGCGAGCCAGGCCGGGAGCTTCGAGAGCCAGCGCCGCGAGCTCGAGACGCGTGGCGAGCGCGCGCGGCAGGCAATCGAGCGCTACGACGTGCCGGCGCTGCACGCGCAGGCGGCCAAGGCCAACGAGATCATCGACTGGAAGGCGTTTTCGTGGACCCGGCTGTTCAACCTGATGGAGCGGATCCAGCCCGGCGCGGTGCGCATGAACGGTGTGCGACCCGTGTTCTACGGAGCGGGCGAGGCGGACGATCCGCGGGCGGCGGGCGCGGCCGGCCTGGGACTCCCGGTCGCGGTCGAGGGCACGGCACGGAGCTTGGACGAGATCGCCGATTTCGAACAGGCGCTCCAGGACGACCCGCATTTCTCCTTCATCCTTCCGGAGCATCTCTCGCGGGCCGACAGCGGGGAGATCCTGTTCCAGCTGCGGTTCCACTATCGTCCGGATCTCGAGCCGGCCCCGGACGCGGCCGCGTCGGCGAGCGCTCCGGGCGGCCGTGCGCGGTCGGCCGGGAGCGCTCCCGCGGCGCGCGCGGAAACGGAGCCGGTCGAGGTCGTCGATCCGTGGGTCGAGGCGGGCGCCGAGCCCGAGGCGGCCGCGCCGTGAGCCGACGGTCCATCGACGCGGCGCAGTGGATCCGTGCCATCGGGATGGTGCTGGTCTGCCTGGCGGCGCTGAACCTCGGGTTCTGGCTGCTCTTCACCCGGCCCCAGGTGCGCGAATCCGAGCGTCTCGCTGTGGGCACCGATCCGCAGCGGCGGGCGTTGCTCGAGCGGCGGGCCGAGGTCGAGAAGCAGGAGCAGTTCCTGGCCCAGCTCGAGCGAGCCGAGGCCGATCTGAAGCGCCTGCGCAGCGAGCTCCTGGCGACGCGCGACACACGCATGATCGGCGTGCAGCTCGAGGTGGCCGAGCTGTGCGAGCGTTTCGGCATCGACTGGGACTCCGTGAGCATCGACAACGAGCTGCTCGTCGACGAGGAGCTCGATCGGCTGGTGATGACCGTGCCGCTCGAGGGAGGCTACGCCAACCTGCGTCGGTTTCTCCAGGCCGTCGAGGCCTCGGACGAGTTCCTGGTCGTCGAGCAGGTCGGGTTGTCCGAGGCCCACGACGGCGGCGTCATGCTCGAGCTGAACGTGGCGCTCGCGACCTACTTCGACTCACCCGAGCTGCGCGAACGGAATCGCACCGAGCGCGCGGGACGTCCGGCCGGAAGGCGCGGCTGATGGCGCGCAAGCTCACGCGACGCGAGATCACGCTGGCCCTGGCCCTGGTCGCCGTGGCCATCGGCGTGTCCTATTATTCGGGCGACGATACGCCGACCGGTGCGCGCGGCGCCGCGGCCCCCGGCCGGGGCGCCGCGCCGGTTCTCGGCGCGGCGCCGGTCATCGCGCTGGCGCGGCTCGAGCGCCCGGTCGCCGACTACAATCCCCAGGGGCGTAACCTGTTCCAGTACTACACGCCCCCCGTGCCGACGCCGCGGCCGTTGCCGACGCCCGTGCCGACTCCCTTCCCCACGCCGCCGCCCGCGCCGCCGCCGCCCGTCGTCGAGCGCGGACCGATCGAGCCGCCGCGGCCCAAGCCGCCGCCGATCAGCTTCACGTACGTCGGCTATCTCGGTCACAAGGATTCGCGGATCGCCGTGCTCGAGGTGGCGAGCGATATGATCCTGGCTCGCGTCGGGGACGTGGTGGCGCAGCAGTTCAAGGTGGTGGGATTCGGCTACGAGACGCTCGTCATCGGCTATGTCGACGAGCGATTCCGGGGACAGACGGCCGAGCTCAAGCAGACCCAGGGCTCGCGGAAACGCTAGGCGGAGGCGCACGTGGCTCGCATGACACAGCACTCGCTCCGGATCGTGGTCGTCCTGCTGCTCGTGGCCGCCGTGGGTGGCTGCGCCGCCCAGAAGGCCTACAACCGCGGCGAGCGCGCGATGCGCGCCGAGCGCTACGACGACGCCCTGCTCGACTTCAGCAAGGCCACGACGCTCGACCCGGGCAACATGCGCTACACCGTGGCGCTCGACCGGGCCAAGCTCGAGTCGGCGGCCGAGCACTTCCGCAAGGGTCGGCGATACGCCGAGAACAGCCAGCTCGAGCTGGCGGTCGCGGAGTTCCAGCAGGTGCTCGTGGTGGCCCCGGGGCACCAGCACGCCGCGACCGAGCTGCAGCGCGCGCTGCGCGAGATCGAGCGACGGCGCATCAGCTCGTCCGAGATCGAGCAGCTCAAGGAGCGGGCGCGGCGGCGCGACGTCGGCCCGCCGCTGCTCGACGCGCGGACCAACATCCCGATCCTGATGAGCTTCAAGGAGGTCGCGCTGAGCAAGATCTTCGAGGCCATCGGCAAGGCCTCGGGGATCAACTTCATCTTCGACGACAAGGTCGAGATCGACAAGCCGATGACGATCGACATCGGCAACGTCACGCTGGAGAAGGCGCTCGACATCCTGATGCTGCAGACCAAGAACTTCTACAAGGTTCTCGACGACTTCACGCTGCTGATCGCGCCCGACACGCGGCCCAAGCGCCAGGAGTACGAGGACCAGGTGATCCGCACGTTCTTCCTGAGCAACGCCGATCCCAAGACGGTCACGACCGTGCTGCGCTCGCTGCTGCAGTCGCGGCAGATCGCGGAAGACACCGAGCTGAACTCGGTGACGATCAAGGACACCCCGGCCAAGGTCGCCATCGCCGACCGCATCGTCACGGCCCACGACAAGTCGCGCGGCGAGGTGCTGATCGACGTGGAGCTGTTGCAGATCAACCGCAACCTGGCCGAGACCCTGGGCATCGACCTGAGCTCGAAGCTGCTCACGCTGCAGTTCCGCGAGGGCGACGAGCGGGTGCCGCTGAACAACCTGGACATCCTGCGCCAGACCGGCAACTGGACCGTGGGCATCATCCCGTCGGTGACGCTCGACTTCCTCAAGAGCGACTCGGACACGAAGGCCATCGCCCAGCCGCAGCTCCGCGTGTCGGAGGGCGAGCAGGCGCAGCTGTTGATCGGCGATCGGGTGCCGATCCCCACGACGTCGTTCAACACCTCGCAGACGGTCGGCGGGAACATCGTGCCGATCACGTCCTTCACCTACCAGAACGTGGGGATCACCCTGCAGATCCAGCCCCGCGTGCACCACAACAAGGAGATCACGCTGCAGGTGCAGGTCGAGATCAGCCAGGTCACCGGCAGCGTGTCCACGGGCACCGGCGGACAGGAGCAGCCGATCATCGGGACGCGCCAGATCCAGACCGTGATCCGGCTGCGCGACAACGAGACCAACATCCTGGCCGGACTGATCGCCAGCGAGGAGTCGGACACCCTGAGCGGCGTCGCCGGCATCGGCGACATCCCGTTCCTACGGCGCCTGTTCGGCAAGACCACGCGCACCGAGAAGCGCACCGACATCGTGATGACGATCACGCCGCGCATCATTCGCATCCCGGACATCGACGAGGAGGATCTGGCGACGCTGTGGGTCGGGACCGAGGAGAACATGCAGCTGCGCGGGCCGGCGCGGCAGTCGCTCTACGCGGGGCCGTTCGCCGGAGGCGGGGGAGGCGCTGCCGAAGCGACCGCTGCAACCGCCGAGGGCGGAGACGCGCAGCCTGAGGGTGGGGGGCTGAGCCGCATCAGCGGGTCCCCGGACGTCGAGCGCGGTCGCGCGCAGCCCGGGGGCGCGGCCCCGGGCCAGGCGAGCACGACCCAGCCGCCGCGTCCGCCGGTGATCCCGCCCCCGACGGGCGCCGAGGGGCAACCCGAGGAGCAGCCCCCGGTCGACGAGGAGCCCACCCCGGACGACCAGGGCGACGACCAGGCCGAGGAGCCGGAGGAGCCGCCTCCCGGTCCCGCGATCGTGCGGCTCGTGCCCTCGAAGGCGGTCTACGGGGTGGGCGAGCGCGTGGTGGTGCAGATCGCGATCGACGGCGCGCACAACGTCGGCTCGACGCCGTTTCACCTGCGCTACAACCCCGGGGTGCTCAAGTACCGCGCGCCGGGCACCGAGGGCCCGTTCCTGCGCGGCGACGGCACGAATACCGTGTTCCTGTCCAGCGACACGGGGAGCGGCGGCGAGATCGTCGTCGGTCTGTCGCGGATGGGACCGGCCGAGGGCTCGTCGGGGGCCGGGACGCTGGCCGTGTTCGAGTTCGACGCCGTGGCCCCGGGCGACTGCGGCTTCCAGTTCACCGGGGCGAGCGTCAAGGACCCGCAGGCCCGCAACCTGCCCGCGGCGTTCCAGACCGCGCCGGTGCGAGTGCAAGGATGAGCCGCGCGCGCGGCTTCACCCTGGTCGAGCTGGTCTGCGCGACGGCGATCCTGGTCGTCCTGGCCTCGCTCGCGCTGCCCGTGGCCAACACGGTGCTCAAGCGCCAGAAGGAGCTCGAGCTGCGGCAAGCGCTGCGCGAGATGCGCGAGGCGCTCGACCGGTTCCAGTTCGACACCACGCGCTTCCCGGGGATCCGCACCAAGCACCTGAACGCGACGAACGAGGAGGGCTACCCCGAGGAGCTGAAGCTGCTGGTCGAGGGCGTCGACACGGGCGACGCGGTGGGCACGAAGATCAAGTACCTGCGCCGCATCCCGCGCGACCCGATGACCGGGGAGGCCGAGTGGGCCACGCGCTCGACGCGCGATCGGCCGGACTCGCTGTTCAGCGATGGAATCAACATCTTCGACGTGCACTCGAAGAGCGACAAGATCGGTCTGAACGAGGTCCCGTACAACAAATGGTGAGCAGGCGCAGGAAACGCATGCAGGCGCGCAGCGCGGGGTTCACGCTGATCGAGCTGCTGATCGTCGTGGCCCTGATCGGCATCATCGCCGGTATCGCGGTCGGGCAGTACAAGCAGTCGATCGTCAAGGCCAAGGAAGCCGTGCTGCGCGAGAATCTGTTCACGATGCGCACGCAGATCAACAACTTCTTCGCCGACAAGGGGCGCTATCCCTCGAGCTTGCAGGAGCTGGTCGAGGCCAAGTACCTGCGGGACATGCCGATCGATCCGATCACGCGGAGCAGCTCGACCTGGGTCGAGCAGCTGTCGGAGATGGACGACACCGACATCACGACCGAGCCCGGCGTCGAGGATGTCCACAGCGGCGCCGAAGGCACGGGGCTCGACGGCTCGGCGTACGGCGACTGGTGACCCCGTGATGGCTCGACGGGCGAAGGGCCGCGCCCAGGCGGGCTACCTGCTGGTGGGCATGGTCGCCGCCGTGGCGATCCTGGTCATCTTCTCGGACCTGGCGTTCCAGGCCTGGATCGACGTGCTGCGCCGGGACAACGAGGCCGAGATGATGTTCCGAGCGCAGGATCTCGTGCGCGCGATCCAGCGCTATCGCCGCGACCACGGCGGCGCCCCGCCGATGAAGCTCGAGGACCTGATGCAGCCCGGCCCGCGCAACCAGTACTACCTGCGCCAGTTGTGGAAGGACCCGCTGGTCAAGGGCGGCAAGTGGGGGCTCGTGTATGCCGGTCCCGGCGGCGAGCTGATCGACCCCAACTCCGCGGCGGAGCCCGATCCGTCCTCGCCGTTCGGCGGATCCGCCTTCGGGCAGCCGTTCCCGAGCCCCGGGGCCACGCCCGGGCCTGGGGGTGCGATGCAGGGGGGCGGCACAGGAGCGCTGGGTCAGGCACAACCCGGCGGCGCTGCGCCCGCGCCGTTCGGGATCTCGGGCGCCGGGGAGGATCCGAACGCGGGTGGCAAGCAACTGTCCGGCCTGCCCATCGCGGGCATCCGGACGTTGTGCACGGACAAGCCGTTCCGCGTCTACAACGGGTTGACCGAGTACAGCAAGTGGCTCTTCACCTACTTCGATCTCGAGCGTGCGCAGGTCCCGGGCGGGGTGCGTGGCGACGCGGGTCAGGCCCCACAGCCGAACGCGGGCTCGCCCTTCGGCAAGCGCCCGGGCGCGGGGCGCATGCCGGGCTTCGGCAAGCAGCGTCCGCCGGGAGGCGGACGCTGACGTAGCGTCTCGCTCCTGCCTGCTATACTCGGCGCTCACTTCCGCGCGCCCGAGCGCGGCCTTCACCCACGCGAGACGGTGTCGATGATCCGCAAGGAGCGACTGGCCAACGGCTTGACGCTGCTGACGGAGTCGATGCCCGACGTGCGCTCGGTGGCCATCGGGGTCTGGCTCTCCCGCGGCAGCCGCCACGAGCCGGCGCGTCTGAACGGGATCTCGCACTTCATCGAGCACCTGCTGTTCAAGGGCACCGAGACCCGCTCGGCCAAGGCGATCGCTCTGGCCATGGACTCGATCGGCGGGCAGATGGACGCCTTCACGTCGAAGGAATACACCTGCTTCTACGCCAAGGTGCTCGACACGCACGTCCCGGACGCGGTCGATCTGCTGTCGGATATCGTGCAGCGCCCGGCCTTCGACCCGACCGAGCTCGAGCGCGAGCGGCAGGTCGTGCTGGAAGAGATCCGGATGGTCGAGGACTCGCCGGACGAGCTGGTCTACGATCTGCTGACCGATCATTTCTACCCGGGCCAGGCGCTCGGGCGGCCGATCCAGGGCACGGCCGAGACCGTGCGCGGCATGAGCCGCGGCCAGCTGCTGGACTACTTCCGCGAGGCCTATCGCCCCGGGGACATCCTGATCGCGGCCGCCGGCAACCTGAGCCACGGCGGGATGGCGCGGCTCGTCCGGCGGGCCTTCGGCGGGCTCGAGCGCGGCCCGCGCCGGCGCGAGCGGCAGAGCGTACCGCGGACCCGGGCGGCCATCGTGACCCGCCGCAAGCGCGAGCTCGAGCAGCTGCACCTGCTGCTTGGCCTCGGCGCGTTCCCCGAGGGGTTCCCGGGTCGTTACGCGCTCTACGTGCTGAACACGATCCTCGGCGGAACGATGTCGTCGCGGCTGTTCCAGACGATCCGCGAAGAGCGTGGTCTGGCCTACAGCGTGTACTCCGGGCTCAACACGTTCCTCGACTCGGGGCTGCTGACGGTGTACGCGGCGACGAGCCCCAAGGCGGCGACGCAGGTGATCCGCCTCGTCGTGCAGGAGCTGCGCTCGCTGGCCGAGGCCGGACCCAAGCCCGAGGAGCTGACGATGGCGCAGGAGCACCTCAAGGGCAGCCTGATGCTCGCGCTCGAGTCGACGTCGAGCCGCATGTCGCAGCTGGCGCGCCAGGAGATCTACTTCGGCCGGCAGATCACGAGCAAGGAGACGCTCGACCGCGTGAGCCGCGTCACGCGTCGGCAGGTCCAGGCGGTCGCCCGGCGCCTGTTCCGCGGACGCCGGATCGCGCTCGCCGCGGTGGGTCAGGTCGACCGGATGCGCATCGATCGGCGGGCGCTCGCGCTGTGAGCGGCGCCGCCCCGGTCGAGGTGCGGGTCCGGCGCCTGCCGGGAGCGGCCGATCTGCCGCTGCCCGCGCGGGCCTCGGGGGGCGCGGCCGGGATCGACCTGCGCGCCCACGTCGAGGGCGAGATCCGGCTCGAGCCGGGCGCCCGGGCGCTGGTGCCGACGGGTATCGCGATCGCGCTGCCCGAGGGCTACGAAGCGCAGCTCCGGCCGCGCAGCGGCCTCGCGCTCGAGCACGGGCTGACGCTGCTCAACAGCCCCGGGACGGTCGATGCCGACTATCGGGGCGAGATCGCGGTGATCCTGGTCAACCTGGGCCACGCCCCGGCGAGCATTCGACGCGGCGACCGCATCGCCCAGCTCGTGGTCCAGCGCGTGCCCGACACGACCTGGATCGAGGTCGACGACCTGCCGGCGACCGAGCGCGGAGGCGGCGGCTTCGGCCATTCAGGTCGTCGATGACGCTGCGCGTCGTGCCGCTCGGGAGCGGCTCGGGCGGCAACGCGACGCTCGTCGAGCTGGGCCCGGCACGCGTGCTCGTCGACGCCGGGCTCTCGGCGCGCTCGCTGGCGCGGCGTCTGGCGGGTCTCGGGGTCGAGCCGCGCTCGCTCGACGCGATCCTGCTGTCGCACGAGCACGGCGATCACGCCCGCGGTGCCGCGGGCTTCTCCAAGCGCTTCGGGGTGGCCGTGCACGGCGCGAGCGAGACCCTCGACGCGCTCGACCTGTCGCCCGTGCATCTCGCGTCCTGGCTGCCGTTCCTTCCCGGCGAGCCGTTCGACGTGCGCGGGATCCGCGTCGATCCCTTCCCGGTCCCGCACGACGCGGCCCGCCCGGTCGGCTTCGTCCTCGGCTGGAACGGCTCGCGGGTCGGCGTGGCGACCGATCTCGGCCACGCAACCACGCTCGTGATCGAGCGCCTGCGCGGCTGCGACGTGCTGGTGATCGAGTCGAACTACGACCCGGAGATGCTGCGCGACGGTCCGTATCCCTGGGCGCTCAAGCAGCGCGTCGCCGGCCGCACGGGCCACCTGTCGAATCTCGAGGCCGCCGAGCTGTTGCGCGACGTCGTCGACGATCGGCTGAAGGCGGTCGTGCTCGCGCACCTGTCCGAGCACAACAACACGCCCGAGCTGGCGCGGCGCACGGCGGCGGCCGCGATCGCGCGCACGGCGGGCCGCCGCGCGGCGATGCGCGTGGCCCGAGCGCGCGGACCGACGCCGGCGGTCGTGGTCTGACGGTCGCGGGAGGAACGATGATCGAGCGGTACACGCGCGAGGAGATGGGCCGGCTGTGGTCGGAGCAGGAGAAGTTCCGCAGCTGGCTCGAGGTCGAGCTGGCGGCCTGCGAGGTGCTGTCCCGTCGCGGGCTCGTGCCCGCGGCCGATCTGGCCACGATCCGGGCCCGTGCGGGCTTCGATCTCGAGCGCATCGCCGAGATCGAGGCGCGGGTGGGCCACGACGTGATCGCGTTTCTCGAGAACCTGGCCGAGCACATCGGCCCGGCGGCGCGCCACGTGCACTACGGTCTCACGTCGTCGGACGTGGTCGACACGGCGCTGGCGCTGCGGACGGTGCGCGCGCTCGACCTGCTCGTGCGGGGCGTCGACGAGCTACGGGTCGTGCTGCGCCGCCAGGCCGAGGCGCACCGCGGGACGCGGATGGTCGGGCGAACCCACGGGATCCACGCCGAGCCCTACGTGCTGGGCCTGAAGTTCGCCGCCTGGTACGCCGAGGCCGGGCGGAACCGCCGCCGTCTGCTCGCGGCGCGGGAGGAGATCCGGCGCGGCAAGCTCTCGGGCGCCGTCGGGACCTACGCCCATCTGGGCCCCGAGATCGAGGCCGAGGTGCTCGACCTCCTGGGGCTCGTTCCCGAGGTCGTGGCGACGCAGGTCGTGCCCCGCGACCGGCACGCGATGCTCGTGGCCACGCTGGGCGTGCTGGCCTCGTCGCTCGACCGCATCGCGACCGAGATCCGCCACCTGCAGCGCACCGACGTGCGCGAGGTCGAGGAGCCGTTCGGCGCGGGACAGAAGGGCTCGTCGGCCATGCCGCACAAGCGCAATCCGGTGCAGTGCGAGAACGTCACGGGGCTCGCGCGCATCGTGCGCGCGTACGTGCAGGCGGCGCTCGAGGACGTTCCGCTGTGGCACGAGCGCGACATCTCGCATTCGTCGGTCGAGCGCGTGATCCTGCCCGACGCGACGATCCTGTGCGACTTCCTGCTGGCGCGCGTCCGCGGCGTGCTCGATGGCTTGCTGGTCTACCCCGAGCGCATGGCCGAGAACCTGGGCCGCACGCGGGGGCTCGTCTATTCGCAGGCGGTCTTGCTCGCGCTGACGGAGGCCGGGCTCGAGCGCAAGGCCGCCTACGCGATCGTGCAGCGCCACGCGATGCGCAGCTGGGGCGGGGAGGGCGCGCTGCACGAGTTGCTGGCCGCGGATCCCGAGGTGGGCGCCGCGCTCGCGCCGGAGGCGCTCGCCGCGTGCTTCGATGCGCAGCGCTTGCTGCGCCACGTCGATACGATCGTCGACCGCGCGCTGGCCGACACGGAGTAGCGCGCGGCTCGGCGGACCTATAATGCGGGTTGCCGGGGGGAGACGACATGTGCGGGATCGTGGGCATCTTCGGTCATCCCGAGGCCTCGACGCTCGCGTATCTCGCGCTCTACGCACTGCAGCATCGCGGGCAGGAGTCGGCCGGGATCGTGGCTGCGGACGGCGGAGCGCTCGAGCGGCGGGGCGGCATGGGCCTCGTGGCCGAGCAGTTCTCGCGCGCGGTGCTCGCCGAGCTGCCCGGTCGGGCGGCGATCGGCCATGTACGCTACTCGACGGCCGGCGAGTCGCGCGCCGCGAACGCCCAGCCGTTCCTGCTGCGCGACCACCGCGGGCCGATCGCCATCGGCCATAACGGCAACCTGGTCAACGCGGCCGCGCTGCGGGCCGAGCTCGAGGCCGAGGGCTCGATCTTCCAGAGCACCTCGGACACCGAGATCATCCTGCACCTCGCGGCCCGCTCGCGCGCGAGCGACGTCGTGGACGCGCTGGTCGAGTCGTTGCGCCGCGTGCGCGGCGCGTTCTCGCTGGTCTGTCTCGCCCCCGGGCGGCTGATCGCGGCCCGCGATCCGCTGGGCTGGCGCCCGCTCTCGATCGGGCGGGTCGACGGAGCCTGGGTCGTGGCCAGCGAGACCTGTGCGTTCGACCTGCTGGGCGCGGAGACGGTGCGGGAAGTCGAGCGCGGGGAGGTCGTGGTGTTCGACGTGGCGGGGTGCCACTCGTTCCGTCCGTTCCCCGCCGAGCGCCCGGCCCCCTGCCTGTTCGAGCACGTGTACTTCGCCCGACCGGACAGTCAGCTGTTCGGCGAGTCGGTCGAGGCCGTGCGCCAGCGACTCGGCACCGAGCTGTGGCGCGAGCACCCCGTGGCGGCCGATGCGGTCGTTCCGGTTCCGGACTCCGGGGTCTACGCCGCTCTGGGCTACGCGCGCGCCGCGGGCGTGCCGTTCGAGATGGGGCTCGTGCGGAATCACTACGTCGGTCGGACCTTCATCGAGCCGACGCAACAGATCCGCAACTTCGGTGTACGGGTCAAGCTCAACCCGGTACGCGGCATCCTGCGCGGCCGCCGCATCGTGCTGGTCGACGATTCGATCGTGCGCGGCACGACGAGCCGCAAGATCGTGCAGCTGTGTCGGGACGCGGGCGCGGCCGAGGTCCACGTGCGCATCGCTTGCCCGCCGACCGTCGGGCCGTGCCACTACGGGATCGATACGCCGCGCTCGGAGGAGCTGATCGCGGCCCACAGCACCGTCGAGCAGATCCGTGAGCACGTGCGCGCCGACAGCCTGGGGTACCTGAGCCTGGAGGGCCTGCTGCGCGCGACCGGGCGCTCGGCGGAGCAGGCCTGCACGGCGTGCTGGACCGACGACCAGCCGGTTGCCCTCCCGCTGGCCGAGGAGCGCCAGCTGCGTCTGTTCGAGAAGGCCGGGCGTTGAGGCCGGCGTTGCCGGACTGCAACCCTCGCGCTTGCGGCGACGGTGGGCGCAGGCCGATGTTGATCGTCGAGCGGAGAGACCGATGAGCGAGCACGAGCCGCGCGAGCCGACCCCGCTGACCTATCGCGACGCCGGGGTCGACATCGATGCCCAGGACGAAGGTCTGCGGCGCATCCGCGAGCTCGTGCGCTCGACGCGCACGGCCGGCGTGCTGTCGGATCTGGGGACGTTCGGCGGCCTCTTCGCTCCGCGGCTGGGCGGCATGGAGCAGCCGATCCTCGTGGCGACGTGCGACGGCGTCGGGACGAAGCTGCGCCTGGCCTTCGAGACCGGCCAGCACGCGGGAGTGGGGCGGGATCTGGTGCAGCACTGCATCAATGACGTGCTGGTGCAGGGCGCCACGCCGCTGTTCTTCCTGGACTACTTCGCCACGGGGAGACTCGAGCCGGCGGTGCTGGCCGAGGTGGTCAGCGGGATCGCCGCGGCGTGCCGCGAGCACGGCGTGGCGCTGCTCGGCGGCGAGACCGCGGAGATGCCGGGGTTCTACGCCGCGCGCGAGTACGACGTCGCGGGGTTCCTCGTCGGGATGGTCGACCGCCCGCAGCTGATCGATGGCAGCCGGGTGCGGGTCGGCGACCGGCTGCTCGGCCTGCCCTCGGCCGGGCTGCACACGAACGGCTTCTCGCTCGCGCGCAAGATCCTGTTCGACGTGGCGCGGCTCGGCCTCGACGAGCACGTGGACGAGCTCGGGGGGACCGTGGGCCAGGCGCTCCTCGCCGAGCACCGCTGCTACCTGCGGCCGCTCGCCGGCGCGATCCGCGAGCGCCGGATCCACGCGCTGGCGCACATCACGGGCGGCGGTCTCACGGACAACGTGCCGCGCGTGCTGCCGGCCGGAACGGCCGTGCGCATCGACCGCGGGAGCTGGGCCGTCCCGCCGCTCTTCGAGCTGCTCGGTCGTCTGGGCCGCGTCGCGGAAGCCGAGCTGTACCGGACGTTCAACATGGGCATCGGCATGGTCGCGATCGTCCCACCCGACGGCGTGGCCGACGTCGCGGCCGGGCTGCAAGACGCCGGGCAGCCCTGCTTCCCCATCGGTGAGGTCGTGCCCGGGGATCGCTCGGTGCGGTATGTCTGAGTCTGGCCGGAGGCGCGTCGCGATCCTGATCTCCGGACGGGGCAGCAACATGGTCGCGCTCGTCGAGGCGCTGCGCGCTCGCGCCGGGCTCGCCGAGCCGGTGCTCGTGCTGTCGAACGTGGCCGAAGCGCCGGGGCTCGCGCGCGCGCGGGCGCTCGGGGTGCCCACCGCGGTCGTGGACAGCCGCGCGGTGAGGCCCCGGGCCGTGCACGAGCGGAAGGTGATCGAGGTGTTGCGCGAGCGATCGGTCGAGCTGGTCTGCCTCGCGGGCTACATGCGGCTCCTGTCTGCGCAGTTCCTGGCCGCGTTTCCGGGACGGATCCTCAACGTGCATCCGTCCCTGCTCCCGGCCTTCCCGGGAATGCACGCGCAGCGCCAGGCCCTCGAGCACGGCGTGCGGGTGGCCGGCTGCACGGTGCACTTCGTCGACGAGGAGTGCGACGCCGGCCCGATCGTGCTGCAGGCTGCCGTGCCGGTTCTCGACGGCGACACCGAGGACACGCTCGCGGCCCGGATTCTCGAGCAGGAGCATCGGATCTACCCCGAGGCGGTCGAGCTGTGGGCCATGGGGCGCCTGGCGATGGACGATCGCCGCGTGCGCATCCGGCCCGCCGGCTGAGACCGATGAGCGACGGGGGCTCGTTCGCGCCCGACGAGCAGGCGCCGCGGAGTCCGGCCGAGCTGCCGCGCGCTCTGCGGCCCGAGGCGCGTCTCGCCGGACGCGGCCCGCTCGGGCTCTCGGCCGTCGAGCTCGTCGATCTGGCGCTCGGCGCGCCGCGCGCCGCCGAGGCACGGCGTCGGCTCGCGCTCGGCCTCGTGCGCCGGCACGGGCTTCCCGGCCTCGCGCGCCTGTCCGTCGCGGCGTGGCGCGCCGAGGGTCGACTCGGGCGCGCCACGGCGGCACGTCTCGTCGCCGCGCTCGAGATCGGTCGTCGCGCGCACGGGCGCGAAGAGGCGGAGCCACGCCGGCGCGTGGCCACGCCGCGGGACGCGTGGCACGAGGTGCGCGAGATCGGCCGGGCCCGCACGGAGCACCTGGTCGGGCTGTACCTCGACGCGCAGAACGGCCTGGTGGCCAAGGAGACCGTGTCGATCGGCTCGCTGAACACGACACGCACCCATCCGCGCGAGGCGCTCTACCCGGCGGTGACGCACCTGGCGCTGGGGTTCATCCTGGCGCACAACCACCCCAGCGGGTGCCTCGATCCGAGCCCCGAGGACGTCGAGTTCACGCAGTCGATCCGTCGCGCCGGGGAGCTCCTGGGGATCGAGCTCTACGACCACCTGATCGTCACGCGGAGCGGCTACACGAGCTTGCGCGAGCGCGGGTTGCTCTGAGGCGACCTGCTAGAATCGCCGCCGCGCCCGAGGGACCCAGGTGAGCGAGCCGCGTGTCGAATTCCCACCGGTCGAGGAGCAGATCGCGCGTCTGACGCGCGGCACGGTCGACGTCGTCACCCCCGACGAGCTGCGCCGCAAGCTCGACGGCTCGCGGCGCGCCGGGCGACCGCTCGTGGTCAAGGTCGGCTTCGACCCGACCGCGCCCGACCTCCATCTCGGCCACACCGTCCTGCTGCGCAAGATGCGCCAGTTCCAGGATCTTGGGCACCGCGTGGTGTTCGTGATCGGCGACTTCACCGGCATGATCGGCGATCCCACCGGGCGCTCGGCGACCCGCCCCGCTCTCTCGACCGAGGAGATCCTGGCCAACGCCGAGACCTACCGGCGGCAGTGCGGCAAGATCCTGCGGCCCGAAACCGAGGTGCGCTTCAACCGAGAGTGGCTCGGGCCGCTCGGCGCCGACGGGCTCGTGCGGCTCGCCGCGCGCTACACGGTGGCGCGCATGCTCGAGCGGAACGACTTCAAGAAGCGCTTTCACGCGGGTCAGCCGATCGCGGTCCACGAGTTCCTGTACCCGCTGGCCCAGGCCTACGACTCGGTCGCGCTCGTGGCCGACGTCGAGCTCGGCGGAACGGATCAGCTGTTCAATCTGAACGTCGGTCGCGACGTGATGCCGGGCTACGGCCTCGAGCCGCAGGTCGTGCTCACCACGCCGCTGCTCGAGGGTACGGACGGCGTGGACAAGATGTCCAAGTCGCTCGGGAACTACGTCGGGATCGACGAGCCGGCCCGCGAGATCTTCGGCAAGCTGATGTCGATCGCCGACGATCTCATGTGGCGCTACTACGAGCTGGTCACCGACGTCTCGGCCGAGTCGCTGCGCAGCATGCGCGAGCTGGTCGAGGGTGGGCAGCTCCACCCGATGCGCGTCAAGGAGGGTCTCGCGCTGCGCGTCGTCGCCGACTTCCACGGCGAGCCGGCCGCGCGCGCGGCGCTCGAGGAGTTCACGCGCGTGTTCCAGGCGCGCGAGGCGCCCGACGAGGTCGCCGAGCACACCTTCGCCCTCGATCGAGGGAAGGCGTTCCTGCCGCGCCTGCTGAGCGACGCCGGCCTGGCCGCCTCGCGCAGCGAGGCCGAGCGGCTGCTGCGCCAGGGCGCGGTGAGCATCGACGGCGCGCGGCTCGAGCCCGGGACGCTCGAGCTCGCGGCCGCGGCAGGCGACGTGCGCCTCGTGCGCGTGGGCAAGCGGCGCTTCGCGCGGATCCGCTTCGCCTGAGGCGGGGTCAGCTCCGCCTGGGCAGCCAGCCGTAGCGCTCGAGCTCGAGCGTGCCGTTCGGCCGGAACTGCACGCCCTCGGACTCGAGCATGGCGCGCTGCAGGCCGGGCGGCAGGTCGGGCAGCCGATCGGTCGAGCAGCCGCCGCTCGCGTTCACGACGCGGTGCCACGGCACGCCGCGTGGACAGCCGTGGAGCGCCCAGCCGACGGCGCGCGCCGACAGGCGCTGCGCGAGCGCGCTCGCGACCCAGCCGTAGGTCATGACCCGCCCGCGCGGAATGCGGCGAACCAGGCGGTAGACGCGGCCGTACGCTCCCCCCGGCTCGCCGACGACGTCGGGGTGGACCCGCTGGCCGAGGACTCGGCGTGGGGCGCGAACGGGCTTGGCGCGCACGGATCCGAGTATAGGACGACCACGGGGCTCCGTTACGGCTCGTCGGGTTGGGCTAAGATGAGCCCCAGGGAGGCCACGTCATGGACGACATTCGTCGGATCCTCGTCACCACCGACTTCTCCGAGACGTCGAAGCGGGCGCTGGCTCCGGCGCGGACGCTGGCCCGCCGTTTCGGCGCGAGGATCGTGCTGGCCCACGTGGTCGAGGACACGCTGCCGCCGCTCGTCGCCGAGTACATGGCGGTCGGCGTGCAGGAGATCGTGGACCAGCAGGTCGAGCGCGCGCGGGAGCGACTGAGCGAGTTCGCGCGTGACCATCTCGCGGACTTCCCCGAGACCGAGACGGTCATCAGCGTCGGCACGCCGCACGTCGAGATCGTGCGTCTCGCCGAAGAGGGTCGCGCGGACCTGGTGGTCATGGCCACGCACGGGCGGGGGTTCATCTCGCACGCGGTCCTGGGCTCGACGACCGAGCGCGTGCTGCGCCGGGCCACCTGTCCGGTGCTCGTCGCCCGCGACACGCGCTCCTAGTCGCTCGGCCGGGTCAGTCGCAGCTCGAGACGGTCTCGCGCGGGAAGCAGGCGGCCGTCGAGGCCGGACGCTCCGTGCCGCCCGCGGTGCTTCCGAGGCTTCCCTCCTGGCCGCTCGCCGTGGCCGCGATCAGGAAGAAGCGGTTGCCCGGGGCCGGTGTCAGGACGGCCCACGGATCTCCGGAGGTGCTGCAGGTCGCCGGCGTGTGGTCCCAGATCCCCTGACGCAGCGCGTCCAGGCTGCCCTCGTACACGGCGTAGTCGGTCGCCTCGGCCGAGCACGACGCGGTCCAGCCCAGCACGAGCGCGCCGGCGAACCCCCGGTCGAGGGTCAGACCGCCGCCCGAGAGCGTCCCGTCGGGAACCACCCCGGCCCGCGGCAGGTGCGGGGTGATCGTGAACGGCGCGCTCGAGGTGTCCGCGCTGCACGCCGCGGGAAACGAGACGGGAGCGTTCGTGCCCCGATTCGGCCGGAGGATGCGCAGGCGATGGTTGCTTCCTGGCAGGTCGGGCACGCTCCACGCCCACTGACCGTCGTTCGGGGTGCCCGTGGCGATGCGTGTCCAGCTCGCTCCGCCATCCGTCGAATGCTCGAGCGCGACCACGCCCGGGTCGGGGCCGTCCTCGACG
>Ga0180085_1000316_pt1 | contig 17093 bp, 13 predicted proteins | sample EasRiv730_16_10D_FD_123013 | JGI IMG/M metagenome (GOLD analysis project Ga0180085, IMG submission 123013) | Soil microbial communities from meander-bound floodplain in the East River, Colorado, USA - East River metaG ERMLT730_16_10D | ecosystem: Environmental > Terrestrial > Soil > Floodplain ... | reverse complement strand
TGGGTCTATCAGCAGTACGACCACATGGTACGGACCAACACGGTGCAATTGCCTGGCGGCGACGCGGCCGTGATTCGCATCAAGGGAACCGAGAAAGCGTTAGCGATGAGCCTGGATGGCAGTGGCCGCTACTGTCGGCGAGACCCCAGGCGTGGTGCCCAGATTGCCGTGGCCGAATGTTGTCGGAACTTGGTTTGCGTTGGCGCGCTGCCCCTGGCTGCGACAAACTGCCTCAATTTTGGCAATCCGCAAAAACCCGAAATCATGTGGCAGTTCAGTGAAGTGATTGACGGCATGGCCGAAGCGTGCCGGGTGTTCGAAACGCCCGTGACAGGCGGCAATGTGAGCCTCTACAACGAGACACTGGGTGAAGGCATCTATCCAACGCCGGTGATCGGCATTGTGGGATTGATCGAACCCGTTACCCTCACCACCGGATGCTGGTTCAGTGGCGAAGGCCAAATTGTTGCGCTGCTCGGTCAGTTAACGCCGTCGAGCGCTGAATATCGGGCTGGACTCGAACAATCTTTCAGTGAAATTGAACCACAGTTGCGCAGCCCTGGAGATGCCTACACGCTGTGGGCCAACCGTCTACCATGCCCGCCGCTCGACCTGCAACAAGAGCAGCGCGTGCAACGCGCTTGCCTGGAGGGGATCCAGAATGGGCTGGTTCGCGCTGCTCACGATTGTTCCGATGGTGGGCTTGCTGTGGCCCTGGCAGAAATGAGCTTCTCAAATTTCCAAGCGGCGAGACGGGGGGCCCACATCGACTTGCCTGCAGCAGATTTTCCTGCTGGAGTATTGTTTGGGGAGTATCAGTCGCGGATTCTAGTAACGCTCGACGAAGCCCATTGGGGAGCGCTTCAGAAGATTGCGTCGGGACACGGAATCGAATTGCTGCGTTTAGGAACTACGGGTGGCGACCGGCTCACAATTCAGGATGGAGGTTCCATTCTAATCGACGAAGCCGTGGCCGAATTGGAAAGCATTTGGAGGCATTCACTAGGACAATACTTTCAGCGCTAGCATTGAGGGCGCACAACGCTGGGTATCTTGGAACCAACTATGGACGACAAATTTCATGAGGAATGCGGCATCTTCGGGGTTTACAAACACGCCGATGCCGCGAGAATCACTTACCTGGGGCTTTATGCCCTGCAGCATCGCGGGCAGGAGAGCGCAGGCATCGTTTCCTCAGACCGTCGTGAGCTCCACACCTGCAAAGGCATGGGACACGTGGCTGATATTTTCACCGAAGCCAATCTTGAAGAGTTGAAAGGCGACGTGGCCATCGGCCACACCCGCTACTCGACTGCGGGCGACAGCTCTGTTAAGAACGCTCAACCGATTCAGGTGAAGTGCAGCAAAGGCGACCTGGCGCTTTGTCACAACGGGAATCTCGTGAATGCCGACGAGATTCGCAGCATGCTTGAAGCGGAGGGTTCGATTTTCTGGTCGACGAGCGACAGCGAAGTCATTCTGCATCTCATCGCCCGATCGCACAAGCCCACCATTGAGGAAGCCGTTCAGGAAGCTTTGCTGCAAGTAACTGGCGCCTACTCTCTGATCATCCTGACTGAAGAGAAGATGATCGTTGTACGCGATCCGCGTGGATTTCGACCGCTCTGTTTTGGATGGTTGGATGGTTCGCCAGTCGTGGGTTCAGAAACCTGCGCGTTCGATCTCATCGATGCGGATTTCGAACGTGAAGTGGAACCGGGCGAGATGCTGATCTTTTCTGAAAACGGTGTTGAATCTCGCAAGATGCTTCCGCCTGCACCACCTTCGTTCTGCATTTTTGAACATGTCTATTTCTCGCGACCTGACAGTCAGATCTTTGGCCGTTCGGTGTATCAGAGCCGCTATCTGCTGGGGAAGCACCTGGCGCAGGAACAGCCTGTTGACGCTGACATCGTGGTGCCGGTTCCCGATTCCGGTGTCGCTGCCGCGCTTGGTTTTTCGCGGGAAAGTGGCCTCCAGTTCGAGTTCGGCTTGATTCGCAACCACTATGTGGGTCGCACCTTTATCGAGCCCAAACAGGCCATCCGGCACTTTGGCGTCAGAATAAAGCTGAATCCCGTCGAAGATCTCTTGCGCGGCAAACGAGTCGTGCTGGTGGACGACTCGATCGTTCGCGGAACAACCAGCCGGAAGATCGTCAAGATGGTGCGGGCGGCTGGCGCCACCGAAGTCCATATGCGCATCAGTTGTCCTCCCACGATCTCGCCCTGCTATTACGGTGTGGATACTCCCAACAAGCGGGAGTTGATTGCTGCCAGCCATTCTGTTGAGGAAACCTGCAAATACATTGAAGCGGACTCGCTCGGCTACCTTAGTCACGAGGGGATGTTGCGCTCCTGCGGCGATTCGGAAAAGCAGCCTCACTTTTGCACCGCCTGCTACACTGGAAACTATCCCGTCGAATTTCCCGCCAGTGCCTTGGTGCAGATTGGCGATCCAGTGCCCCGGTAAAGTCCACTGGGCAGAGCAGTCTGTCCTCACCGCTGACCGCTGGATACCGAAATCCTGTTCAACCCGGAGTGCTGAGGACCACGCCGACCTTCATTGGAGACCCTGTCCTCAAGGAACTGACCGCCCGACATGCCTCAACTCGTTTCCAGTTATCGCGACGCCGGGGTCGACATTGATCAGGCGAATCTCGCCAAGAAGAGAATCAAAGCGCTTGCGCGGCGCACCTTCACTCCGGGCGTGCTCACGGAAATCGGCGGCTTTGGAGGATTGTTTTCTCTCAGCCGCGGCAGATCATCCAATTCAGTTCTGGTCTCCAGTGTGGACGGAGTCGGAACCAAACTGAAAGTCGCCTTTGTAACCGGCATTCACCATACCGTGGGGCGCGATCTGGTTTCTCACTGCGTCAATGACATCCTGGTACAGGGCGCCACGCCGTTGTTTTTCATGGACTACATTGCTACTGGGAGAATGGTTCCTGACATCATCGCCAAAGTTGTCGAAGGTGTTGCCACGGGTTGTCGTGAGGCAGGCTGTGCCCTTCTGGGCGGCGAAACCGCGGAAATGCCGGGCTTCTATAAGGATGGGGAGTACGATCTCGCTGGCTTTATCGTTGGTGTTGTAGATAAAGCGAGAATTGTCGATGGCAGCAGCATTCGGCCGGGTGACGTCGTGTTGGGACTGCCCTCAGCTGGCTTGCATACGAACGGCTATTCCCTGGCTCGGAAGCTGTTGTTGGAGAAATCGGGATACAACACGGAAACCCGCCTGCCCGGCCTCAAGAAGCCGATTGGCGAAACCCTGCTGGCTCCGCACCTCAACTACCTGCCTGTTCTCAAACCACTCGTGGATCGAAAATGGATCAAAGGCATGGCCCACATCACCGGAGGCGGCCTTACCGAGAACATTCCTCGCATCCTGCCGGTGGGCTGTACGGCCGCAATCCGTGTGGGCAGTTGGCCTGGTCAGCCTCTCTTTGGCATTCTCCAGAAAATGGGGCGCATTGACGAATTGGAGATGCTGCGTACGTTTAACATGGGCATTGGCATGGCTGTCATCGTTTCTCCCCGTCGCGTGGCAAAGATTCAGGCCTACTTCAAAAATCGAAAACAGCCGGTCTATGTCATCGGTGAGATTCGATCCGGCAAACGGCGAGTGATTTACGAACCATGAAACGGATCGGTATCCTGCTTTCGGGCCGGGGTTCGAATTTTGAAGCCATCGCCCGGCAGATCGACGAGGGCAACCTCAACGCCGAGATTGCGGCCGTTGTCAGTAACGTGCCATCAGCGCCCGGCCTGCAACGGGCGCGCGAGCGCGGGTTTGATGTCTACTCTGTCAACTCGAAAGGCCTGAGCCGGGAAGCGTTTGATCGCCAGGTGATTGAGATTTTGGAGAAGAAGAAAGTCGAACTGGTTTGCCTGGCCGGATTCATGCGCCTTTTGAGCCCGTCATTCATCCAGACCTTTCGCGATCGCATTCTGAATATTCATCCATCACTCCTGCCCGCCTTCCCGGGGTTGGACGCCCAACGGCAGGCTCTGGAATACGGTGTGAAGGTTTCAGGCTGCACCGTGCATTTCGTTGACGAAGGCCTCGACTCCGGGCCGATTATCTTGCAGGCTGTGGTGCCAGTCCTGGATGGAGACGCGGAAGAGTCTCTTTCCGCCAGGATTCTTGAACAGGAACACGAGATCTATTCCAAGGCAATCCAGCAGGTGCTTGATGGGCAGATTCGAATCGACGGTCGGCGTGCCCTTCAGGCCTCACGATAAGTCATTCTGATGTCTTCCACGTTGACCATTGAAGAGCAGTTTGAGTACCTCAAGAAAGGTGCGGTTGAGATCATTCGTGAGGAGGAACTCAAATCGAAGCTCGCGAAAGCTGCCACGACGGGCAAACCGCTTCGGGTGAAAGCGGGTTTTGATCCGACCGCGCCCGACCTGCATCTTGGTCACACGGTGCTCCTTCGAAAGTTGAAGCACTTTCAGGATCTGGGCCACACCGTGATTTTCATGATTGGCGATTTTACCAGCCTGATCGGCGATCCTAGCGGACGCAATGCCACGCGCAAACAGCTCAGCAAGGATGAAGTGCTTGCAAATGCCGAGACCTACAAGCAACAGGTGTTCAAGATCCTGGATTCTGAAAAAACGGTTCTCGATTTCAACAGTCGCTGGATGTCTGCCATGACTACTGAAGGCTTTGTCCGGCTGGCTTCTCGCTACACTGTTGCGCGGATGCTGGAGCGGGACGATTTTGCGAATCGTCTCAAGAACAATCAGCCTATCTCGATTCATGAGATGCTGTACCCACTCGTGCAGGGCTACGATTCGGTGGCTCTTGAAGCGGACGTGGAGTTGGGTGGCACCGATCAAAAGTTCAACCTGCTAGTTGGACGCGAGCTCCAAAAGGAGTACGGCCAGGAACCGCAGATTGTCCTAACGATGCCGATTCTTGAGGGGTTGGATGGCGTTCAGAAAATGTCCAAGTCACTGAACAACTACATTGGCATTAAGGAAGTTGCCAAGGAGATGTTCGGGAAGGTGATGTCGATCCCTGATGCGATGATGTATCGCTATTACGAACTCTGCACGGATTGGCCCGTTTCCAAGATTGAAGCGTTGCGCCAAGACGTTTTAAACGGCAGGAGGCATCCGAAGGAAGCGAAGACGGAGTTGGCGAAATTAATCATCACGGACTTTCACTCAGATCGCGCAGCGATTGACGCTGAAGAGGAGTTTAACCGAATCTTTCATTTGGGACTTGCACCCGACAGCATTGAGGAAAAGCGACTGGAAGAGCGTCCTGAAAAAGTGCGTCTTTCAAAGCTCATAGCTCAACTCGGCCTGGCCAGTTCCGTCGCCGAGGCAAACCGGCTCATCGAACAGGAAGCGGTCAGCTTGAATGATCAAAAGATTTCGAACGTCAAAGCAGATCTTGATCTCGCCCAGCCTGGCACTTTTATCTTGAAAGTGGGCAAGCGGCGGTTTCTGAAGCTGGTCGTGGGCAAGGGTTCCTAAAGAATCAGCAACGAGAAGCCGAAGTCATTGTAGACCGAGGCAGCGCACAAATGGCCAAGCAGGATCTTCTGCTCAAGAATGATGATCAAGCGTGCTATAGCAAGATGGCCTTTTGTCCTTCTGTTCGTTGTTTTCACTGAGGTGATCACCCTCACGAAGGCTCAGACCCCCGAAAAGGCCGGTATTCTGCGTCCGACCGACCATGCTGTCCTTGAGACCGAGGAATTGCAGGTAATCGCTCGCCCCGGCGAACTCTGGTTGGATGGTAAATCCCTCAAGGAACGACCGACACAGGGGATGCGGCAGGCTCTTTCACTTCGGATCCCAGCCGGAAGGCACGAGCTGATTTGGAAGAACGGTGACACCCAGCAAAGAATTCAATTCGTTGTCAGAACCTCCACGAACAGCGCGGTGCCGCCAGAGTGGAAGGCTTACAGGGCGCATCCTCCTCAGGCAGAATGTCAGAACTGTCACGCAGGCGAACAACCGGGAGATTTCAAGAAGAGCACCATTGCGGAGACATGCTTCACCTGTCACGAGCAAAGCACTTTTGCAGCCGGTCACGCCCACAACGATGAAGTCCTCGCTGAATGTGTGCTCTGCCACAATCCTCATGGGTCCACGGAGAAGTTCCATCTGAAGATGACCCGCGATACGGCCTGTAAGCAATGCCATGGATAACAAGCATGCTGCCTAAAGCCATCCGCCCGTACTATGAACTTTGCAAGGCCGTAACCAGCTTTCTGACCGTTCTGATTCCCTTACTGGAAAACTGGCAGGCGGTGCTGCCCGTCTCTTCTCAAGTGCGCCAGGAGTGCCTGACGATTGCAGTCTTCGTTTGTTTCCTTGCCACCGTCGCTGGCTACTCGACGGGCCGGCACACCGTCAACGGACTTTCCGTCGGCTGGGGCTTTCTGTTGCTGTTTTTGGGCGTCCTGACTGTGCAACTGGCCGGCTTGCCACACATCGCTTGGGCACAGCGCCCCCTATACGTGCTGATCTTCGCCTTTTTCAGCCTCTCCACTTCAGCTTTTCTCGCTTACAGCGCACGCAAGAGTGCCTCTTCGATTGACTGGCAAGAGCCGTCCTAACCCTGAGTGTTTAGGCCTCCTGAGGACACCAAATCGGTCCATCGATCACGGTGTGTTGTTTCCGCCGACAAACTTTTCGCTTTGCGAATCGTGCGTGGACACCATTACAATAACCACCGTCAGCTTCGAGCGTCGGACCGTTTACCCTTTGGAGATAAGACCATGGAAAAACCGGTACAGAATATTCAGGATCTTTTTCTTAACAACGCCCGCCGGGACAAGACCGTGACCACGATTTACTTGATGAGCGGAGTGAAGCTGACCGGCCGAATCAAGAGCTTTGACAAGTACTCGGTGATTCTGGAATCCAACAACCAGGATCAGCTGATCTTCAAGCATGCTATCTCCACCGTAGCTGCGGGACGCTCTTTCAGTGCCGCTGCCAGTGCTCCTGTCAGTGCCTCGGTAGAGACTGCCGGTTGACTATGGATGTTGCCAGCTCCCGCCGGGAAAAAGTAGTGCTCGTCGGTTGTGCCCTCAAGAGCCCCCCTAAGACTTCCGCTACACCACTCAGCCTGGAAGAGTCATTGGATGAACTGGCATCGTTGACTGCATCCGCAGGCGGAGCCGTGGTCGAGCGGCTGGTGCAGGAGCGCGAGCAATACGATTCCGCATATTTGATTGGCCGTGGAAAGCTGCGCGAGCTGGAAGAAGTTTCGCAAGAGCTGCAAGCTGAAGTGGTGATTTTTGATGAGAACCTCTCGCCGGCCCAGCAACGGAACATTGAGCGAAAGATCGGTTGCAGGGTCATCGACCGTACGCAACTGATCCTCGACATTTTTGCGAGTCGTGCGCGCACCCGAGAAGGAAAGCTTCAGGTCGAGTTGGCCCAGCTCAACTACATGCTGCCCCGTCTGGCAGGACGGGGCGTGGAACTCTCAAGGCTCGGAGGCGGCATCGGCACACGAGGGCCCGGAGAGACGAAGTTGGAAAGCGACCAACGCAAGATTCACAAGCGGATTCACAAGATCAAGGAAGATCTGGAACGCGTTCGTTCACACCGCAGTTTGCATCGTGCTCATCGTCATTCGATTCCAGTGCCGACAGTTTCGCTTGTAGGGTACACCAACGCGGGAAAGTCCACCCTGTTCAACGCGCTCACGCAGGCCGGAGCGTTCGCATCCGATCAGCTTTTCGCGACACTCGATCCGTTGTTGCGACGTATCAAGCTGCCTTCCAATCGTGAAGTGATTCTTTCTGACACGGTGGGATTCATTCACAAGCTGCCAACGACCTTGGTCTCGGCCTTTCGTGCCACGCTTGAGGAAGTGACTCAGGCCGATCTGCTTCTGCATGTCATTGATGTATCCAGTCCCCACAGGCAGCAGCAGCGTGAGGCCGTCCTTCGAATTCTGGAGGAGCTTGAGGTTTCATCCAAGCCCACCCTCGAGGTATACAACAAGATCGATTTGTCTACTCCCGGCGCAGGTCTCTTCTCCCAGGCAAACTCCCTCAGCATTTCTGCGACTGAGGCTGTAGGCCTCGACAGCCTGCTGCGCAAAATTGACGAACTCCTATCCGGCGATCCCCTCATCAGAGCTAGGTTTCTGTTCAAGCAAACGAATGGAAACCTGCTTTCCGGATTGTATTCTTGCAGCCGGCTCCTCGGGCGGTCCTATGTCGACGACCAAGTCTTGATTGAGGTGGAAGCTCCCCAGTCAGTCGTTGAGCGACTCAAGAAATTTCGCGTTGGAGCCTAGCGTCTGACCGGCTTTCACTCTGCACCATTGTACCGACTGACAAACCCGCTACCGCTACGACCCTTTCGACAATCTCCGGAACTGGAACAAGCCTTGGTAGCAGAGCTTCTCATATCAGTTCTGTTCTAATCATCCTTGTCGTTTCGGCCGAGAAATAGTCATAGGCCCCCGACGAAATCTGGCGTGTCCGCCCAAAGACCTGGCACAACTTGATTCAGTACGCCCTGGTCTTGATGTCATTGACCTGGCCGGAACGACATCACTTTCCTCGGCTTCTTCCGCGAGTAGCAGATATGCAGGTCGTTCAAACCACCAACTCCTCTCTTGCCGGTTCGTTGCTCATTGTGGATGACAACGAGAAGACCCGCGATCTCCTCTCCCGATGCCTCGAGGGTAATGGCTACAGCACCACCGCTGGAAATGGTAAGCAGGCTCTCGAGTTGGTCAGCGCACGAACCTTCGATCTGATTCTCCTGGATATTGAGATTTCGGACATGGATGGCCTCGATGTTCTTAACGCTCTTCGTCAGACCAAGACGCCCACCGAGCTTCCGGTCATCGTGCTCAGCGCCAATCATCAGAGCGCAGAAGCGCTGAGTTTGGGAGCCAACGACTACGCGACAAAACCTGTGGATTTCCCAGTTGTTTTGGCCCGCATTAAGGCGCACCTCGCGTACAAGCGCGCCGAAGCTGCGCTGTTTGAAAGCGAAGAGCGCTATACGCTCGTAGCCAAGGGGGCTAACGATGGGTTATGGGATTGGAACCTGAGAACGAATCTCATTTATTTCTCCTCTCGCTGGAAGATCATGCTGGGTCGCGAAGAAGCAGAAATCGGAACCAGCCCGGAAGAGTGGTTCCGGCTGGTCCACCCTGAAGATATCGAAAGGGTCAAGGAAGCTATTACACTGCACTTGCAGGGCGCAACTTCCCATTTGCAAATAGAGTATCGCATGAAGCACCAGAATGGGACCTACCGCTGGATGCTGAGCCGCGGGTTGGCTATTCGAGACAGGGAAGGCAAGCCAACCCGAATGGCTGGCTCTCAAACAGACATCAACGAAGGAAAAGTGGCCGACGCACTCACAGGGCTGCCCAATCGCTTGTTGTTCATGGATCGATTAGACAGGGCTTTCAAGCGCTCCAAAAAAAAGAAGGGTTATCTGTTTGCTCTCCTGTTCCTGGACTTGGACCGCTTTAAAGTGGTAAACGACAGTCTGGGGCACTTGATTGGCGATCAGCTTCTACTGGGCATCGGTGGCAGGCTTGAGCAGTGCCTGCGCACGACCGATACCGTTGCCCGCTATCAAGACAGCCACCTGCTGGCACGGCTGGGAGGAGACGAATTTACGATCCTTCTGGAGGACATCCGGGGTGTCAACGACGCCACGCTGGTCGCCGAACGGCTGATCAAAGAAGTAATGCGCCCGTTCGATCTCAGCGGACACGAGATCTTCGTCTCGACGAGCATTGGCATTTCCATCAGCACGACGGGTTACGAGAATGCCGCAGATATCTTGCGCGACGCAGACACAGCTATGTATCGTGCCAAGACCCAGGGCAAGGCACGCTATGAAATTTTTGATCCTACGATGCGAGCCCATGCGGTCGCGAGAATGCAACTGGAAACGGACCTTAGGAGAGCGGTTGAGAACCAGGAATTCCGCACGTTTTACCAGGCCATTGTGTCGCTGACTGACTGGAAGATCTTTGGATTTGAAGCCCTCGTTCGCTGGCAGCACCCAACTCGAGGGCTCGTTTCTCCTGCTGAGTTCATCCCGCTAGCGGAGGAAACTGGACTGATCCTTTGGCTCGGGTGCTGGGTTCTTCAGGAGGCCTGCAGTCAAATGGCGCTGTGGAAGGCGCAGTTCCACAAAAGCGCGCCCGAAATTGTGAGCGTCAACCTATCCGCTCGACAATTCGCCCAGCCGGATCTGGTAGACCAGCTCGCTCAAGTTCTGAAGGTTACGGGGCTGGACGCGCGCCAGCTGAAGTTGGAAATGACGGAAAGCCTGGTCATGCAGAACGTAGAAACCGCTTCAGCAATGCTGAAAGAGATGAAGGCGCTCGGAGTGCTTCTGGGCATTGACGACTTTGGCACTGGTTATTCGTCTCTGAGTTATCTCTCACGATTTCCGATCGATACTTTGAAAGTGGACAGCTCCTTTGTGAGCCGGATTGGAGAAGACAAGGAAAACCTGGAGATCGTGCGGACAATTATCACACTAGCCCACAACCTGAGAATGGATGTCATTGCCGAAGGCGTTGAAACTGCCGAACAGCTGAGCCAGTTGAGAGACCTCGGTTGCGAATATGGACAGGGATACTATTTCTCCCGCCCCGTGTCTGCCGAAGAAGCTAATCACCTGATCGCGGATCTGCTTCCGCCCCCGCGAGATCTGGAGCTGCCGCCGGCAGCTTCCATCGGTCGTCCGTCCGGTTCTCCCGAAGCAAACTGAAAGCGAACGGGTCACTATCCCGAACCGGGCTAACGCAACAACGCACAGAATCTGTGGAAAACTCTGTGCAAATCTCCCCAAGCAAACCCAGAAGGGCACGTCTGTCTTGGCCTTCAGCAGATTGCACTCAAACGTGGTCAATTCGCAATCAGTTGAAAAAAATGACCTTATGTTTATCTTTCTCAGGCTAAATGGGTTAGAGCGAAGAGTTCACGCGGTAGGTTGTTCTTCAAAAGAGGAAGTCGATGTTTTCAACAATCTGGCATTAAATTTGTATTGCATCGGGGAGCTGGAGCCGAGCCTAGGACACGGCAGGAAGAAGGTTCTCAAGACCGCTCGCGCTTTACCTTCTTGGGTACGCGCTTCACTTCGAGAGGCAGATCGGGCCGGCCACCTTTTTCCCATGCGCTGACAATCACCGACGCCACGGCTGTCATCGAGTCGTTCAGACGGCGCTCTAGAATGGGGCGCACCTGCCCAAAGAACTGGTCGAAATAGCGGTCGTCGTATTCCTCGCGACCTCTCACGGCTTCGCGATCGGCCTTCAGAATGGGGTCGACCAGAGTAAAGCTCTTCAGCAACGCATCGAACACGAAATCAATGGCGTTCGAAACCGGAACTGGAGGTCCAGGTCGAATCGTCAGCTGTGACTGGTAGCGAAGCACTGCTTCCGTCTCGAAGCGCGAATGAATTCCGTGCTGGTTGGTCAGTTGGCCGTCATAGTTCTTGGCGGCGTGGAACGGCACATGTGCATCACCGACGTAATGCGAGATGACTGCGGAGAAGAACTTGATGTCATCCAGCGAGTAAGGATGGCTGCCCGCTTTCTGTTGCTGGAATGCTTGCACGAGCCTGCCATAAACTTCATCGACTCTCCAAGGGAGCTGGCCCTCTTGCTCGATCTTTTCTCGTCCAAATTTCTGAATCGCCGCCTGACGGTCTCGGGGCAACTCCCTGAACGGATAGGTTCCATAAGAATCCAGATCGAGATAGTGGCGGGGCGGCTCTTCCGTGAATCCAACATTGCGCCAAAGATCCGGATCGACAGAATGCTCCACGATGAAACTCCGGTGCTTTTCGTAAAAGGGCCGGAGCGCGGCTGGAAGCACCTCGATGGCGCCGGCAGTGACGATGCGATGGACGTCAAGCCCCCAGGCCGGCAGTGGCTGAGGAATCAGCAGAGCACCTAACAGCACAGCTACTACAATGAGACGGGGTTTCATTGGCCTCGCTTTCAAACGTTGCTCAAAGGGATGAGAGGTTCTTCTGACTGTTCACTTCCTGCCTCGAATGCGCTCAGGCCGGGGCCTTTTGCGGCACGCCGATGGCTGACGTGGATTCTCGTTCACCAATCTGCTGACGCCACATCGCATAGTAGAGGCCTTTGAGATCGAGCAGGTCTTCGTGCCGGCCGGATTCCACGATCTGACCTTTTTCGAGGACGAAGATCCGATCCGCATGCAGCACTGTGGACAATCGGTGAGCAATCAGAATCGTGATCAAGTCACCGCGCATGGAGATCTCGCGAACGGTTTCGCTGATCTCCTCCTCGGTCAGCGAATCGAGCGAAGAAGTTGCCTCGTCGAACACCAGCAGGCTGGGTTGCCGCAGCAATGCACGTGCGATCGACAGCCGCTGCTTCTCCCCGCCGGAAACCTTAACGCCTCCTTCGCCGATGACGGTGTCGAGCCCTTTGTCGGCGCGCTCCAGGAGACTCTGGCACGCCGCCTTCTGCATGACATCCAGGCAATCGGCATCGGAAGCCTTCGGATTCACAAACAGCAAGTTCTCGCGAATGGACCCGGAAAACAGTTGGGTGTCCTGGGTAACGAAGCCGATGCGCTCGCGCAGACGATCGAGGTCGACTTGAGTCATCGGGATGCCGTCGTACAGGATCTCGCCTTCCTGCGGAGTGTAAAGTCCCACCAGCAACTTCACGAGCGTCGTCTTGCCGGAGCCTGACGGCCCGACAAACGCGATTGTTTCGCCACGCTCAACATTGAAGGAAATTTCCTTGAGTGCACGCGCTGCCGCCGAGCGATGCTGGAAGCTCACTTCTGAGAACTCCAACTGATGGATCTCGGCCAGCGGTACGGGATTGGCAGGCTTGGGTTCTTTGGGCGTCTTCAGAATTTCTTCGAAATTGTTCAATGAAACTTCTGCTTCGCGATACGTATTGATGACGCTGCCCAACTCCTGCAGGGGTCCGAAAATGAAGAATGAGTAGATCCACAAGGCGAAGAACTGCCCCACCGTAATCTCTTGCGCAAAGATCAAGTAGAGCATCAGGAAGAGAATACTGTTTCGCAAGAAGTTGACTGAGGTCCCCTGGACAAAGCTGAGGCTACGCAAATAGCGCACCTTTTTCAGCTCCAGTTCCAGAATCTTTCCGGTCGTCTTGTTCAGCCGCTCAATTTCCTGCTGGGCCAGACCAAGGCTCTTCACCAGCTCGATGTTTCGCAGCGACTCCGTCGTGGCGCCTGCCAAAGCCGTCGTTTCAGCCACAATCACCTTTTGGATTTGCTTGATCTTACGGCTCAACACGGAACTCAAGAGGCCCAGCACGGGGACCGTCGTGAAATAGACCAACGCAATTACCCAGTGAACGGTCAGCGCATATCCCATTACCCAGACCACACCGACCAGGGAGGTGAAGACGATATTGATCGAAGCGACAGTCAGCTTCTCAACGTCGGTACGCACTTTTTGAAGCTTGCCAAGTGTCTCGCCGCTACGCTGATCCTCGAAGACGCTGTAAGGCAGTTCCAGGGAGTGCCGCAGGCCGTCGCTGTATATCTGGGCGCCCATGCGCTGCACGATGACGTTAATGAAGTAGTCCTGGAAATTCTTCGCAACGCGCGACACGAAGGCCACACCGACGGCTGCGGCCAGCAACAGGCTGACACCTCTGAAAAACTGTGCAGTTGTATACTCCTGGTAGCGGGTGGCGTACTCGTCGATAACGTGACGGAAAATGAATGGATCGAGTAAGGAGAAGATCTGGTTGATGGCTGCAAGGAAGAGCGCCAGCACAACCAACTTCCAATACTGTTTGAGATAAGAGAAAAGAAGTTTCATCGCGCCGGGTATTCTGGCACAGCTGTGAGGGAGAGTATAGCCTGGGCTTCCGAGTGGTGGAGCGGTGTCTTGGCTGAGAGTTCAGGACCCTGTTGCCGGCGAGTCACTTTCTCAGTACCTGTGTTGCAATTAATGCGGCCCGTGTCTGATAATCCGACGGAACCACTGGAATGCAACTCTGTTTCTTATGCCAGAACTTCCTGAAGTCGAAACGATTCGTCTCGGTCTGCTGGGGCGCGTTTGCAACAAGCGCATCGAACAAGTGGAGATTCGTTGCAGCCGTATTATTCTTCGCCCTGACCCGCATGAAATGGCCACAGCGCTTGGCGGGCAAATGATTCGCGACATCCAGCGTCGCGGGAAGTTTCTCCTTTTCAAGTTCGACGAATTCCGGCTGCTGGTACATCTGGGCATGTCTGGCCAGCTCACCTATTGGGACAAGACCCAGAGAAACGACGAGAGCTTCTTTGTCAGCGTCACTGGACTGCAGCAAGCTCGCCAACACGCCGTGGACAAGCATACTCACGTAAGCTTCTATTTCGCGGACGGCGACGCCATGCACTACCGGGACATCCGGCAGTTCGGCAAATGGCGCCTGTACCGGAACGAAGTCTTTCATGAAGCGCGTGAATTCTGGCAACTCGGGCTGGAGCCATTCGACAAAAGCTATACGCACACAAAGTTCCTGGAGCGCTTCCAAAACCGGAAACTTCGGATCAAGTCCCTGTTGCTGAACCAAACCTTTGTAGCCGGAGTGGGTAACATCTATGCCGACGAAGCGTTGTTTGAGGCCGGCCTCCATCCTGAGCGGTTGGCCCGTTCCCTGTCGGCTGTGGAGAAACAGCGACTCTTTCGGGCCATCCCCAAGGTTTTGCGACGCGGCCTAAAGCACGGAGGAACGAGCTTTCAGAATTACTTCAACGCCGACGGCGAGGCCGGGACAAACCAGGAAAGGTTGCGTGTTTATGGCCGCGAGGGAGAGAGGTGTCGTCGCTGCCGAACCCCCATCGTGCGAATAGTCGTCAGCCAGCGTGGCACACATTTCTGCCCAGGTTGCCAGCCCGCCAAACGGAAGTGAAATTTGCCAGATAAGTTTAGGGTTCAGCCTCTAGGCTGTCCCCTTAGACAAGCGGAAGCGTGAACTCTAAACGCATTTTCAAGCGAGGACCGAAGCATTGCACAAGACATTCTCTGCGAAGTCCATCACGCTGCTTTGGATCGCTCTCCTCTGTGCCCCAGTAATTTTGCGAGCCCAATCAGAGAGCCTTCCCTGGCAACGCATGCTAGCCAGCCGCGAGATGATGAATCGCTATTTGGTAGGCATCGCACGCCAACTCACCAACGATGCGGCAGCCGAGTTTCAGAGCGTTGCCTCCTGGGAGAAAGTAAAGGAGCAACGCCGGCTGGAGTTGCTCGACATGCTTGGCCTGGAGCCGCTGCCACAGAGATCAGCGCTCAATGCACGAATCACCGGAGTGATTGACAAGCCCGAGTATACGATCGAGAAATTGGCTTTCGAAAGCCTGCCCAGGATCTTTGCCACGGCAAATCTCTACCTTCCAAAGAGGCGATCAAATCGTGTTCCAGCGGTCATCTACGTTTGTGGGCATGCCGTCTCCCCACAGGGTAGCAAGGTGATGTACCAACATCATGCGATTACGTTCGCCAAACAGGGTTATGCGTGCCTGATTATTGACCCCATCCAGATTGCAGAGACTTTTGCGTTGCATCATGGGGCTTACAACCTGGAGATGGCCGAATGGTATGCGCACGGCTACACACCTGCCGGTGTGGAAGTGTGGAACGTGATTCGTGCATTGGACTATCTGGAGACTCGACCCGAAGTCGATAAATCGCGGTTTGGAATCACGGGCCGGTCGGGCGGCGCCGCGATGAGTTGGTTCAGCGCTGCAGTGGACTCGCGCCTGAAGGTGGCGGTTCCAGTGATGGGCAACAGCACTTATGCGGCAAACGTCGCTGCCAACACCCAGAAAGGGCACTGCGACTGCATGTTCCCGATCAACACCTATGCGCATGACCTGATGACCCAGGGTGCGTTGATTGCACCTCGTCCGCTCTACATGATGCATGGAAAGCAGGACACCCTCTTCCCTGTCCCTGGGTATGAAGAGTTTACAGCCAAAGTCGGTGCGCTCTATCGCGCGTACGAGTCGGGGGAGAAGTTCAAGAACACGGTCGTGGATACAGGGCACCAGGATTCAGACTTTCTGAGGGAACAGGCTATCCGTTGGTTTGATCGCTACCTGATGCAAGTGCCAGAACGGTCCATCGATCTGACGACGGACAGGGAGTCTCCAGAAAATCTGGCTGTGTTTGCGGGAAGTCCGCCCCCCCAGGCGCTCAATTTTCGCGTACACGAGTTGCTGACGGCCAACCAATCACCCGACGTGCCCAAGAGCGCTGCAAGTTGGGCCGCACGCCGGCAGGCGTTGATCGAGAAATTGAGGGAGCGCGTGTTTCGGGCGTTCCCCGCGAACCCACCAACCCTTGAACCGCCGACATTAGGAAGAGAAAGTGCGGGATTTTGCGAATGGACTCTGGTCTCCGAGCCCGGTATCCGCATTCGTGGGTTGGTTCGAAGGGCAGCAGGTCGCGCGCCGGCGCGTTTGCCTACTGTTGTCTACATTGCTTCCGAAGGCGAAGACGAGGAGTCCATTCGCCGCACCCTCGTACAAGTCGTGAACGACGAGAATCTGGTACTCATTATGTTCCCGCGAGGCGTCGATGAAGTCCCCTGGCGCCGAACGGCGCAGCGTGATGTGTTGCGCAACGCCATGCACCTGGGGCGGACTCTGGACTCCATGAGGCTATGGGACGTCATCCGTTCCGTGGCCGCCCTTAAGCAACAGGCGGATGTAGACCTTCAAAGGATCACGGTTTTGGGCCGAGGCACTTCTGGAGTGTTGGGACTCTATGCGGCCATCTTCGATGAAAGCATCGCTCAAGTCGTGCTGCTGGAGCCGCCCGCTTCCCACCGGCAAGGACCCATCTTTTTGAATATTCTTCGCTATACCGATCTTCCGGAAGTTGCGGGTTTGCTGGCGCCGCGCCGGCTGAGCTTCTTTGGCAGAATTCCCGAAGCCTATCAACCGACTCAAACGATTTACCGTCTGTTGAACAAGCCCGAGAATATTTCGTTAACCATGAGTCTCAAGGCGGCAGTCGATCGTCGTTACGAGCATAATTTCAGTTCGGGATACTGAAAACAGGCAGTGCGAATGCCGATCAGCCAGTTCATCGCACCAGTCATTTCTG
>Ga0180085_1000314_pt1 | contig 17209 bp, 13 predicted proteins | sample EasRiv730_16_10D_FD_123013 | JGI IMG/M metagenome (GOLD analysis project Ga0180085, IMG submission 123013) | Soil microbial communities from meander-bound floodplain in the East River, Colorado, USA - East River metaG ERMLT730_16_10D | ecosystem: Environmental > Terrestrial > Soil > Floodplain ... | reverse complement strand
GCAGGTTGTATTGGCTGTTGGTGTGTTGGACATGAACCAGCAACTCGGCCCGTTTCCGCATGAGGTAAGTCCGACGGCGCAGCAGATCGCGGGTGGAACGCATCTGGGGTGGGTAGACATAAGCCACCCGGATCATGCCGCCACGCAGCAGGACGGCGATTTTCTGGGAATCGATTTTATCGTTCTTGGCTTTACCGCCGTGGATGGCTTTCATGTAAAGCGCGTGGCCCAAGATGAACTCGATTCCTTCCTGCGCGCACAGATCGGCCAGCCAGTACCAGCTGAAGATGCATTCGACGGCCACGACCAGGTCCTGGCGGTAGGGCTCGACGGCTTTCAGGAAAGCCTCGGGACAGGCGCGGAGGTTACGGTGCAGCAGAACCTCCCCTTGTGGATCCAGGATACAGAGATACATCCAGCGGGCATGCAGGTCGATGCCGCAGTAGAAAGCGTGGGGTTGGGTGTAGAATCTCATCAGGTCTCCTCCTCATGGAAATTGGATACTTCCAGGAGCATATCCAATCGATATGCTCCCAGGGGAGGCCTTCATGAGTATCAAACGGCTGAAGCTGACTCGGCTTACGCGTTCTTTTTGGAAACGGCAGAGAAACTTTCCACACCTTTCTCCGGCTCCACAGCAGTGGAAAGCCGGGCAGCTTAGCCGTGAGGCGTTGGGCGGAACTGAAAGGAATTCCGTGCAATCAATACCAGATGATATTGGCGTTCGAGATTATGCCAAGTTTGTTGGCGTTGTCACATTGGCTCACGTTGTCACTTACATTCTCGCTGGAATGCTAGCCTATGAATTCATATATAGGAACGCAATCGACATGGGGGGATTCGATCAATTCATGCGTACCCCAAATGAACCGGAGGAGTGGCAACATGTAGAGACTTGGTTGTTTCCAGCGCAGATTCTGAGAGGCGCGCTCTTTGGCCTTGCGCTCTGCCCATTCTTGACCGTGTTGTCATCCTGGAGTTTCAGAAAGAGATTCTGCGCTTTGTTGTTCGTCCTACTGGTTTTTAGTGTATGGTCGGTAACCATGCCAGGCCCTGGCTCCATAGAGGGATGGCTTTACCTGCGTCCTGGCGCTGCGCCAAAACTCCCCAATCCGCTACTTGGCTACATTGAGGTCCCAGTTCAACTTGCGTGCTTCACTGCTTTGATCGCCTGGCGGATTGGCAAGGCGAAGAAGAAAAGATTCTGCGCCCAACAAGACGCTGAACCGGACGGCGTAAACGCCGCCGGTTAGCTCCACGTTCGGCAGAGGCCAACGAGGTCCGAATCATGCATCCGAATGCGAATCGTGTTCGCTCCGGTCCGAGTCGTCGAGGCTTCCTGGCCGCCGGGCTATCCGCGGGTTTGGCGGTCGCCACGCGCGCTGTCGCGAGGGGCCCGGAAGAGGACTCGTTCGACCTGAACGAACTGAGCATCACGAACCTCCAAGAGGGGATCAAGGACGGGAAGTACACCGCTCGCGACCTCGTCGAGAAGTATCTGGCGCGGATCGAGGCGATTGATCGCAAGGGACCGACCCTCCGCAGCGTGATCGAGGTCAATCCCGATGCGCTGCCTCTGGCCGATGAACTGGACCGGGAGCACAAGAAGACCGGTTCTCGGGGGCCGCTCCACGGCATCCCCGTGCTCATCAAGGACAACATCGACACAGCCGACCGCATGGCCACCACGGCAGGCTCGCTTGCCCTGGTGGGAGCAAAACCGCCCCGGGATGCCTTCCTGGTGACCGGCCTTCGGAAGGCGGGGGCGGTCCTGTTGGGCAAGACAAACCCGAGCGAGTGGGCCAACGCCCGCGGTTCGAACTCCACGAGCGGTTGGAGCGGGCGGGGTGGACTGACAAAGAACCCGTACGCCCTGGATCGGAACCCCTCCGGTTCCAGTTCCGGCTCCGGGGTGGCCGTTGCCGCCAACCTTTGCGCCGGAGCTGTGGGCACCGAAACGAACGGCTCGATCCTCTCCCCGTCGTGTGCCAACGGCATCGTCGGGCTCAAGCCGACGGTCGGCCTCGTAAGCCGGTCGGGTGTCATCCCGATCTCACACTCCCAGGACACAGCCGGCCCGATGACCCGTACGGTGCGCGATGCGGCCATCCTGCTCGGCGCCTTGGCGGGCATCGACGCGGAAGACAAGGTCACGGCGGAGAGTCAGGGGCACCGGGTTGATGACTACACGAAGAACCTCGCCGTCGACGGCCTCAAGGACGCGAAGATCGGCGTAGCCCGTAATTACTTCGGGTCCCATGAAGCCGCGGACGCGATCATCACCGGGGCGCTCGATGTCATGAAGCGTCAGGGCGCGACGCTGATCGACACCTCGGACCTCCCCACGTCAGACAAGTTTGGCGAGGCCGCACGTAACGTCCTGATGTACGAGATGAAAGAGGGCGTGAACGCCTACCTGGCTCGCCTCGGCCCGAACGCTCCGGTGCGCACCGTTCAGGACGTAATCGCGTTCAACAAGAAGCACGCCGACAAGGAACTGCAGTACTTCGGGCAAGACTTCTTCGAGAAGCTTGCGGAGAAGGGTCCGCTGACGAGCTACGAGTACATCGAGTCGCTGGCGAAGTGCCGCCGACTGTCGCGAACGGAAGGCATCGACGCCGTGTTCGACAAGCTGAAACTCGACGCGGTCGTTGGGCCCTGCGGGGGCCCGGCCTGGGTGACGGATCTGATCTGCGGTGACCGGTTCGCGGGCAATGGCGATCTCATCTCCGTCGCGGCTATCGCGGGTTACCCGAGCATCACCGTCCCGGCCGGGTTCCTGTTCGGGCTTCCCGTCGGCATCTGCTTCATCGGCCGCGCCTGGAGTGAACCGACGCTCTTCAAACTGGCCTACTCGTTCGAGCAAGCCGCGAAGGTGCGGAAACCGCCCCAATTCCTGTCCACGGCAGAGTTGGGAGCGCGCCAGCCCGGGCACTAAGTCACGCATGCCGAACCAGGCGCTGCACCCGACCGGCGGGGCACATAGGCTCCAGGGATTCGTAGCTCACTAGTGCCCCGCCGGCAGGTGAGCTTGGTCGTTGGACGTCATGACAGATACTTCAGAAATCTTCAGGCTGTGGAGATTGTCTCTTCCGTTTGACGAGATTTCACTTGGCATTGGCGGAATTCGACTAGCAAAGGTTGATGAAATCACGGCGTTTCAAGTTGGCTACTCCATCTCAGCGGCAGGTGCCTCGTTTTCCACCGGCCAATCAGGAGATTGGAAGCCACATTGGTTAGCCATCGGCTATGACACCTGTTTGGGGGGTCCAATAGTCTTGGATACATCGGCAACTCCACCTCAGGTACTCACTGCAATGCACGGAGCTGGAGAGTGGGATGCCATTGAAATTGCCACGTCGTTGGCAGGCTTTGAAGTGGCCCTTGTCGAAGTGAAACAGCTTTCGAACGGTCGAGAGAATCCTGTAGCGCTTGAAGAAAATCCAATACCACCAACTGAAAGGGTTGCTGCATTATCCAAGATCGAGGCCGCGAATCCAGGCATTGATATGCAGTTTTGGGAGTTGCAGCTAGGAAGTGGCGATGAGTGACGTCGAACTAACGGTTCCAGCCGACCGCTGAAAAGCGCGGCGGCTGAACCTGATCGTTAGCCTGCCTGACCCCGAGCGATCATGGACCCGAACTTTGTAGAGACTGCCTGCCCTCGGCGATCACCGAGTTCACGGTTCCTCTGGCCTCTCAGAAAGGCGACGAGTGGTGGGGGTCAGGACCTGCGGTGATCGTGGCTCCTTACCTTGCCGTCGCGACGAGCCGGGCGTGGGGAATCCCAAAACGAAGTCCGTCTCATCGGATTGTTGGTTGTGCGACACGTCGCGGCGGTCTATAGTCAGCCGCTGACCTCATAACAACACAGGAGACACGCGTGCCCAAACGTCCGGTAGTTCTTCTTCATGGATATAGTGACAAGGGCGAGAGTCTGGGCAAGTGGCGGGCGCACCTGACGGCTGCAGGCTACGACACTACGACGATTCACCTCGGCAGTTACGTGTCGCTCAGCAACGAGGTGAGTATCAAGGATATAGCCGAAGGCTTCGACCGGGCGTTGCGGTTATCTCCGCTCAAGAACGGGGAGCCGTTCGATGCAATCGTTCATTCGACCGGCATGCTCGTCATCCGCGAATGGCTGGCGGGCACAATAGGAACCGCCGACCGCCCGGAACTCGCGCGGGAACGGCAGGCGCGTCTCAAGCATCTCATTGGCCTCGCGCCCGCCACGTTCGGAAGCCCAATGGCGCATAAGGGGCGCAGTTGGCTCGGAGCGATATTCAAGGGTGGCAAGCAATCGGGGCCGGACTTCATGGAGGCTGGCGACCAGGTCCTGAGGGGGCTGGAGCTGGGTAGTGACTACACGTGGGAGCTGGCTCACCGGGATTTTCTGAACGATCCCCCTGTGTACGGGTCCAGTTCCTCAACTCCGTTTCCGTTCATTTTCGTCGGCCTCCGTGACTATGGTTGGCTGAAGCGGGCGGTCACTCAACCGGGAACCGATGGCACGGTGCGATGGGCGGGCGCAGGGTTCAACAGCCGCAAGGTGAACGTCGACCTCACCATTGAGCCGACGCGCCGTAAGCGCATCACGATTGAGCCTTGGAAGAACGTCCAAGTGCCGCTGATCTTCATGTCGGACCACAACCATGGCGACATCTTGTCGGATCCCGGCACCGATCTCCTCAGGATGGTGCTGGCCGCTCTCGACGTCAACTCATCCACGGACTACGCCGAGTGGTCGCGCAAGTATCAGGGCGCAAGCACAAAGGCACTTGAAGCCACGAAGGCCAGGCGATGGCAACAAATCCTCGTTCGAGCGCGCGATGAACGCGGCGATAGCATCCGGGACTACTTCCTGGAAGTGGGCACCATTCAAAACCGACAGTTCACCGCCCTCGATGGATTCGACCTCGATGTCCACGCGTACCGCGAGGATCCTAGCTATCGCTGTTTCCACGTGGACCTGGACAAGTTGAAGCCGGAGACGCTGAAGTCCGTAGCACTCCGCGTCATTGCCAGTTCCGGCACCGAGTTCGTGGGCTATCAGGGCTACAACTCGTCGGACGATCTCAAGGTCCCGGAGCGCGACAAAAACAAGTGGGACGCGGTGATCGAATTCGATGCGTCGATTGGCTCTAAGGAGGTGGCGTTTTTCTTCCCATACACCACTACCCTCGTGGAACTCAGAATGAACCGGGAGCCGATGCCCCTTGATGGCATCAACAAGGTCTTCTGGTTCATGAAGGACGGACCCACCTAAGCATTTCGACTGCTCCCCCGATGCAGCGGGCCAGGAGGCATGTTTGCTTATGGAACGTGAAAAGCCTCCACTCGACTTCCGGAGCTCGATGGCTCAATTGGTGTACCTGTCAGCACGGGATGGCAGAGAATATCGCCAGCCATTCGAGATAATTCGATTCTGCGCCCCTAACGACACGCTTGAGCTGCCGAGCGCCGCGAGGTCGGCTCCAAGCGAAGGTTAGCCACCAGCGTCGCCCCGCAGTGTGCGTTTGAAGTCTTCCGCAAGCTGAGGGAATCTTCTCAGCAAGAGTTGAAACCAGGGGTTAGGTCGATCACCTTCTGGCCAGTCGCGTGTTCTGGGATCAATTTCAACTAGTCTGGTTAGGTGCCTCTCCCAGGCTGACCTGTTTCCCTTGACGTACTCAAGTAGCGCTTCGGCTGCCGACACACAAATGGATAGTGGACAGACACTGGAATATGAACAGATCAACGAGAACATCCGTTTCCTTGCGGAGGTCCGGTTCAAGCTCCTTGCTTTAGTGCCCGCTCTCGGCGGCGTAGCCGTCTTCATTCTTGCGCGGCGCGTCGGATTACAGGCAGGTGAACTTAGCAGCGCATCGCGTCTGGAGTGCCTACGGTTGTCGTCGTTGCCTTACTAGGCTTCCTGGCCACACTCGGCATAACCCTATACGACCAGCGGAATTCCGAGCTATACAATGCCTTGATTCACCGAGCGAAACACCTTGAAAAGCAGTTCGGCGTTCCAAGCAGCCCAGGCGGCCTAAAGAGACTCCCGCAGGGCGGACAGTTCAGGGAAAGGCCAGAGAAAAACCGGCGCATCGTATTCAAAGCAGGTCACGACCTCGGTCTTGCGCTGATCTACGGTCCGCTGTTAGGCGCATGGCTCTTTCCGATCTCGTATGCTGCAGCACGCTTCGGAGCGGTGTGTCATGGGTATGCACTGCCTGCTTCAGTCATTTTGGCGGGAATAGGGGCGGCCGGGTTCGCTATTCGGCTGGTCGCGCTCGACGCGCACGAAAGGGAACGATACAAGGCCGCTGCAATGGAAGATGGGCTTTATGAAGATGACCCAGCTAACAGAGAGAGAACAATGAATGATGAAAAGGAAGTTCCGGAGAGCTTTAAGACTTACGAAGATGGGAAACATCGAAGATATCAATTGCTTTTCACAGTGAACGGTGGAGCGTTTGCCGTTGCAAAGCTTTTTGGAGAGAAAGAAGCTTCACGTATTTTGGGTAACTTAACGCTCCATCAACTCTCAATCGGGATGGTTCTCTTTACAGTGGTAATGATCGTAGACATTTTCATGTTCGGCGAGAAAATGCACAAGACCTATTTGCCCGACGCCTTTGGCTGGCAAGGCAAGACGGTTCTTACTCTGATAGGTCTTATTATTTGTGCTGGCTGGATTTTGGTTGCGCGATAAATGGTTCAACTCGAGCCTAGCAACAGGGTTCAGCCGACCTGCTTCCGCTTCGCTTCAGCAGGCCGGCTCCGGCAGCCCTAAACAAATAACAAAGACCGTGGTCTAACAATCGGCTCAAGCTGACCCCGCCCTCGCGTTCTTTTTGGAAACAGCAGTGGATCTTTCCAGAGTCGTCTCCGTCATCCCGGGCAGTGGGAGGCGGGTCAGCTTAGCCGTATCGTTGGGCCGACGCCAGTGATTGGCTCAGAGCGCAACTTTGACTCAGCCGATGCGATACTGAACTCCGTAAGCTTCATTTCGGGAACCTTCGCGTTCACAAGGTTCTATTTCTTCGCTGCAAACAGATGCGCCGCATGACAGTTTGCGCATGAAACACTGGCCTTGCCCGAGCCAGGAGTCGCCGCGCAGCTTGCGGGCAACTGAGTGTGGCAACGCCTACACTGCGCTTCGATCCTTTGCGGTGCCCGTACGCTGTGTACGCCATGACAGGTTCCACAGTGAGGGGCACGGACCCTGGCCTTCGCCAGCACTAACTGCCCGTGCTTACTAGCGGAGTACTGCTCCTGGATCGTGCTGCTCCCCTTCCCCGCGTGACACTCCCCGCACAGCGCAGGAACCTCGTGGGGTGCTGCAATGCGGTCAGGTTCGGTGTGCCCTTGGGAACTCCGGTGTTTGACACTCTCTCCATGACAGGTGTCGCAATCCAGCCCCTTCTCGGAATGAGGATGCGAAAGAAAGTCTTGCACAGTTTCGGTGTGACACACTTTGCAGAAGTCACGGGTTTTCTCGTCCGCCAGGAAGGGCGCGCAGAGAAGCAGAATGAACAAAGTGGCGACGAGCATTCCCATGTACTGTTCTGGTTCCTGCGCAGGAGTCTTGTGGTGCGAGTTCACATCTGAACCCTCTCATTCGTCATTCCGGCGAAAGCCGGAATCCAGATCCTGATCAGGAGGGACTCGGTTCCAGCTTTCGCCGGAACGACGGCGACCAACCCAGTTACGATCCTCCAGGCAAACGCACCAGACTTCGATCGATCGCCGCCAAGTTCGGCTTTCCCGCCAGTCCCATGGACAGAACCAACTCAGCACGTAGCAGCTCGACCACACGTTGAACACCCACTTGGCCGAAAGCTGCCAATCCCCAAACATAGGGACGGCCGATCAGAATCGCCCGGGCCCCCAAGGCAAGTGCCTTCAGGATATCGGTGCCTCGGCGAATGCCTCCATCCATCAAAACAGGGATCTTTCCGTTCACTGCAGCCACGACTTCAGGCAGAGCCTCGATTGTAGGCAACACGGCGTCCAACTGGCGCGCTCCATGGTTCGAAACCACAATGGCATCTGCTCCGCGTTCAACTGCCAATCGCGCGTCCTCCGCTGTCAGAATTCCTTTGATCACGATCGGCAAGCTGCACGAACCCTTCAACCAGTCAATGTACTGCCAGGTCATGTTGGGTGTGTGAGGCTGCAACATCCCTGCTACTGCAGGCGAACGGGGTTTCTGCGGACGCGCATCGTCACCCGGAACACCTGTTTGCATATAGCCGTAGTCGAAACGGTTGCGATTATTGCGTTCGCGGTTGGACTGGTACTGATTATCCACGGTGACACAGATCGCGGCACAGCCTGAATCTTCAGAGCGCCGGCCATAGCTCTCCGCGGCGTTCTTGGTGCTTTGGCCAATGGTGTTCTGCCACCACAAGGGATCAGAAACGCCCCCCTCCAGCTTGCTCATCCACGCGCCGCTCGCGACGACGTACAGCGTTTTAGTAGCTGCAGCTCCCTGCGCGGCTATCCGGTCTCCGTCCGGAATCACCAGGTTCTTTCCACCGGTCGGCGCCAGGAGAATGGGGAACTCCATTCTCTTCCCCAGGAGCTCGACCGACGGATCAATCTTGCTGACATCCACCATCACCCGCGGCCGCAGGAAGATTCGATTCAACGCCTCGCGGTTGGCACGCAGGGTCACCTCGTCCTCTACGCCTCCGGCAATGAAGTCATAGGCCAACTTGTGAATCCTTTTTTTGGCCACCTCCTCGATCTCCTGCAAACTCATCGGAGCCATCACTTCTTCCCCATACGTCGGGGGATACAGAGTTCCCTCCTGCTGAGCTGCGATCATCCATTCCGCATACAAGGGCGAACCCGCAACAAAAGTCAATAGTTGACGCAACGCTTCGCGTCGGTTGCTCATAACACTCTCTCTCCCTAGTGGTCCAAGAAATTGCCCAGCAGTGGCCGTAGTCTAGGAAAAGGCCAGAGGGGTGTCAATTTCGAGCGATGACATCGGTTCTGAAAGGACGCAGATTTCGCAGATGAACGCAGATGCTGATGGGCGCAAGGACAACCGAACGGGGCGTGTTCTGGAGCAAATTGAGCCGAGTCCGACGACAAGGAAGAACCATCGCTAGAGGACGCCGCTCGGCGGGTTACAGCCTCCAGTAATCAGCGTTGATCTGAGAAACCTGCGTCCGCTTTTTTCATGCTTAGTCGGGCGACTCAACAAACTCCAGCTTGGGATTCCGATCTGATTCGTCTATAGTATCGAGCACAATTCCAAATATGGAGGACCGAGCATGAAGTCAGGACGATGGGTAGGGGTGTGCCTCTCTCTTTTCCTGTTCGCCGTGGTCACCGCCACGGTCGGGCAGAACCGGCCACAGGAAGAACCTTCGTGGGCGCCGAAGCCTGTGGAGCCAACGAAGTGGATTCCACCGAACAAGCCACATACAAAGCTTTCTGAAGTCAAGGCCAAGCACACAGGCAAGAACGACTGGCGTGAAGTCGCGGTGAGCGACGATCACCTGCACGCGGAATACATCTCAATGGCTGCCGGCGGCAAGGTCTCCAGACGCTTTCATCCGGATACTCGTGAATGGTGGGTGGTCATGGACGGCCAGATTCGGTTTGAAATTGAAAACCAGGAACCATTCGTAGCCACCAAAGGCTCTATGGTTCAAGTCCCCATGCAAACCATCTATGCCATGGAAACGGTTGGCGACAAGCCCTCGCTGCGGTTTGAGGTGAACATAGCCAAAGCCAAAACGCTTTATCCCAAAGATGTCGAACCTCCAAAAACCAAAGGCATCAACTGGATTCCGGTAAAGCTCGGCAGAAAACCCGGACCCTACGAGAATGGCAACAAGCCTCACATCAACCTGTACGAATTGGCCAAGGCACCCAACTACTCAGGCGGTCGCTTCGTTCACGATGATCGTGCTGTGTCGAACATCATCTACGGCTACGAAAAGAACCTTCCGCCCCTCAATGAAAAGAATCGCGGGCACTATCATCCCGAATGCGCCGAGTTCTGGCTGATCATGGCTGGGCAGATCCGCTACCCAATTGAAAACCACGGCGTCATCATTGCAGACGAAGGGGACGTGGTTTACGCACCCATCTTCACCTTCCATGCACCGCGTTTTCATGGGCCCGGCCCTTCGTGCCGTCTGGCCATGAACGGCTTCACAAACATCGCCCATCTCCGCGATGCGGAACCGCACTAGGATCGTACCGGTGAGAATTACAGAATAGGGTACGAAATTCTTCGTCTCTCGAAAAACTCGATACACTCCTCTCCCCAACGTGGGGAGGGGTGAGGGGGCGAGCACACACTGGAGTTCTCTCCAGCATTCTGGAAACCCTACCCAGAGGCGCGTTTCGGGAATTGATTCAGCAGGGAGGTGTCCCCCTCACCCCCAGCCCCTCTCCCACGTTGGGGAGAGGGGAGCCGATGCTCGCGACTTGTAGCCGTCTCAGCAATCCTCAATTTGCAATCCTCAGTAGTTGTTAAATCAGTGAGGGCGCAGGGCCCTGTCCTCAATAACCCCTCCGCCTCAAGTCTCGCTCTGAAAGCCCGAAGTAATGCCCGATCTCATGCTCCAGCGTCTTCTGAATCTGTCGCGTAATCTCCTCTTCGTTCCGACAGATGGATTCGATGTTTTTTTGGTAGAGATAAATCTGTGACGGCGGCGCCGCCCAACTGACCGACTGCTGCGTTCGTGGAACCCCACGAAACAGACCCAGTATGATTCCCGAAAAGCTACCTTGTGTCTCCTCGTCTGGGTAGTCCTCAACGATGACAGCAAGGTTCTCGAGCTTGTCCTTGAACATCTTGGGCAAGCGGGCCAAGGCTTCATCCACTAACTGAGTAAACTGGATACGTTCCATTTCCCTTCCGCAATCCAGGGGTTCCTCGACCAAGCTACCGCCACTAGCCTCGGCTCAGTGCTTCGCGCAGTCCGGAATGACGGGTCACACGTCTTTGAATACTCGCTTCAATGGTTTCCCGCCGCGCCCAAATCTCCACGCGCTTGCGGGCCCGTGTCACGGCGGTATAGAGCATCTCGCGCGTCAGTGCTGCTGAGGCCTGGTCTGGCAGGATCAACAAGACGCGATCAAACTCCGATCCCTGGGCCTTATGAACTGTCATGGCATACACCGTCTCGTGCTCGGGCAACCTCGAAGGCAGAATCCTTCGCATCTCTCCGCTCTCCGAAGGAAACATCACACCTATCTGCGCCGGACCAGCCTCCGCTCTCGGAGAATCCTCCCAAGCGATGCCAATGTCACCATTGAACAGCCTGATCTGATAGTCGTTGCGGTTCATCATAACCGGACGGCCGCGGTACCAGGCACCACGCGAGCGTACCAACCCTTTGCGTGCCAAAGCGTCTTCAGCCACGCTGTTGATGAATGCCACACCAAACGGCCCTCGGCGCACAGCGCACAGGATGCGGCTCCTTGCAAACAAGGTGAACGCTTCTTCGGGCGACCCTGCTTGCAGGCAGCCAGCATAGGCTTCGAGGATCCAACGCTCCAGGCGATTCTGCAGCGAGGTTGGATTAGCGCCATCTTCCCAAATCACGTCGTTCAAACCCTTCGTACTTAGCAGATGAATTGTGGCATCACCGTCTCCAGCTTGGATACTGCGGCTTAGCTGCCCAATTCCTGAGTCCGTGCCAAAGCGATAACTCCGTCGCAACACTGTCATCGAATCTTGCAGTGGACCGCCGCCGTTTGGAGACGACGAGGCTGGCAGATCCAGCCTGTACGGCTTGATGCACTCCCTGAAGCCCTTGGACCGGCCTGCCGATTCGGCCACACTGCAGATGTCTCCAAAAACTGCCCCTGGTTCGACCGACGCCAGTTGATCCCGATCGCCCAGCAGCAACAATCGCGCCCCGGGCGGCACCGCATCCAAGAGCTTCGCCATCAACGGCAGGTCCACCATCGACGCTTCGTCCACGACGATCATTTCAAACGGAAGCGGATTTGCACGATTGTGTCGAAACGCCCCTGAAGCTGGGATGAAGCCCAAAAGCCGGTGCAGCGTGAAGGCTTCCTCAGGAATGCGCGCAACCACTTCTGGACTGACCTCAAGCGTCTCCTTGGAGTGTTTCACGGCTTCCTTCAATCGCGCGGCGGCCTTCCCTGTGGGTGCTGCCAGAGCAATTCGCAGTTGTTCGTAGCCAGGCTGGGAGAGCAGCAAGGCCAGTATTCTCAGAACCGTGGATGTCTTGCCTGTTCCCGGCCCGCCTGTGATCAGCGAGAACCTTCGCAGAACCGCGGTGATAGCGGCCAGCCTTTGCCAGTCCAGCTCGTCTGGGTCCTGAGGAGAAAACAATCTGGAGAGTCCCTCCCTGAGGGCCGTCGCGTCGAACTCTTGCAAGTCCGATGCGGCCAGCTGCCTAAGAAGCTTGGCGACCTGCTGCTCATACTTCCAGTAGCGGCAGAGATAGAGCCGATTTGCCTGATCCAGCACCAGTGGCCGAAAATCGCCAGGCCCACCAACGACCGCGGATCGCGTCAGCACGTTCATCCAGTCTGAAAGTTCCGGAGCGCAGGCGTTGCCAGTCGTCCGCGCATCCTCGACGAGTATGGGCTTCCCCGCGATAGCACTCAAATCGATGCAGACATTGCCAGACTGCGTCGCGTTGCTGACAAAAGCTGCTGCCAACCACAGGCGCCGGTCCTGTGTCCCCTCAAGCCGCAACAGGAAGTCGGCAAAGTGCCGGTCGATGTCGGTAAAACGGTCCAGTTGGTTGAGAGCGGTTTCAGTTTTCATGACAGTCGAATTGGACGCAGATGAACGCAGATTGAATGCACCCTGCTGCTGGCATCATGGGTATCCACGTTGACGAACATGCCAATGCAAATCTTCGTGCTCGCCCTCGTCGTCGTCCTCGGCTTTTGTTGGAGGACGAACACGGTTCTGAGAACAACCTTTCCCTTCTTTTGCTTCTACCGCGCCGCGTGCAAGGAGCGACTCAATTCTCGAATCAAGCCTCCCGAGGGCCGATCGAAAAACACGCCGTACTTCGATCCATGTTCGGGGTTCATGCCACGCAGAAACAAATAATACACGCCCCCAAAATGGGTGTTGTATTCATACTCCGGAAGCCGGAAAGCTAGATAGCGATCCAAAGCCACTGTGTATAAGTGATACTGCAACACGTACAGCTCCCGCGTCATTACTTCGCGCAGCTCTGAATGCTCATAAGCCTCCAAGTCGAGTCCCAGGAAATTGGACTTCCAGTCTGCCAGATAGAAGCGCCCTTCTCGCTCAAACACCAAGTCGATGAATCCCTTCATGGCCCCGCGAACGGGCACAAAGTCCAACTGCTCCAAAGCCTCGGGCAATGCTGTTGGAAATTCGACGCTCCTGTGGACGGCAAACGCTGCCCGCAGCCGCTTCGACGTAAGCAAGTCCAGTGGAAAACTAAACTCAAGCTCGTGCAGTCGCCGAGCCTTAGTCAGTGACGAAAGACTGAATTCCGCCTTGTCTGGGTCAAGAGGGACAGACAGCACGTCGCGCAGCATCTGAAGCACCGCCTCCTGCCAGGCTGCTTCAAATCCAAACTGTGCCAACTTCTCCTTCACAAGCTGCCGTGCCGACTCAATCGGCTGTAACGAAAAGTCAATGACCTCAAACAACTCGTGCAGTGCTGTGCCTGCCCGACGGCCGCGCGGAAACTCCCGAAATTCTCGAACACGCGGCTGTGGCAAGGGCCCCGCAACTTCGTCTCTGCGTCCCCAAAGAGAATCATGATCCGGGAGCTCTGCATCTCGAGCCTTTCCGGCAATGAGCGAACTGAAACTGGCAATGCCCCATCCTCTGGGAATCTCACGCCTCAGCGTACGACAGGCCAGCGTGGTCGTCGGTCGGGCAGGCGGCAGGTAAGTCTCTGACGACGGACTAGGAACAGCCGATAGTGCAATGCCCGTGCGCCCACCTTCGGAGAGCCGCTGCAGATCGCCTAGAATGGTGTCGTCGCTCAAGGCACTGAAATGCTTTCTGACGTCCTCCATCGGGCTATCGCGCTCCCATCTCCCTGGATGTAGTAAATATGCTAAGGCTGATTCCCCGGCATCGCGAAGAACACCCCACACCAAGACACAGCGGTACTCCGCTCGCGTCAGGGCCACATAAATAAGACGAGCGTTCTCCGCCAAGTCTTCCCTTTCGGCGACTCGCTTATGGGCATCCCGGTCTGCCGAGCCAATATCCATGACCAACTTACCCGACTGATTCGTATCGTGGAAGATCACCTCTCTGGCTCCGGCTCCGGTGTTCCATCCAAATGGACAAAAGACAATGGGATACTGCAGGCCTTTGCTCTTGTGTACCGTGACGACCTTTACGGCCTGTTCGTCAGTCTCTAGACGGATCTGGTTTTCTTCAAGCTTGCCCATTCCAGGCTGTTGCCGCGCCTCGGTCAGCCACTTCAACAGCTCTTCCACACCCAATCCACCCTCCAGCGCTACCTGGTGCAGCAGTTCACAGCAGTGCAACACATTGGTGAGCCGGCGTTCGCCGCCGGGTAATGCCAGCAACCGGCTGCGCAGCTGTTGCCGCGTGATCAATGCCGTAACCATCGGCATGAAGCCTTCGTCGAGCCAGAGACCACGATATAGGGCGAACGTCTCCAGCCAACTGTCCCAACCTGTCTCGTCCTGGGCCGGCCGTGCCAGCTCAATCCCCGTCATACCGAGAAGTTCCGTGGCGAGTGCCGCTCGAACCTTGCCTTCATTGCCGGGCTCTGCTACCCCGGCGAGGACGCGTTGCAGCTCCAAAGCCTCCGGCGACTGAAAGACACTTTCATCACTATGGATCACTGAGGGCACCCCCGCATTCTGCAAAGCGGCCTGCACATGGCGGGCTTCCTCGTTGGTTCGCACCAACACGGCGATATGATGCGGTGCCAAGGGTTCGCCCTCGACTTTCGCTTTGCCAGTGGAGCCTGCCTGAAGCCATCGAACAACCTCGCTCGCCACGGCAACCGTTAGTTCCTCGGTTGCGCTGCCCTTGTTGATGGGTTTGTCTGGCTCCGGGCGTTGCATCACCCAAAGCTTTAGCGGTGCCGAACTAGCTTCTCCTAGCCAGGCAAACTCACCCGCGTCGGTTCTGCCCGCCTGCACCGCATGAAATTCAATCTCGGGAAAAACAAAAGGATCGCGCGCATTCTGGAAGATGCGGTTCACCGCCTCCACCAGCCGTCCAGTTGAGCGCCAGTTTTTGTCCAGCGTAAAACACTCTTCAACCTCCCGGGCTGCCTGCATGTATGCAAACACGTCCGCACCGCGAAAACTGTAGATCGCTTGCTTCGGGTCACCGATCAGGAAGATCGTGGTTTCTCCAGCCGCTGTCGAACCAACGACCGGCGTACCGACCGCTGTCGGTTCGACCGAGAAAAGTCTTTGGAATATGCCGTATTGCAACGGATCGGTGTCCTGAAACTCGTCGATCAGCGCCGCAACATAACGTTGGCGTAGAGCTTTCGCCAAAACATCGCGCCCAGGACCGGCCAGCACGTCATACAAGTCGAGTAGAAGATCGTCAAACGAACGCAGATGAAGTTGCTGTTTCCGCCTCCTCAGTTCGGTGCGCACAAAACCCACCAGCTTCACCTTGAGCGCCAGCAGAGACTGATTGAAAGACGTCTGCAGGCCTTCACAAACGTTTCGGAAATCCTCGCACAAAACGAAGAAACCGTGCTGTGGCGGGGCATACTTGCCTTTCAGGCTTTTGGCCAGCTTGCTGGTGCAGAACTTTTCAAATCCGTCTGGGACGCTGAGTGGATTCAGCGAAACGAGATAAGTCTCCATGTCGCGCAGGTCGTTTTCCACGGTGTGCCGCCGATACATGCTACGGTTGAGCCCTTCGTAGTTAAGCAGAATGTCGCTAACACTCGCCTTGGATGACTCCCAAGCCGCTCCCAAAGACCAATACACCGACCAAACCGCCTGTTCCAGCGCCTTCTGAACATTTGAGTCGGGCTTCTCCGTCTTGGGAATCACCTCCAGCAGTGGCCAGGCCAGACCTTGTTTGGCGAACTGGAGCAGAGACTCCGGCGTCAGGTTATTCCGCGAGGCATGACGGATGAATAGCGGTGAAGCTGGGTAGAACTCAGCGCGCCAGAAGTCATCGACGATCTCGCGCAGCAGTGTCTCCTGGTTGGTGATGAAGTCCGTTTCAAACAGCGAGCCGCTTTCGAAAGCGTTGTCCTGAAGCACACGCTGGCAGAAAGCGTGAATCGTGAAGATCGCCGCTTCGTCGAGCGTGCGTAGGGCGTCGGCAAGTACGCGGTGTGCCTCTGTCCAGTCTGCCGTCTTCCTCAGAAGGCCAGCCAGAAACTCATCCCTTCCCTCGCCGGTCGCAAACGCCGCTGCGGCTTCCCGGATTCGGGCTCGAATGCGCCGCTTCAAGTCCTCGGTGGCTGCCTCGGTAAAGGTCACCACAAGAATCTGGCCGACCGAAAGCCTTCGTTCCAGAAGCAGGCGCACGTAGAGCGAAGTGATGGCGTAGGTTTTTCCAGTGCCGGCACTGGACTCAACCAGCTTGCGACCAGTCAAGCTGACGTTTACAAGGTCGAGAGTCTGCATGGTTGCGTAACGAGAGAAACTACACCGTCGGGCAATCGGTTAAGACGGACCCGAAGCGAGAAAATGACGAATGCCGAAGTTCGAATGACGAATCAATGACAAAGTACTGAAACCCAACGCTCGATGAGAGGCTTGAAACACTTGGCTGAATATTCCACTGTACGCCGGCCCCCTCACCCCTGGCCCCTCTTCCGCGTTGGGGAGAGGGGAACTGAAACTCATTGAGTTTCACCTGTTCGGTGTTCGGGTTTCCGGTTTCCTTCGTCATTCGTGCTTCGTCATTCGTCATTCTCTACATTCTGACTTCGACACTAGATATTCCGATAGCCATGCTTTGGGCGACAGCACCCCAAATCACAACCCCAGTTCCTCCTCATGCTCCAGGAGGGGTCCGAAGATTGCGAGCGCAAGCTTTGTAAAGCGAACACCCAACGCGTCTACTCTTTCCCAATTGAGCTGGTAATAAGGATCGTCAGCCTCGGGCCGCGAGTGGCGATCGCCCTCCCAGGCTTTCCGAGCAGCGTACAGCGCGTCCTCTTCCTTCCTTCCCCTGTGGCGTCGCTCTGCATATGCATAGGCACTTTGTGGAAAGAAAGGCAGGGGCGCCGACAACCCTTCCCAGTAGTAG